>SMVB01448309.1_pt1 | contig 10668 bp, 7 predicted proteins | sample 2456461 | NCBI WGS metagenome assembly SMVB01 (sample SAMN11095934, study PRJNA526329) | marine sediment metagenome | biome: Marine sediment; feature: Surficial sediment; material: Deep marine sediment; isolation source: Hadal surficial sediment | place: Pacific Ocean | collected 2014-05 | depth 0-1...
ATCGAAGCCGGGCGCCAGCCGCTCGATCGATCCGGCAGAAACGGCGGGCGCTGCGGCAGCCTCGGGCTCCGCAGGTGGCGCCTCGGGACCGGAGCAGGCGAGAGTGACCGAGATGAGAACCAGGGTCGGCAGTGAGAGTCGCATTCGTGGCTCCCTTTCTAGCGGGTCGCTGTCTGCAAGAGAAAGCGCCTCCCGGAGGAGGCGCTCATCGATTCGACGATCGGCGGCCGATCAGTCGCCGGTCGAGCCGTCTCGGACCCAACCGGTCTTGCCCGAAGCATCTTCTTTCGGGTCGGTGTACGACAGGAAGCCGAACAGCATCTCTTCATGGGTGGCTTCGCCGAAGGTCACCGTCCGAGTCGGGTCGGGATTCCAAGGATTGTCGGCCGAGTTGTTCCAGGTGCCGCTGAAGCCCACCTTCGTACCCTTCGGTACGAACTTCGGCTCTTTGAAGCGGTAGGCCGTCTGCCAGTTGTAGTCGTACTTCGGGACGTCGAGAAGGATCTCCTCGGTGCCGTCGGGGTAGTACAGCGTGTACCTGGCGGCGACACCGCGCAGATGCATATGCGGCATCATGGCGTTGATCAGAGCGTCCTTCTCGAACACTGATTCGGCAACGGCCGTATAACTCTCCTCGCCCGGAGGAATGGCGAATTCGAAGTTCCCCAGCGGATGGGTCTGCAGCACGTGCTCTGGGGTGTAGCCCTCGGGGTAGAAGACGATGCCAACCGCGGACTGGTCCCAGACACCGGTGCCCGGCCCGGCCTCCTTGTGGTAGTGCATGTTCCATCGCATCTCCTGGCCGGCTCGGAGCTTGGCGCTGTAGCCGTCGCGATACACGGAGGGCTTGTTGCCCGGCGCGATACCCCCGACGGGTCTGAGGATGATGTGATGCACCGCGGAAGAGCCCGGACGAAACTCCACCGCTTTGATCCAGCGATCGGCGGGCAGCTCTTCCGGTGTCAAGGTGATGGCGAAGTAGTGGGTGTTGTCGAGGAGCTCATCGGGAACCCAGAACGGTTCTCGCATCTGGAGGATCAAGTTCGGCTCTCCGATGCTCCATCCTTCGGTGCTGGCGAACTCGCGCGGTGCCGGCGCATCTGCGATGTCTCCTGCCACCGCGCCGCTCCGGGACCATCGCACGATCGTGTCGATCTCGGTCTCGGTCAGCACACGCTCGTCCTCGAAGACGCCGGCGTGAATCGGGGAGGCGTCCCAAGGCGGCATGTCGCGGTTGGCGACTGCTTTGCCGATCGCCCGTGCCCAGGGCCGCGTTTCCTGGTAGGTGGTGAACGCCATCGGCGCCACCATGCCTCCCATGTTGGTGCCATCCTCTCGATGGCAGTCCTGGCAGTTTGCCTGGATGATCGGCAAGACGTCCTTGTAGAACGTGACGTCCGCTGTCGAGGCGTCGTTGGCCGCCGCCAGGACAGGGGTCATTGAAATCAAGAGTGCCGCTATTGCGGACATACAGGTTCGCGCTTTCATTGCTCTCTCCCTCGAATCAGGCTGAAGGATCTCGGGCCGACGACGGTTGCCGACTCGACAAGTCGCTCCACAGTATCAGGCCGCAGGGTGGTTCTGTCAAAGGCATCAACGCTGTCGCGCCTCCGTTTCGGGACCGCTCGCAAGTGGGTCTCAGCCTGCCAGATCGCGGCTTTATGGGTCGTGTACTATGGGTGCCAGATCAGCGACTGATCAGGTCGGCCTCGACGGCGAGATCGCGGAGTTTCAAGGCAATCTATACTCCAAGACGGATGAGCTCTCCCCGCACTTTCGATCAGGCGCAGATCGACGCTCTCCTTCGCTTCCTTCCCGCTTTCAAACGACAGGGTTTCTGGTTCGAGCGAGTCGTCTGGGAAGGCGGACAGATTTCCGAGGTGGAGAAGGGGCCCGAGGCTCGCATGTTCCTGCGGACGCTGCGTGACCACGGCTGGCTCTTGCCGAGTGGAAGCTGGCGGAAGAATCCGGAGGCGTGGGTGCGATCGTCTGCGAGCCTCCGAACGGCCGACTTGGCGACACTGCAGCGCCTCTTCACGGCCTGGGTCGAGAGAGACCGGCTGCTTCCCGGCCATCTCGGATCGCTCTACGAGCGTGGCGACCTGACGGCCGCTCTCGAGCGCTTGGAAGTTCTCCGCGGTAGCGTCGAGCCGGGTGGCTCGGCACCGCTCGGTGCCGATTCTACGATCCGCCCGTAGGCCTCTCCTGGCCGTCGAGCTGCCTGCCAGCTCTCAGAGCTGGCGCGCGATCTCTTCAGGGATCGCCTCGCCACCCGCCTGGGCGGCGCGAAAGTGGGGAAGTGACTCGGCTCGCCGCCCCTGCGCCGAATAGAGCATGGCGAGTGCGAGGTGGATGCGAGGTGAGGCAGAGGTCGATTCGAGGGCGTTCTCGAGAGTGCGAATGGCGTCGAGCGGCCTCCTCTGTAGATCGTAGACCACCGCCAGATTGAGATGCGCTTCCGAGTTTCCGGGCCCGAGCTCGGTGGCTGTGGTGAGGTGATGCAGCGCTGCTTCGAGCTCACCGGTTCTTGCTAGCAGGATTCCGAGGTTGGTGTGGGCGAGGACGTGGGTTTCCTCGATCTCGATAGTGCGTCGATAGGTCTCGATCGCCCTCGAGGTGTCTCCTTTCTGCCCCCAGATCTTGCCGAGATTGTAGTGCGCCTCGGCATGACTGGAATCGAGCCTCAGTGCCCTCTCGAGCTCGACGATCGCCTGGTCGAGATGGCCGCTTCGAGCCAGCGCCACACCGGTTTCGGTGAAGGTGTCCGCAGAATCCGGCGTTTCCGCAGCGCCCGCTCGCACGAGGTCGGCAGCCTCCGCTGTCCTACCCGCCAGACGATAGGAGCGCACCAGCGCGGCGCTGACTTCGGGTGAGTCCGGGGCGAGCTCGCGGGCTCGCTCGAGGGACCGTACGCTGTCCTCGATCCGGCCCGATTGTCGCTTCAGGATGCCGAGGTTGTGGTGAGCCTCTGCGTAGTCGGGTCTGATTCGTAGAGCTTCCTCGAGAGACGCGATGCCGTGTTCGAGGCGCCCTCTGCGACCTTCGACGACACCCAGATTGAAGTGGGCCTCTGGAGATCTCGGGTTCAGCCGGATGGATTCTTCGAGCGCCACAGCGGCTTGGTCGAGGCGGCCGGTCCGCAGCCACAGAGTTCCCAGGTTGAGCTGTAGATCGGCATCGTTGGCGAGCACCTCCGCTGCCCGGAGCAGGGGGCCCTCCGCCTCCTCCAGCTTGCCGGCCCAGCCCAGGACTTTGCCCAGGTTCAGGTCGCGGCGAGCGTAGTAGTCGCGATCGAGGTCGGCGACCACGCCCTCGAAGACGGCGCTTCGCCGTGCTTCGGAGAGGCTGGCCGAGATCACCCCTTCAGCGCTGAGAAAAGCCACGTTCCGCTCGGCGATCAAGCTGTGGACGGCTAGATCGGGATGGACGTGATCGAGGAGATACTCGTTTCCCGGAATGTCGTGACCGTAGCGCTCAGAGCTGTCGGCCTCGATCAGAGCTGGCAGGTCGATCAGTGGGATGCCGTCCAAGCGAGCGCGCTCCCGTACGCGATCGACGATGCTCTCGAGAGCGCGCAGCGGCGCGACGTCGAGATCCTTGGCCTTGACGAAAGCGGTACGAGCCGCAGCGTAGTCACCGAGCCCGAAATGCGCCTGCCCGGCTCGGTAGTGCTCTTCAGCGAATTCAGGGTCGATGGCTCGAGCCTCGAGGAGCAGGGCTAGAGCGGTTTCCCAATCGAGGTCGGCGAGGTGCCTGCGACTCTGCTCGAGCAGGCTCGCGAAGCGCCGATCGAGCGCCGGTGTCAGCTCGATCGAGTGCTCGGACTTGAACGGTGAGAAATCCTTGAGGTTGGAGAGTGGCGCCACAAACAGAAGCGGCACCTGGTGCTGACCGGCGACGAGAGCCATCTGTTCCAGGTTGAAGGTGAAGTGCTCGAGGATAGAGGAGGTGAGCTCGTCGTCGCGATGGTAGGCGTCGAGCCCGCTGAAGACGTCGAGTCGAGTCTTGACCTCCTCTTCGAGAATGCTGCCGGGGCTCGATCGGCCGGCACCGCCGGCGGTAGCGACCAGACGGGCAAGGCGGAAGCGTAGGAGATTCGAGCGCAGCCACTTCCTGACGGCGTTTTGTCGGGCGAGCTCGCGGTAGGTGCGTTCTTCGAGGAACTCGTTGTGGCCGGTGTAGACGATGAACAGATCGGGCGAGTAGCGGACCAGCTCTTTCATCACTACGACAACGCGATAGCTGGCATAGGAGATCGCGCCGGCGTTGATCACTTCGAAGTGGCGCGATGGATCGGCGGCGCCTAAGTAGCGCTCCAGCCATCGCGAGAACGACACCTGGTCGTCGTAGGGGCGGCCGGCAGTGGTCGAGCCGCCGAGTGTGAAGATGCGGTAAGTGCCGGGCGCCTTGGCAACCGGGAAGCTCTGGAGGTTGAAGAACTCGAGCTTCGCCTCGGCCGTCGCGAAGGCCCGCGTACCGTCGTCGAGCGAGCGCTCGGAGAAGAGGTCTGTTGTGCTCTCGAATCCCACGTATGGATCCGAGAAGCGATCGGCGTCGCCGAGACCGAGAAGCGCCAAAGTCAGTTCGACGACGACGAGAAAGAGGCCGGCGACCAGTAGGCCGAAAGCGATCAGGAGAAGCTTTCGCGCTACGCCGCCAGAGCGCCCTTTCGGTGCGCCATCCGGGCTCTGTTCGCTGCCTTCCTGGTGGTGCCGGTGCACGGGTCGTGTCGCTCCCTCGTTGACCGAAGCAAGCTTACCGCCTCGGCCTCACGGTAGCCTCGCCTGTCGAGTGGTCGAGTCCGAAGCCGCGTTGCTGCTATATCATCGGCTCAAAGGAAGAGGAGCCACTCATGACGCAGTCCTTTACGGTCACCAAGCTGGGTCCCGCCATTGGCGCCGAGATCGGAGAGATCGATCTTTCGCGGCCTCTAGAAGCCGATACGGTTGCGGATCTGCGCCAGGCTCTGCTCGACAACCTCGTCCTGTTCTTTCACGACCAGGAGCTCGAGATAGCAGAGCACAAAGAGTTCGGACGATACTTCGGTGATCTGCACATCCACCCCAGGGCACCGTCGCCCGAGGGTCATCCAGAGCTCCTGGTCATCCACGCCGACGAGAAATCGAAGCGGGTCGCCGGCCAGGGATGGCACACCGACGTGAGCTGCGATCGAGAGCCGCCGATGGCCAGCATCCTGAGAATGACCGAAGTGCCGGCCGATGGCGCCGGTGACACGATCTTCGCCAGTATGTACGCCGCCTACGAGGCGCTCTCCGACACGATGCAGGGCTTTCTCTCAGGGCTTAGCGCCGTGCACGAGTCGGCTCATGTCTATCGAGGTCGGTTCTACAGCGACGCCAAGGCCGCTCGAGACGAACAGCCCAGCAGCGAGCATCCGATAGTTCGCACTCACCCGGAAACCGGTCGCCGGGCGCTCTACGTCAACTCGGGCTTCACCACCAGGATCGTCGGGATGAATCGGGAAGAGAGCCGAGCCTTGCTGGACTTTCTCTTCGGCCACATCGAACGACCCGATTTTCAAGTTCGTTTCCGCTGGCGGCCCAATTCGATCGCCTTCTGGGACAACCGTTGCACTCAGCACCTGGCCGTATGGGACTACTATCCGCAGGTGCGCCACGGTGTGCGCGTGACGATCGCCGGCGATCAGCCCTTCTTCCGCGCCTCGGAGAGTGGATCGGGCGATTCCGATCTCTTGCAGGCCGTTGCTCCTCCGGGTACCGTAGCCGCGAACTGACACTAGGAAAACACCATGCCCCTAGATCTGAACTCTTTCCCCATGTATCTCTTCCAGGCCTCTCAGGAGCGGGCGTGGACGGCTTCCGCCATCGACTTCTCTCAGGAGCGCGAGCACTGGCAGAGTCTCAGCGAGGACGAGTGGCTACTGCTCGGTCGCCTCGTAGCCGGGTTTCGGGTCGGTGAGCGTGGCGTGACGCATGAGCTGGCGCCGCTCGCCGGCGTGCTTCGCGACGAGAGGCGGCTCGACGAGGAGATGTACGTCACGGCTCAGCTCTTCGAAGAGGCACGGCACGTCGAGTTCTTCGAGCGCTGGATCCAAGCTGCGATTCCTGGCGTCTGGGGTACCGACGTCCCGTATCCCGAGCTCCGCGGCGATCTCTTCGGCGCTCGTCTGCCTGAGGTGATGCGATCTCTGAGCACCGATTCTTCACCGGAAAACCAGCTGCGAGCGGTGATGATGTATCACTTCTACATCGAGGGTATTGGCGCCGAGGCCAGTTATCCGCTCTTCTTCACGATCCTCGAGAACACCAGCAAGTTTCCGGCCCTCGGCGAAGGAGTTCGCCTGATTCGTCGTGACGAAGCGCGCCACATAGCCTTCGGCACCTATCTGATCCAGAGACTGCTCGAAGAGAATCCCGAGCTCGAAGACTCCTTCGAGGCCGAGTGTGCGGTCATCGAGGGCTATATGGAGCCCCAGGGACGCGACACGTTCGAGCCCTTCGAGGGCCGTGAGATCCCCTTCGGGCTGGATCCGAGCCACTTTCGCGGCCTTTATCAGCAGTGTTTCGACCTGCAGAAGCGCAATGTCTACGAGCGCCAGCAGCCGGTCGCTGTATGACGGTCGATTCGCTCGCCGATAAGGGAACGTTCGGAGTCTGGGCGGCGGCCCTGCGCGGCATTCCGCGGCTCGGCGAAGAGCAGTGGCGCAAGCTCGATCTGGTTGCTCGATGGCTGATCGCCACTCGCGCCGCGGTCCTGGTGATGACTTTCTTGTCGGCGGCGATCGCCGGCATCCTTGCGATTCGCGCTCGCCAGTTCGACCTGGCTCGCTGGTCGATCATGACGATCGGCTTGCTCATGGCGCACGCCACCAACAATCTGATCAACGACCTCACGGATCACTGGACGGGGGTCGATCGTGACAATCCGTTCCGCACCCAGTACGGACCGCAGCCGGTCGAGAACGGCTTCGTCACCGTCGGCCAGCAGATTCTCATGGCGGCGGTCACTGGCGTCGCCGCCCTGGCGTGCGGCATCTATCTGGTTTCGGTGACCGATCGACTGACTCTCCTTCTGATGGCGATCGGTGTGGCTTGCGTGCTCTTCTACACATGGCCGCTCAAGCACATCGGGCTGGGCGAGCCCGTGGTGCTCCTGGTGTGGGGGCCGATGATGGTTGGTGGCGGCTACTACGTCATCACCGAGCAGTGGTCGTGGGACGTCGTCGTCGCCAGTCTGGTCTACGGTCTTGGCGTGACCGCGGTGCTCTTCGGCAAGCACATCGACAAGATCCCGTTCGACACCAAGATCAACGTTCGTACGCTGCCCGTGCTGCTAGGCGAGCGCAAGGCGCGATGGGTGGTTCGCGGAATGCTGGTCGCCCAGTACCTCGCCGTGGGGTATCTCGTAGCGGCAGGCGCCCTCGGATGGCCTCTGCTGCTCGTTATCTTCGCCTTGCCTCGTCTGCGTATGGTGTGGCAGACCTTCTCGGAACCGAAGCCCGAGGAGCGGCCGGAGTCATACCCGGCCTCGGCTTGGCCGCTCTACTTCGTCAGCTTCGCCTTCGTTCACAACCGCCGTTTCGGCAGTTTGTTTCTACTTGGGCTCGTGATCGACGCTGCCTGGATTCTCTACTGAGAATCCGGTCCCTCGCTGCCGGCCAGTCTCTTCGTCAACCGGTACAGAAACTCCTGGCCTTCGTAGAACGACCGGATGGAGATGCGCTCGTCGCGGCCGTGGGCGCGGACGTCGTCGATCTCGCCGAAGATTCCGGAGACTCCGTAGACCGGGATTCCGGCGTTGCGGAGGTAGAGACCGTCCGTGGCGCCGGTACTCATGGTCGGGATGACTGGCACTCCTGGCCACATCTCGTCGGTCGTTCGCTCGATGGCGTCGAGAATCTCAGGCGTCAAGGGTGACGGCGACGATGGCGTGGCCGATTGGATCGGCGTCACTGAGATCTCGGGGTCGTCCATGACTCGCTCGAGAGTTGCCAACACCTCCTCGGGATCGGCGCCGGGCAGCAAGCGACAGTTGACCACCGCCTGCGCCCGTTGCGGCAGGGCGTTCTCGGCGTGGCCGGCATGGAGCTGAGTCGCGACGCAGGTGGTTCTCATGCGCGCGTTGTAAGCGGGGACCGCAGCTAGCGTTGCGACGGCGCCCGTCTTCGGTGGATCGGCGAGGAGCCCGGCCATTGCGGCGGCGATGTCGGGAGACGCGAGCGCCGCGGAGCGCGAGAAGTAGGCTCGTGTCACTTCGTTCAACTCGACCGGAAAGGCGTGCTCCGAGATGCGCACCAGGCCCGCAGCCAGTCGGTAGATGGCGTTGTCGCTCCGGGGGAGCGAGCTGTGGCCGCCCGGGTTGGTCACTTCGAGTGTGAAGCTCTGGTAGACCTTCTCGCTGAGCTGAACGCTGTTGGATAGCCGTTTGCCGTCCTTCAGGGCGCCTCCTCCACCTTCGTTCAGAGCCAGCCCGGCTTCGATGAGCTCGCGATGGTTGGCGAGCAGCCAGATGACACCGTTGTTCGTGCCGCCCTCTTCGTCGGAGGTGAGTGCGACGATGATGTCGCGCTCCGGAACGAACCCTTCCTGCTTGAGTCGGATCAGATTGGCGACGTGGATCACGGCCTGCGCCTTGTCGTCGGTGGTCCCGCGGCCGTAGTAGTAGCCGTCGCGCTCCAGGAAGACGAAGGGGTCGACGCTCCAATCGGCAGGGTCGGCCTCGACGACGTCGAGGTGAGCGAGCAGCAGGAGGGGCTTCCTACCCGTGTCGCGCCCGCGCAGCCTGGCGACGAGGTTTCCCTTGCGAGGCGCCTCCACCAACACCCGGACATCGTCTTCGGGGAAGCCGACGGCGAGCAGATGGGCGGCCATCGCCCGAGCCGCTTCCGCCGAGTCACCGGTGCTGTCGGTCGTGTCGATCTCGATGAGCTCCTCGAACATCGCTCTCGCCAGCTCCCGGTAGCCTTGCGGAGAGGTCTGAGCGTCGAGCGGGGTCCAGACCAGTGTGATCAGTCCAACTGCGGCGGTGAGCCCAAGCAGCCGGCCCGGAGGGCGGCCTTTCGTCTTCTGTGAGTCTCTCATCCGGTCCCTTCTTGATTCCAACGAACTGGCTGCCGTATTCGTGATCTTGGACGGAGCGCAGGATCCTAGCATCGGGCTTCGAACTACCCGAGCCCTCGGTATACTGCCTGATCCGAGGAAAGGACAATCGCTCAGGCGCCGAAACGAAGAACCCGGCGCCGGTGGAAGGGATCCGACATGGTTGCACGACTCCATGGTCACCGACAGAGTAGTTCCGCTTCGGGATCGATCCTTCGGGGGCCCCGATCCTGTGTTTGGGTCGCCGCGTTTGGAATTGCCGCGGTAGGAGCCTCTTCCGCGCGGTCCCAAGATCCTCCGGCTCCGGAGCTCGAGGCCCTCGGATCCGCCGAGGAGGAGCCGCGCCGCGGACCCGTCGATTCGGAGGAGCTGGGCGCCTTCATCGACGGTTTCATGGATGCCTACCTCGAGGAGACGGGCGCCGCGGGCGCCACGGTATCGGTGGTCCGCGACGGTGGGCTCTTCTTCTCGAAGGGCTACGGCTATGCCGACGTCGAGGCGAAGACGAAGGTCGACGCGGAGAAGACCCTCTTCCGAGTGGGGTCGGTCTCGAAGCTCTTCGTGTGGACTGCGGTCATGCAGCTCGTTGAGCAGGGCAAGCTCGATCTCGACGAGGACGTGAACGCCTATCTCGAGGACTTCCAGCTCCCGGAGAGTTATCCCAAGGCGGTCACTCTCTCCCATCTGATGACCCATACGCCGGGCTTCGAAGACCATGTTCTGGGGCTTTTCGCCCACGGCGAAGAGGCCCTTGTGCCTCTGGTCGAGATTCTAGAGGCCGAGCTCCCGGCCAGGGTCAGGCCTCCCGGTCAGGTGGCGTCCTACTCGAACCACGGCACCGGGCTGGCCATGCACATCGTCGAAGTGGTGTCAGGCACACCTTGGGAAGACTACGTGCGGCGCAACGTGCTGCACCCGCTGGCAATGCAGAGGACGACCTTCACGCAACCGGTTCCGCGGCGTTTGCGCTCCGACCTGTCGAAGGGCTACGAGGTGGTGGGCGGCGAGCTCGAAGAGCGGGGGTTCGAGTTCGTCCCGCTGGCGCCGGTCGGTGCGGTCAGCGCCACGGCGACCGACATGGCTCGCTTCATGCTCGCTCATCTTCAGCTCGGCGAGCTCGACGGTGCCCGGATTCTGTCGGAGGAGACGGCACGGCGGATGCAGAGCCCTCTCTTTCGCCACGCCGAGGGAATGAACGCCATGGCCCACGGCTTCATGGACCTCAGCAGCAACGGCGAGTACATCATCGGCCATGGTGGAGATACGATTTGGTTTCACACTGCCCTGGCCTTCTTTCCGGAGCACGGCGTCGGGATCTTCGCCTCGTTCAATACGGCTGGAGCCAGTCCGTCGCGGCTCGTCGATGCCTTCACCAATCGCTATTTCCCGATCGGCGAGCCGGACGCGGTCGAGGCGCCGGCGAGTTGGGAGGGCCGCGTTTCGCGCTTCGTCGGCGACTATCGCGGCAACCGGTTCTCGCACACCGATTTCACCAAGCTAGCGGCGCTTTTCGGAGCGGCCAAAGTCTCGGATGCGGGGGACGGAGCCCTGCTTACCAGCCTCACGGGAAAGACTCGCTGGATCGAGA
>SMVB01090971.1_pt1 | contig 10666 bp, 9 predicted proteins | sample 2456461 | NCBI WGS metagenome assembly SMVB01 (sample SAMN11095934, study PRJNA526329) | marine sediment metagenome | biome: Marine sediment; feature: Surficial sediment; material: Deep marine sediment; isolation source: Hadal surficial sediment | place: Pacific Ocean | collected 2014-05 | depth 0-1...
AAATTTTTCACTGCCGCAGGAGCAACGAACGCCGGAAGGTAAAAGTTCCTCGGCTGTCTTTTCAAACCAAAAGTCGGCCCCGTTCTTTTCCACCAACTCAACAATGTGGCGGAACACTTCCTCCGATTGCAGGATTTTCTTGCACTCGACACAGGAAAAAATGGTGATGGGAACGCCCCAGGCTCTCTGTCGGGACACGCACCAGTCGGGCCGGTTTTCCACCATACTGTAAATCCGGTCCTTCCCCCACGATGGAATCCATTCCACCCGGTCGATCGCTTCCAACGCTTTTTTCCTGAGACCGTTTTTGTCCATCGGAATGAACCATTGACGCGTCGCCCGAAAAATGATGGGCTTATGGCATCGCCAACAATGCGGATAAGAATGTTGAATGGTTGCGTCCGCCAGTAAATTTCCATCTTCACGAAGTTTCTCGATGATGAGCGGATTCGCCTTGAAGACAAATTGGCCGCCGAAATGTTCCACCTCCGGAACGAACACTCCGGCGTCATCCACAGGATTATAGGTTTCCAAACCGTATTTATTGCCGACCACATAGTCGTCCTGCCCATGACCGGGCGCGGTATGGACACAGCCGGTTCCCTGCTCCAGCGTCACATGGCCTCCGAGGATGACCTTTGAGTCCCGGTCGATAAACGGATGCCGACACACGGCATGTTCCAATTCTTTACCCTCACACTTTTCCAGGATTTTATAATCCTTAATGCCCCATTCCTCAACCAACGTCGGCAGACGGTCCTGGGCGACGATATAAACCTCGCCACTCATTTCCACCGCGGCGTATTGAAAATCCGGATGCAGACAGACCGCAAGGTTGGCGGGAAGCGTCCACGGAGTCGTCGTCCAGATAACGAAAAAGGTTTTATTCTTATCCAGGAAGTCAAAAGGCGGAGGAAGACCGGACTTCAAAGGAAATTTTACATAAATGGATGGGGAGGAACGGTCGGCGTGTTCCACTTCCGCTTCCGCCAGCGCTGTTTGGCAGGAGGTACACCAGTGAACGGGTTTTAATCCCTGATAGACCTGTCCGCTGGTCACAAACTTTCCAAATTCGCGCACGATAGTCGCTTCATAAGAATAATCCATCGTCAGGTATGGCTTGTTCCAATCCGCAAACACTCCCAAACGAATGAACTCATCTCTTTGAATGCTGACAAAGCCATCGGCATATTCCCGACACAATTTTCTAACTTCCGTTTTGTCGGGAGTCAGCTTTTTTTCCTTCAGCTTTTTGGTCACCTGATGTTCGATGGGCAATCCATGACAATCCCACCCCGGAATGAAGGTGGCGTCATAACCTTTCATGGTCATGATTTTGACAATGAAATCTTTCAGGATTTTGTTGAGGGCGTGCCCCATATGAATATGCCCATTGGCGTATGGAGGGCCATCATGAAACACAAACTTGGGTTTTCCCTTGGATTGTTTGCGAATCTCTCCATAGAGATCTTCACTTTCCCAGCGGGCAATGATTTCCGGCTCCCTCTTGGTGAGATTGGCTTTCATTGGAAAATCAGTCTGCGGGAGGTTAAGCGTTTCTTTATAATCCATTGGAATTTTTATTAACGTTAGATTTTAGAAAAAAATTATACACTACAGGGATCCCCACTACGTGGGGTGGAAGAGTGGGCCTGACGCTACGCGAGGCCCTGAAAACCTAGGATTATAGGAAAACTATTAATTCCTCAAAAACCCATCGCACCTTTGCACTGGGTCCAACCCCCAGGCTGGCCTATATTTTCATACATTCTTTCACTTCGCGCAAAGTTGCGCTGGCGACTTTCCGGGCTTTCTCCGTACCCGCACGCAAAATTTCTTTTACTTCCTTGGGTTTGGAGACAATCACCCGCCGTTTTTCCATCATCGGTCGCAGACCTTCCAGCATGGAATCGACCAGTTTTAATTTACAATCTCCACAACCGATTTTCGCTGTCCGGCAGGCGGGAATGATTTCCTCCTGCATCTCCTTTGATGAATACAATTTATGAAATGGAAACAGGTTGCACACATCCGGGTCGCCAGGATCATCCCGGCGAGCCCGTTGCGGATCGGTCAGCATGCTCATGACCTTTTTCTTGATTTCCTTTTCGGTGTCGGACAGGTAAATGGCGTTGTTGTAACTTTTACTCATCTTGCGTCCATCGATTCCATTTAGTTTGGGAATTTCCGAAATCTTCGCGGCGGGTTCCACAAACACCTTTTTCTTGTACAAATTATGAAACCGGCGAACGATCTCGCGTGAAATTTCCAGATGCGGCACCTGGTCGATTCCAACGGGAACATAATCGGCTTTATAAAGCAAAACATCCGCTGTCTGCAACACGGGATAACCCAAAAACCCGTAGGAACTCATGTCCACATTCTTGACCTCCAACTGCTTTTCCTTATATGTGGGATTTCTTTCCAGCCAGGGAACCGGAACGATCATTGACAATAGCAGGTGAAGCTCCGCGTGTTCGTGGATATCGGACTGCACGAACAGGGTACATTTATCCGGGTCCAGGCCGGAGCTCAACCAGTCCACCGCCACTTCAAACGAAAACTCTTTGATGAGGTGGGGTTTCTCGTAGAGAGTGGTCAGGGAATGCCAATCGGCGATGAAATAAAAACAGTCGTAGTCCTCTTGCAGGGCCAGCCAGTTTTTGAGGGCGCCATGATAGTTTCCCAAATGCAGTTTTCCTGATGGCTGCATTCCACTTAAAATTCTTTTTCGCTTCATCGATTTTCCGCCAAATTTCGGTAATCAGTTAAAACTCGCCATTAAAACCTGCTGTAACATAGGGAACGTTTCCTGGGTCAAAAACAGGACCGCATAGTTGATCGGCAATAACAAAACCGTCCCTAGAATTCGGGTGTGCGCGAAATGATCAAGCAAAAAAATCCCGATAATGAGAAAAGCGCCAAAACGGTCGTATTTCGATATTGTGTCGGCCATTTCGTGGGAAACCAGCCCCTTGATAACGCTTCCACCATCCAACGGGGCCACCGGAAGCATGTTGAAAATGGCCAGGGCCACGTTGATATAAACCCCAAAACTGAGCAATATGAAAGCGATAAGATTGTCTTCCGGTGAAATTATGCGGATAAAAAACCCGCAAACCACCGCCAGGGCCACGTTTGACAAAGGCCCCGCAATGGCAACATACATCATGTCCCTGCGGGGATTTTGAAAGTTTCGCCAATCCACTGGAACCGGCTTGGCCCAACCGAATCCTACAAAATAAAAGAACAGAACTCCCAATATGTCCAAATGTTTCAAGGGATTAAAAGTCAGTCTTCCCAGGCGCTTGGCGGTGTCATCGCCAAGGAGGAAAGCCACTTTGCCGTGGGAATATTCGTGTACTGTCAAGGAAAACAAAATGACAGGTGTCATTAAAAGCATTAATTGGGTCTTGTTCAAAACAACCTCTGAAAATCGGGTTAATGTGTATGGGTTGATTGAGGTCGGAGATGCTGAAATTGCCTCTGGAGAAGCCAAAGGCAATAAAGAAAGGCATTTTCTCGCAAAAACCGCACACCTTTCCTGCTATTTTACCGTAAATCACATTTAATTCATAACCTTATAAGTGGACCGCTAAAAATGAGATTCCTCCAGCCTCAAATTTTTCGCGTCTTGGCATATTTCAGGTAGGTATAAAACGCCGCCGACAACGCCAGAAACATCCCTAAAAATCCTTCGCGAAACCCTTGACGAAAAATGAAGTTATTGAAAAATGTCAGCGGAGGACGAAGATAAAGGTGTGCCCAACCGGCGGTCCACCCCGACTGACTCTTCTCTTCGGCAAAAAGGGTGGAGTAACGGTTCAGTCTGTCCAGATAATCTGCCAAACCATCATAGGAATAGTGGAGCAAGGGTTCACCAATGAGCCCTGAGTCGTTATCCGGGTTCAGTTTTTCATGCACCCTGGATTCCTTAAAAGAAATTTTAGTCTTGTCGTAAAGCCTTGAAATTTTATCGGGATACCATCCGCCAAACCGCACCCACCGGTGTCCGAAAAAATTCTTTCGCGGAAACTGATACAGCGGATGCCTCGGCCCATTTTTTAATTCCTGCTGAATGGCTTTCGCGCATTCCGGGCTGACGACTTCATCCGCATCGATATTCAATACCCACCGTTGACTTGTCCGGGAAGCGCAAAGATTTTTTTGTTTGCCATAGCCCTGCCATTTTTCCTGGAACACCTTTTCTGTATAATTCCTGCAAATTTCCACCGTCCGGTCAGAACTGAAGCTGTCCAGAACCACAATTTCATCGGCCCATTGCAGGCTTTTCAAACATCTCTCAATGTTTTTCTCCTCATTAAGAGTAATAACCGTAACCGAAATTTTTTCCATAAACAGACCTGTAAATTTCAATCAATTTCCGCAAGAAACGGATTATAACATTTTTGGTCGGCGCGAAAAATTCAACCTTGACGATGCCTCCCATCAACCAAGGCATTAATTATTCTGCTTTTTCAATGAATGTGTTAAGATAATTCCTTGGCAAATCGGGCTTTATGCTTTTTATCCAAGTTTAAAACCTTTGTTTTCAATATATTTTAAATATTTTTTAGAAATTTACATTTCAGGGCAAACATCGAGGGAGTTTTACCGATTAAATTTCTGATTCCCTGGTGATTCCTCACACTTATGATGGAAGGCTTTTTCACAAATTTAAACATTCAGGGAATCTGGGAGTCAATAAGTCTCCAGGTAAATTCCCTGTCCGATCCTGAAAGATTCCAGTTTTTGGACGCCTTGGGATTTTTTTGGGATAAAATTTTGGATAATCCCCTGATCTCAATTATCACCTTACTGGTTTTGTTTGGATTGCCCTACACCTTGTTCAAGGCAAAAGAATCAAGCAATGAATCAAGTGAACGGCTCGACCTATTAATGGATGAGATGAAAAACTTTGAATTTGAAAAACCTTTGATCGACTTACATGAAAAATTCAAGGACATTTCAATTGATAATTCACCCGTAGCAAACCATGACCATGATGTTCCTGCATTGAACATTGAAAAGGACTTCCCCGACTTGAGTATTGAAAAAGATTCCATTCTCCAGGATATAGAATCCGCATCCTTTGCAAAACAACTCACTCTGGATCAGGAAACCACAGATGATTTCCTTGCAACAAGCTCATTGGACCTGCAACCGAAAACTGATAATGAAAACCCTGAGTTGCCTCCTTTAGCGGAAGAAAATTGGAATGAAACCAAAATCAGCCCGTCTGAAGAAACCAATGCCGAAGAAGACAAATATGCAAATCAAAATTTTGAAGACCTCTCCATAAAGAATGAGGACCGGGGTTTGGTTTCCGTAACCGAAGAAAATTTTGATGAAACAGAAGTCAATCCGCCGGAACCCAGTGTTGAGGAAGAAGAAATTGCAAGTCCTGACATCGATGACTTGCAAACAAGGATGAAACACGCTATCAAAAACCTGAGGCTGAAATATCCTCCTTTTGAGGAGACAGAAGAGTCCGCTTCCGTAGAAATCGACACGGAGCATGTTCCTTCGGTTCTTGAAGGGGTGGAAACGCCGACCTTGCATGAGGAACCGGAAGGGGATAAAGAAGAGGAAACCTCGCATCCCCCATCGGCATCTATTTCCCCGGATTCTCCTGTCGGAGAACAAAAATATTCACTCAAAAAATCGCATCTTATAACCCATTTGAAATCATTCCAAAGAAATTTGGAAAATCAGTTTGATTCGAAAACCCACGAATCAGGAACAAATTCCAATGAATCCCCGCCAGGAATACAATTCCTGCTTTAATACGATTTTCAAACCAACAGGGATAACCTCTCCCGCTCCACACAAGACCACCGACGATGGATATCAGGAGTCACTCGAATCCTTCATATTCATAAAGGATCAGAAAAGGCCTGAATGAACAACCCCGCCGCAAGCGGCCAGCGTGACGCTGGACCCAGTGTTAACGTGCGACCAGCTTGAGGGCTGGATCAAATATTAACGCGCTATGGATTTACGGCTTTTCGGGGTTCGTGAGCACAGCATACCCCTTGTATGTTTTCAGGGCCTCGCGTAGCGTCAGGCCCAAGCTTCCTCCCACGTAGTGGGGCGGGGGCAAAGACGGAATTGGAAAAAGTATCATCTGCACCCATCTTGCTGTGGGTCTGGGCATACGCGGTCAAGATGAGAATCAGGGTCATATGTTCAACTACGTTTCGCCGGAGCAACGAGTTCCCAAGACCCACCTGCTTCGCACAATCAAGGCATTTGCCAATACAGCATGCAGAAGATAATTAAAAACCACCTGGAAATCCTGACTGAAATCTCTAAAAAGTCCGAGACTGACCTCTATTTGATTGGCGGAACCATCCGGGATCATCTTTCAGGGAAAGAATGCTCTGATTTCGATTTCACCGCAAAAAATGTGCAAAATTTGGCGAATCTCTTTGCTTCCGCAACCCAATCGCCCTGCATCCCTCTGGATGCCACACCGGGCCGGGAAACGCTTAGGGTGATCGTCCAAAAACAGTTCCATTTTGATTTCACCGACCTGCAGGGCAACTCCATTGAAGAAGATCTGGCGCAACGGGATTTCTCGATCAATGCGATGGCCATGCGGCTTAAAGATTTCCTGGATGGCAAGAAAACTCTCATTGACCCTAATCGGGGACGAGAGGATTTGCAAAAAAAAATTATTCGCGTGCTTCCGGGTCCCATTTTCTCCGCCGATCCCCTGCGTATGTTGAGGGCCTTCCGGTTCGCAAGTTCCCTGGAATTTGATATCGATGCGGAAACCATCCGCCAGATTGAAATTGAAAAATCCAACCTGAAAAAAACCGCGCAAGAACGTATCTATTATGAATGGATTCTCTTTTTGAGCGGAGAGCGTGTCTTTAAACTTTTAAGTTTGATGGACCGAACAGGTCTTCTGCAATGTGCGTTTCCGGAAATGACGGAACTTCGGCAATCTTTGGGAACCCATGCCAGCGCCTGGGAAATCAGCCTGCAAACTTTTAATCGGCTTGAGGACCTTCTATCGATTCCCAAAACGATCATTCCATCAACAAACCATACCGGGTTCCTCACCGGAAAAAATAGGGCGTTATTGAAATTCTCAGCGTTGTTGCACCGTTTGAACCCTGGATTTTCGGATGATATATCAAACACCAAAGTTAGAATTGATGAACATGCAAAAACAGTCCGGTTATTAAGAAGGGTGAAAGCCAGCAACGCGGATATCCGGTTTATTTATCGAACCATCCTTTGCCAGCAGGAAGCCAGGGAATCGAGTCTTGAAATTGCCGGCACTACCATCAATGAATCGGCCCTGTATCGTTTCACAAAAAAATATGATCAGGAATTGATGGCTGGAATATTTCTCGCCTGCGCGGTACAATCCGCATCTGAAAATAACGCGAATACAGAGTCATTTTTGCAAGCCATGCACCGAGTGGTCGAATTTTATTTTCAGCGCTATTTACCGGCAATGGATCACAAGGCCCTAATCAACGGGGACGACCTTATCCGGCTTTTCAAACTCACCCCATCGCCATTGTTCCGGCTGATATTGGACAAAGTGGAAGAAGGGCGTGTTCTTGGCACCGTCAAATCGAAAAAACAAGCAGAAGCAATCGCTCAACAAATTATTGCAACCCAAAAAACTGAAAAAGAGACATGACCGTTAAATACAACAACGCGAAATGGCAGGGGAAAAAAGTAATCCTTGGCGAAACCGAATTACAGAAAGAACAGCCCGTCAACCTGGTCATCGGATTTCACGGCGCCGATTCGACGCCGGAGAATATGCTTGTTTATGGCAACAAACTGCAACTGAAAAATTCCGTGATGGTCTATCCCGAAGGCCCGGTCGATGCAGGCAAGGGATTGTGGAGTTGGTGGAAGGATGGCCCGCGACAAAAGGAATCAGTTAAAGAGTTTCTGACTTACACATCGAAAATAGTTAATACTGCCCACCACCATTTCGCCGGAAAGTTTCCGGGTGCGACCCTCCGAACCTGCTTGTGGGGGTTTTCCCAGGGGGGAGCCGCGTCCCTGGTCTATACCCTTTTTCAGGGTTCCCCTCCCCTGCACAAGGTGGCTTCCATCTGCGGGTTTCTGCCGGAGCTCCCGGACGACGCCTCCTATCAATCTTCCCCGGTAAACATCCTTGGAATTTTTGGGGCCAATGATGAGGTCGTTCCCTCTTTTCTGGCGGATCATGCACTGGATGAAATGAAAGCCAAAGGCCATCAACTCACGGTCAGGGAAACCCGGCAAGGACACGAGATCAATCCGGAAAATCTCCAGGAACTGTCAGATTTTTTCAACCCAGCCTAGGAGCTAGCCAGCGTGACGCTGGACCCGAATGGCAACAATTTTCTCTGCAACTAAGGTTCTCGGGGCTCGTGAGCGAAGCGAACGGAGCCTTAAACTTATCCTCCCGCGTAGCGGGCGTGAGCGGAGCGCACCACTCCTCCCCGTGTAACGGGCCTCGCGTAGCGTCAGGCCCAAGCTTCCTCCCCGTGTAACGGGGCCCACGTAGTGGGGCGTGGTGGGGAAAGTTATCAATTGACAGTCCTCCCGTTTCTGATAAAATTGGTGCGTATCATACATGACGCTGTTCGATGTGAGGGAAAACGGTGCGAAGCCGTTGCGGACCCGCCGCTGTAACCGGGGACGAACCCTGTCAAAGCCACTGCTTGTTTTTCAAGTGGGAAGGGACAGGGTGTAGATCGATCCGGGAGCCAGAACACCTTTTCGAATAGCCTTTGCAAACTCTTCGTGGATTGAGGAGTAAAAGGTAAATCGACTCGATCCCATTCCTCGCGGAATGGATTTTTTTTACCCCCCTTCTCACTGGAACGAGGTTTTCCGGTGAAGTTGTCAGATCATTTTTTGGTTAAAAAAGAAACTTGCGGGTTTCAAGGGGAAAAGTTTCGTTTAAAATCCTTCCACTGTCCTTTTCTTCACCCGGTTTTCATAGTTTTCCTGATTCTCTTCACGGTCACCTCGCACAATGGGTGGGCCGGCACAGCAGATGATTCTCCACCTCAAAGAATCATTTCCCTGTCGCCTGGAATCACCGAAATTTTGTTTGCCCTAGGGTTGGGCGAACAGGTCGTCGGCGTCACCGATTTTTGCGCTTACCCCGAAAAGGCCAAATCGCTTCCAAAGATTGGCGGCCTTTTGAATCCAAATTATGAAACTCTCATTACCCTCAAGCCCGATCTCATCATCCACCAACCCAACAGCCACAAGATCGAAACTTTTGTCGAAAAACTCGGCATCCGGAGTTTGGCTATTTCGATGCTTTCCCTGGAGCAAATTTTTAGCTCTATAAAAACGATTGGCATTGCAACCAACAGGGAAAAGGCGGCGGACCAGTTGATCCAATCAATGAATGATAAGCTTGATTTTCACCGAAAACGCCTGGCCCAGGTCTCCCAAAAGTCTGTCCTGCTGGTATTGGGAATCAGCAACGACTCCATGCGGGATTTGTACGGCGTCGGCCCGAAAACCTATTTAGGTGAAATGTTGGCCCTGGCTGGCGGAAGGAATATTCTTGCTAAGACCAAGGGGCAATACCCCAAAGTTTCTAAGGAATTCATTATTTATGAATCTCCGGAAATCATCATTGAAGTGGGCCCGAAAGATATACTTTCCAGGGAAGCATCGAAAAAAAGAAGACAGGGATGGGAGAGATTCTCTACCATTCGCGCGATAAAAAATAAAAACATCCATTTCATCGGCACCGATTACGTTCTCATTCCCGGTCCGCGTCTGCTAAATATCATCGATGACTTCGTAAAAGCCATCCACCCGGAAATCGGTTCCAACGACTCGTCACTCGCCGAAAAAGCGGGGGGCTCTCGGCAATGACAAATGCCATCCTGCAATTAGAAGACGTTTCCTTCGCTTACGACCGCGACCCTGTGGTGAAACACCTTTCCATGCGGGTCGAACCAGGCGAGTTTATCGGCATTCTCGGACCCAATGGATCGGGCAAGTCCACTTTATTGAAATTACTGGGAGGCATTCTTAAACACCATTCCGGAAACGTTAAATTCCGGGAAAAAGAGCTTCATGATTATAAAAGAAAGGTTCTTGCGCAATCGATCGCCTGGCTTCCCCAGGAACATGCGATGGTATTTCCTTTCCGGGTAGCTGAAATTATTCTGATGGGCCGACACCCTTATCTGTCTCCCTGGACGTTTGAAGGCCAAAAGGATTTTGATATCGCAGACAGAGCGATGAGAACCACGGAAACCACGCATTTATCCGAACGGCAATTCAACGAAATCAGCGGCGGCGAAAAACAACGCGTGATGATGGCTTGCGCCATCGCTCAGGAACCGGAGGTGATGCTGTTGGACGAACCCACCACTGCCTTGGACATTAAATACCAATTGGAAATTTTAAATATCCTTCTGGAGCTGAATCGTAATAACGGCATGACACTGATCCTGGCCATGCACGATCTGCACCTGGCATCAAAATATTGCCGCCGGTTGATTCTCATCGACCAGGGAAAAATCGTTAAGGACGGAACACCGGATGAGGTTCTTCAAAAAGGAATACTTGAAACCGTTTATGGGGTACAATTGAAAATTTTGCGCGACCCCGATGATGGAAGCGTCATGATATCGCCGGAGTCGCCATGCATACGTTAACCTTGCCTATG
>SMVB01119453.1_pt1 | contig 10665 bp, 7 predicted proteins | sample 2456461 | NCBI WGS metagenome assembly SMVB01 (sample SAMN11095934, study PRJNA526329) | marine sediment metagenome | biome: Marine sediment; feature: Surficial sediment; material: Deep marine sediment; isolation source: Hadal surficial sediment | place: Pacific Ocean | collected 2014-05 | depth 0-1...
ACGGCCGCAACGGATCGACACCGATCGCCTTGGCCCTGTCCCGGTTGAGCCGTCGCAGCAGCGGCACGCACACCTCCTCGGCGCCGCGATGAAACGCCTCGCAGTCCGTGGGGGTGTAGTCGAAGCGGAGTCGGCGTTTGAACATGTAGTCCCGGTAGTTCTCGAAGCCGGCGTTGCGCGCAATCTCCGTGCGAAGCTCGATCATCCGGTCGAAGATCGCGTCGAGGGCCTCGCGGTCGCGGTACCGGCGCTCCCAGATGCCCTCCCAGGCGCGCCGGCGCGTCGAGCGGTCCGTTTCCTCCAGGTATCGCGCCATCTGCGGCAGCGTTCGCTGCTCACCGTCGAACTCGACGGTCATCCGCCCGCACGTTTCGTCGTACTTCTGGTCGAGGGTGGTGTCCTCGGTCTGGAGGGGAATGTTCCGCTCCCGGAAGATCTCGACCTCCGCCGACAGGTCGCGCAGCAGTACCTCGTAGCGGTCGTGGTCCAGGTCGGCACCGTGGGGTGAGCCGACGATCTTCCGGTCCAACTCGAAGCCGACCTGCTTGAGGTGCGGCTCGACGTGCTCGATGAATCGCAGGTACGCCGACTTCGCCTGCTCGTCGAGGGTGTGGCAGGTCATCCGGACGTACAGGTTGGTGTGCGCTTCGCTGGCCGTGGAGTCCAGCTCCGAGCGGTCCAGCAGCAATTGCTCCAGGCAGCCGCTGCACGCGAGATCGCGGCCGATCAGGGACCGGTACAGCGGTTCGAGGCTCTCCCAACGTGCCCCGTCGAGGTCCGCCGGAACGAAGGTTGACGGGGCGGTCTTGCCGGGTGTGGTCATGATCGCACCCAGAGTAGCCGCTGTGGGCCCCGCACGGCGAGCGCGGGCAGGCCGATCCTCCGCTCGGCGGTCTCGGCGAGTTGTTCCGCATGCAGCGGATCGTCGCAGAGGACGAACAGGCTCGATCCGCTGCCCGCGACGTGGGCCGGGCGCTGGGCGACATCGCCCAGCTGCTGGAGGTAGTCGCCAAGGTCCGGCGCCACGCGAATCGCCGCGGCCGCCAGATCGTTGAAGACCGAGTCGGATCTCAGTGCGGCCCCGGACCGGGCGAGCACCTCGACATCGCCCGCCCGCGATGCCGTGACGCGGTCCAACTCGTCGAACGCGCCGTACACCTGCCCCGTCGGGCAGACCGAGTCAGGCAGAACCACCACGGCGTGCAGCTCGGTGAGCCGGTCCAGGGGCTCAACCTGCTCACCGAAGCCGTGAACCAGCGCACTGCCGCCGCCGATGAAGAACGGCACGTCGCAGCCGAGGCCCGCCGCGATCCCGCGCAGGACGTCGTCGGCGAGGCCGAGCTCGAACAGCGCGTTCACCGCGTGCAGCATGGCTGCGGCATCGGAGGAACCGCCGCCGAGCCCGCCGCCGGCGGGGATCCTTTTCAGGAGCTTCATCCGTACCGGCAGGGCGCGCCCCACGTGCTGCTGGAGCGCCAGGTGGGCGCGCACCGACAGGTCACGCGACACAGGCCAGTCGATCTCCCGGCGCCGCCGGGCCTCGGCGTGCCAGAGAACCGCGTAATGGCTCTTGCGAGTGTCCTGGAGGCGGGTGACCTCGAGGTCGTCGGCCAGGCTCACGGTGACCATCCACGAGCGGATGGGGTGCATGCCCCGTTCGTCCGGTGGCCCCACGGCCAGGGCGAGGTTGAGCTTGGCCGGGGCCTGCACCTGCACACTGATCGCCATGGCGAGAGCATAGTCTCCGTCGGGCCGCGCAAAAACAGGCAAATCCGCCGTCAAAGCTCATTGACCGGCCAAAGTTCGCCGCCCGGGCCGTCGATATCCTGTTGGGGAAGGGCGAGTCCAACCATCGGCCCGACCCGAAAAGAGGCTCTGATGGCCGAGCGTGAACGCCGAGCATCTGAACGGCTGAATCTCCAGCGACCCTGCAAGCTGTACATTCCAAGAATCGGAAGATACCTGGCCGGATCGACGTGGAATCTCTCCGCCGAGGGCGGGTTGCTCCAGCTCGAGCGGCCCGTTCCGCTGGAGCCGGGTGACCGCCTGCTCGTGGGCATCGCACTGACACGGCGCCAGCCCATTTTCTGCTCGGCCGACATGATGCACGCGAGCGTCACCCGCGTGCTGCCGACGGATAACGACAGCATCGCCCTGGCCGTTCGCTTCGTCGATGAGCAGCTTGACCTCGCCCCGGCGCTTGCCCAAGCGGCGTAGTTTCACCTGTCGTTGAAACAGTTTGGCCGGCTCGCCGGTTACCATGGCGACGCTCCGCCATGCCCCGCACCGAACGACCACCCCGGCGCCTGCTGAAGAAAGCCCTGATTGGGGTGGGCGGTGTCGTGTTGGTCCTCGTGCTGCTGGCGATGCTCGCGCCCACGATTCTCAGCTCCGGGCCCGGGCGGGCCGCGATCCGCGGCGCGATTCAGCAGCGTCTCGATGGGACGGTGGTGCTGACCGGGCTCGACCTGGGCTGGTTCGGCCCCCAATCGGTCACGGGGTTTGCCGTCAACGCTCCTGATGGCGTGACCGCAATGGATCTCGATCTGACCGTCAACGCGGGACTGTTCGAGCTGGTCACCGGCGATGCCGAGGCGATCACGGTGGATCTCTCCGGAATGATTCGCGGCGAACTGCGCCCCGATGGCTCCACGACCTTCGCGAACCTGTTCGCCCGCAGCCGCGCGCCGCACACGCCGCGTGCGCCGCAGGCTCGACCCGGCGCCATCGACGAACCGTTCTCCCTGGCGGGTGTACCGCCGGTCACGCTGCGCCTGGACGGGCTGTCCGTCACGCTGGCGGAACAGGGCTCGCCCCGTGAGTACAGACTCGACAATCTCCACGGCGAGTTGAGTTACGCGCCCGGCGAACCGGTGAAGCTGGATCTCGCCGCCGACGTGACCGGTGCGGCGACCCCCGGATCGGTCACCGTCACCGGTCAAGTCGCCGGGCTGGTCGACCCTGACGGTGTGCTGACACCCGGCGGGGCGTCCGGTCGCATCGACGTCCGGCTCCGCAACGTGCCGGTTCCGCTGACGGATCGACCGACGGAGATTCGCTCGCTGGTCCTCGCCGTGACCAGCGACGACCTCACCGAGCGCATTGAACTGGTCGTCAAGGCCGACGCCGTGATCGATGGGACCGAGTCGGGAATGCTCGAGGCTACGCTGGCGGTCGACGATCCCATGGACGCCGACGGGTCCGTGAGCGTCCGGCTCGAACGGATCAGGGGGCACCTCGTGGGCCGGGCCGTGCCGACCGCCTTGTTCCAGGGGTTTCTGGGCGGCACGCCGATCGTCGCGACCCGCGACATCGGGCCGGCGCTCGATATCGATGCGGACTTTTCCGGCGGTGCAACCCGGCAGGTCGCCGTACGGATCAGGGCCGAGGCCGTCGAGATCGACTTTGACGGAACCGTGGATGCGGCCCGGCGGCTCGACGCCGAGCGGCTGCACATCGCGGTTGCCGTGCATCCGGAACTCGTGTTGGCGATCACCGGTCTTGCCATCGATCGCGCCGCGGACCTCGTTGTCGACTTCGACAGGCTGATCGTGCCGCCGACCGATACCCCGCATTGGGCGCGCGACCTTGCCGCGTCCGGCACGGTGACTCTCCGGCACGCCGTCTCCGTGTCGATGGGCCCCGACCAGGCGGGCGTCCTGCTCGGAGGTCTCGACCTGTCCGTGGACATGCCGTCACTCGGCGATGGGTTGACGCTCGGCGGCAGCGCCACGCTCGGTGGCGCCGAGACGACCATCGCCCTGACGGTCCGGGACATCCTCGACGAGGATGCAGCGCCGGCACTCGACGGGATCAATGCCAGCGGCGTCGTGTCAATCCGGAACATCCAGCCGCCGGACGTGCTCGCCTTCGTGCCGCCGGAGCACGCGGAGCTGGTCCGGGCTGCGCTGGTCGGGCCGGTCGCCGTCACCGTCGAGGCGACGTTCGGCGGCGGGCAGTTGCACGCTGATCTGCGCGTCGAGGGCGACGGCCTGGCGGCCCACGGAACCGCAACGTTCGGGGACGAGACGATTCACGTCGCGTGGGCCGCCGCGAGCCTGGAGGTCTCGCCCGAGCTGGCTGCGGCGATGCAGCGCGGCGTCGAGCGGCCCGTTGTTCTGGTGTCGCCGGTGGTCACGACGCTCGAGCTCGAGCCGTTCGATCTTGCGTGGCCGCTGATCGAGGGCGCCGAGACTCTCAGCCCGATCCGCGGCCGCATCGCATTCCAGGAGGCGACGCTCCGGCAGGTGCCCGGGCTCGTCGAGCCGCTGGGCATACGCGACATGGAGATCGCCGTGACCGCCACGGGCGGCCCGGCGCCGTCGATCACGCTTGCGGGGACGGCCCGGCTGCGCCGCGTGGCGACCGATATCGATCTGACCGCGTTGAGCTACGCTGCAACCGCCACGTTCGGCGACACCATGACCGTGGACGGCGTCTCGATCGGGCTTCGGAACCTGGCCGTCGGGTCTCTTGACGCCATGACCGGCGGACGCGCAGGTGACGGTCTTCTGGAGTTCGTCGGCGCGACGGGCAACGTGGTCGTGACGGTCAGCCATGTCTCCACGGACGCCGTGCGAGCGACCGTCGGGGTCGAGTTTCCGTTGCTTGCCGGAGACTTCACCGCCCGGCTGGCCGACGAGACGGTCTCAATCACGACTGACAACACCAGGATCACCCTGCCCCGCGCGGCGCTGCAGAAACGACTGAGCACCACGGCCGGACCGTCGCCGCAGACGACCGTCGTCGCCGACGTCCCGATGACGCTGGCGATCCGGGCGTTGCGCGTTCCGCTGGCGATGCTCGCCGGCGAACCCTTCGACGGCGATGCGGTCGATATCGATATCGAGCTGCGCGGCGGGCCGCTGGTGCTCGACGATGCGAAGATCGGTCGCAACTCGATCAAGGACCTGCGGATCACGCTCACCGGCAGCGATCTCGAGGCGGGGCTCACGGCGAAGGTCACCGGCCTCGTCGAGTTCGCCGGCGCCGCCGAGCCGGGGCGGATCGAGCTGGCCGGCACGGTGACGGACCTGATGGCCGACGGCGTGCTTGCCCTGCCGCAGGCGACGCTCGCCATGATCGCCAAGGTTAACCGCCTGCATACCGCGGTGATCGACGGGCTCGCGGACATGCAGGGATTGCTGGTGGCGGCGTTGGGCCCGCGCGTGGATGCCGTGGCGACCGCGAGTAACTTTTCCCGCAACAGCGGGGTCCTGGAGGCGAGGTTCGAGACCACCAACGGATGGCTCGACGGCATGGTGTACGGCGCGAACAACGCGGTGTCGATCAAGGCCGGCCAGCCGGTCCTCGCCGAACTGGAGCTCACGCCGCCGCTTCGGGATCGCCTGCTGTACAAGATTCACCCGCTGCTGGCGGACATCCGGACGACCGAGCAGCCGGTGCGGGTGACGATTGGTGAGTCGTCCATTCCGCTGGACGGTGACGTGAGCCGTCTCGACGCCCTCCTGGAGATCACGATCGGCCGCGTCGAAATCGACAGCGGCTCGACGGCACTGGTCCTGCTGACACTGGCCAATGCGAGCAACGCAAAGACCATCTCCGGGGAGATCGAGCCGATCAAGGTGAGAATCCGCAAGGGCGTCGTGACGTACGAACGGTTCGCCGTCAAGCTCGACAAGTTCACCATGATCTACTCCGGGTCGATCGATCTCAACACGCGGTACGTGAACCTGACTGCGGAAGTGCCGCTGGACAGTCTCGCAGGGACCTTCCACGAACTGGAGGGGCTCACCGACGACGTCTCGGTCCCGATCCTCTACCGCGGCCCCTTCGGCAACGTCAAGGCCGAGATCGAGCCGGAGTTCCTGGCCGAGGCCGCGGCAACGATCGGCGTCCGCGCGGGGATCGACGAGCTGGAGAAGAAAACCGGCCTGCCGATCGGCGATATCCTCGACAGCATTTTCGGGAAGAAGAAGAAAAAGAAGAAGTGACAGGCCGCCTGTCTACATGGTGCGCAGCGGGTCGGTGTCGTGGCGGGACACGATCACGTCAAGCGTGGTCAGCGACCGCTGGAGTCGCTTTCGCAGGATCTTGAGGTAGCCGCGCTCGGTGTTGGTGTGTCCGGCGAGGACGACCGTGCACCCGGCTGCCTGGGCGGCCAGGACGTCGTGGTGGCGCATCTCCCCGGTGAGAAACAGCTCGCACTCCTGTGCCGTGGCGGCCTCCCGCAGCGCTGCCCCTGCGCCTGCGCAGACGCCGATCGTCCGGTAGCGCCGCGCACTCGGCCCGCCGGCGGCGACGCGCAGCCGGGTCACGCCCAGCCGCCGCTTGATGCGCTCGACGATCACGGACAGAGGCTGCCGGCGATCGAGGACCACGCGGCGGCCGTCGCCCACATGCCGCTGCGGCCGCGGCTGCAGCCGGTAAATCTCGATCGGGGGCTCCTCGTAGGGGTGGAATTGCCCCAGCGTGGTGACGGCCAGTGGCAGCGACGCCTCCGGGCAGACCATCTCCAGCCGCACCTCGTCGATGTGCTCCAACGCTCCGCGCCGCCCCACGGCCGGGTGGGTGCCGGGACCGCCCAGGAAGGTTCCCGTTCCCGTCAACTCGAAGGAGCACAACTCGTACTCGCCGATCCGGCCGGCGCCGACCGTGGCCAGCGCGCCGCGTAGTCTGTCCACCGCGTCCGCGGGGCAGAACGTCACGAGCTTGCACTGCTCGCTCTCGGGCAACACCGGGGCGGGCCGCAACGCGCGGATGTCCCCGTCTCCGAGACCCGTCGCGATCCAGTCGTTGACCCCGCCGGGCGCGGCGTCGAGCGCGGTGTGCGGCGAGTAGACGGAGATTCCCCGGCGGGCCGCCTCCAGCACGATGCGCTGCAACGGATCGGCATCGGTGAGTCTCGGCAGCGGCCGGAAGATCGGCGGGTGGTAGGAGATGATCATCCGGGCGCCGGCATCCACGGCCTCGCGCAAAACCGCATCGGTGAGATCGATCGTCAGCAGCAGCGACCCGGCCCGCCAATGCGGCGACCCGACGAGCAGCCCGACGTTGTCCCATTGGGCGGCGTGCTCCAGCGGAGCAATGGATTCCATCTCGGCGATGATTCGTGCGACTTGCATGGTGACAGGTTAGCAGCCCGTTGAAGAAGTGCTTCGATGGCGAGAGCGCGACCAGATTCGTCAGATCAAGGAGCCGGATCGAAGGCATATCCCGGAGATACGGCGAGATTCGGCGACGCCGAGCTGGCGGATCCGGGCCGCTCGCAGCCCGAATGACTTCTTCAACGGGCTGCTACCCGCTGTGCTGTGCGTAAGTCTTGCTGTGCTTGCGCAGGTGCTTCTCGACGACCTTGGTGATCTTTGCCGGCGTGCTCTTGGAGAGGCCGTCATGGCGATAGATCACGCGTCCATCGACGCCGACCACCACGAACGACGGAAGCTGGTCGACCTCATACTGCCGGGCGATGTCCGTGCCGTGAAGCATGACTCCGTAGGTGTAGCCGCGATCGTGCATCCATTCCTGCGGATCGCCCCGCTCCCACGAGCTGATCATCATCACCTTCACGTTGTGCCGCCCGAACTGCTCCTGCAGGTCCTGCATGAGGTCCGCGGCGTCCTGGCACGGCTCGCACCAGGTGTTCGAGAAGTTGATCACGACAATCTGACCCTTGTAGTCCGAGAGTTCGCGAACTTCGCCCTGGGAATCCGTGAAATGCCAGTTGCTTGCCGCGGTCGAGCAACCCGCCATGGAGACCACCAGGCCGAGACCAAGGCCGACCGCCAACGTACGCTTCACGATGCGCTGCATGTTTCTTCCCTTCCCCTGAGAGTGGCAGACAGCATCGCATCGGCCGGATGATTCGGCGACTTGACCCGGGTCGATTGCAGACGCGTTTTGGCTGCCGCGGTTGCGCTTCGGCAGACCGATAAGGTACGTCCTACCGCCGCCGGTCGAGCGCCCCGCCGTACTCGGCCCGATCACCGAGGTCCTCGGCGATCCGGAGCAACTGGTTGTACTTGGCGTTGCGGTCGGAACGGCACGGCGCTCCCGCCTTGATCTGCCCGCAGTTCGTGGCGACGGCAATATCGGCGATGGTCGCGTCTTCGGTCTCGCCGGATCGATGGCTCACGACGGCGGCGTAGCCGTTTCGCCTGGCGAGATTCACCGCCTCGAACGTCTCGCTGAGCGTGCCGATCTGGTTCACCTTGATGAGAATGGCGTTGGCGCACCGTTCGTCGATGCCGCGCTTGAGGATGCCTGAGTTGGTCACGAAGATGTCGTCACCGACGAGCTGGACCCGGTCCCCGAGTCGTTCGGTGAGCTTCGCCCAGCCGTCCCAGTCGTCTTCGGCCAGGCCGTCTTCGATCGATCGGATCGGGTACCGCTCGCACCAGTCCGCCCAGAGATCGATCAATTCGTCGGAGGACACAACGCGCCCGGGTTCGGACTTGAAGAAGCAGTAGCCCCTGGACGCGCCCTTGAGCTTTGCGGCTTCGTGTGCCAACTCGCTCGCCGCCGGATCGATCGCGATGAAGATCTGGTCGCCGAGGGAGTACCCGGCCTTGTCGACCGCCTCCTCGATGAGCTTCAGGGCTTCCTCGTTGTCGGTGAGGTTCGGCGCGAAGCCCCCCTCGTCACCGACCGCCGTGGACAGGCCGCGGTCGTTCAGGACACCTCGCAGCGCGTGGTAGATCTCCACGCCCGCTCGCAACGCCTCGGAGAAGGTGTCGAACCGCCACGGCTGGATCATGAACTCCTGGAAATCCACGGTGTTGTCGGCGTGCTTGCCCCCGTTGAGAATGTTCAGCATCGGTGCCGGCAGCACCCGCGCGCCGGTTCCGCCCAGGTACCGGTACAACGGCTGGTGGGTCGCCTGCGCGGCCGCGTGTGCCACGCCCATCGACACGGCGAGAATGGCGTTGGCGCCCAGGCGAGCCTTGTTGCCCGTGCCATCGAGCTCCTTCAGCAGGGCATCGATCATCTCCTGGTCGCGGGCGTCGAGGCCGACGAGGTTCGGGCGGATCGTGTCGTTGACGTTCGCCACCGCCGTGAGAACGCCCTTGCCGCCGTAACGGCCCTTGTCGCCGTCGCGAAGCTCGACCGCCTCCAGGTGGCCGGTGCTCGCGCCTGAGGGTACGGCGGCGCGTCCCGTCGCCCCTCCGGTGAGCGCCACCTCGCACTCCAGCGTCGGGTTGCCCCGCGAATCGAGAATCTCACGGGCGTGGATGACTTCGATGGCCGCGTCCATGACCCCTCGATCATAACAAGGCGCCGTCAGGGACACGTCACGACCGGTGGCGCCGCAAAACGGGGCGCGTCCCCGGCGAGCACCGCCGCCACGTCGCGGACCACCCAACTCATATCGAGATCCGCCCGTCTCGTCGCCGCAGCCATGTGCGGGAACAGGCGCACGTTGGGCAGGCCCAGCAGCGGGTAGCCCGCATCGAACGGCTCCGGGTCGTGGACGTCCAGCAGCGCGACCGAGCCGGGGTGGTCCCGCAGGAAGGACGCCAGCGCCGAACTATCCACAATGTATCCACGGCTCGTGTTGAGAAACACGACATCGGGCTTCATGCGTTGCAACAGCGTCTCACCCACGAACTGCCTGTTGGCCGGCCGCCCGTCCACGTGCAGGCTCACCACGTCCGCTTCCCTGAAGAGCTGCTCCGGGGACACGGGCACCGCCCCGAATCGGTCCGGGGGCGCGATCCGCAGGAGATCGTGGTACAGGACACGCTGGAACCCGATCGCGGCGGCTATCCGGGCCAGCCGCCGCCCGATCCGCCCCATCCCCAGCAATCCCAGTGTCATTTCGCTCATCTGGGGCCGGTCGGCCCGGCGGTCCCGGAGGCGTTTCCAGGACTCCAGGGCGACCGGCTCACTGAGCACGACCCCTGGTCGCAGCAGTGATGTGAGTTGGGCGATGACGAACTCCACAACTGCTTGGGTGTTGGCGTCGGGCGTATACACGACTTCGACGCCGCGGGCCCGGCATGCCCCGACGTCGATGTTGTCCAGACCCGCGCCGGCCCTGCCCACGACACGCAGACGGGCCGCCCGGGCCAGCAGGGCCGCGTCCACCGTCGTGTAGGTACGCACGACCAGGCCCGTCGCGTCCGCCAGTGCCGCGCCGAAACGCGGATCGTCCGGGCTTGACCGGACCAGCGTGCAGCGCTCGGCGAGCCACGCCGCCGCTTCCGGGGCGAGGTGCTCCGTTTGAATGACCGTGTGCGCGCTGCTCACCTGTTCCTGCACCGTACCGCGCCTCGCGAATGTTTTTTGGGAAAGTTGTATTTTCCCGAACCGTCGCAGGGGAACAGCGTCCGCGCGAGATGTGAATTGACAGCGCCTCCGGCGCTGCTACATTCGTCATCAGGAACATGACATGCAGACACGTCCGGGCGCGAGGCGCCGCTGACCGGATGGAGTAGACCGGACTACAGGAGCTTTCCGCATGAACAAGGGCGAACTCATCGAAAAGGTTGCCTCGGATCTCGGATCGACCAAGACAGCGGCGAGCAAGGCGATCGAGTCGGTCATCAAGTGCATCGCGCAGGGGATCAAGGAAAAAGACACCGTGACGATCTCCGGCTTCGGAACTTTTTCGAGGAAGCTCCGCGCCGCGCGCACCGGGGTCAACCCCTCCACGGGAGAGCCGCTGCAGATCAAGGCGTCGAAGACCGTGGCCTTCAAAGCGAG
>SMVB01430033.1_pt1 | contig 10665 bp, 12 predicted proteins | sample 2456461 | NCBI WGS metagenome assembly SMVB01 (sample SAMN11095934, study PRJNA526329) | marine sediment metagenome | biome: Marine sediment; feature: Surficial sediment; material: Deep marine sediment; isolation source: Hadal surficial sediment | place: Pacific Ocean | collected 2014-05 | depth...
CCGGGGAAAAGGGCTTAATTCGGCCACCGTATTCCATGCGTTATCGAAACTGGCCCCCAAAAATGCTGTGATCGCCGTTGATGTTGGCAACAACACCTACAGCTTTGGCCGCTATTTCGAATGCTCCGAACAGCGGGTTCTTATGTCGGGTTATCTTGGCTCGATCGGTTTTGGTTTTCCCGCTGCCATGGGCGCATGGGCGGCCACCCAGGCCGATAAAGACCACAAAGGCCGGCCGGTTCTTTCGATCTCCGGCGATGGTGGTTTTGGCCAGTATATGGGCGAGGTAACAACCGCGGTGAAATACCGCATGAATATCACCCATATTCTTTTGAACAACTTTGAGCTGGGCAAAATATCGAAGGAACAAATTGCCGGCCACTGGCAAGTCTGGCAAACCAGCCTTCATAACCCAAGCTTCGCTGCCTTTGCGAAAATATGCGGCGCCTTTGGTGTCAAGGTCACCAAGCCCGACCAGCTTGAGGCGGCGATTAAAGCAGCCCTCAAATACGATGGCCCGGCGATCGTCGAGATCATGACCGACGGTGAGTTGATTTAATGTTGAACGCCCGCCTCCAGGCCCACTATGCCGCCCAGTGGCTGGCGCGCTATGGCCGGTCATACCTGCCGCCGCAAAGCGACGACAGCCACACCAGCATGCTGTGGAACCCCTCAGCCAGGCTGTTTTTAAGCCCGTCTTCAGGCAAAGGCACCCTGGCGCTCGATATCCCTACCTTGACTCTTTTCTGGCTCGATCCCAAGGGCACGCTGGGTACCGGCTTTTCGCTGGATGGCAAAACCGATGCCGAGGCCGAAGAGATGCTGCGCGCCATGCTCGGCGAACTCGGCCTCAATCCCAAGCGATTGAAATCAGAGTTGCCCTATGATTTGCCCGATCATGCCATCGCCACGGGTGCAGGTAGTGGCGCGGCCTATGATGTTACGGGAAATGCCAAGGGTCTTCTGGCACTCTCCACCCTGTTTCACCAGGGCGCTGAAATTCTGGAAGGCGTGGTTAAAAGAGAAGACGGTGCCGGGCCGCTTCGGGCATGGCCGCATCATTTTGATATCGCGACATTGATTGCCCTTGATGATAAAAAAGATCCCGAGGCCGCCAAAACCATCGGTGTCGGCTTGTCCCCCGGCGATGATAATTATCCTGACCCCTATTACTACATCGCGCCCTGGCCCTACCCTGACCCAGAAAAGTTGAAGAAAAACGAAATATACCAATGGCACACGGCCGGCTTTACAGCCGCTATTATCCACGCGCTGCAGGTTGACCAGCCGACCACCATGCGCGGCATTGGTGAGGCCATAGCTGCCTGCAAGGCCTTTTTGAAATAGACACCCGCTTCTCACGAAGAATTGACCCAGAAATGAAACGTTTTCCGCACCCTGCGGGGGTATACTCCCTTGGAAATTATTCAAAAAGGAATCGAGTGATGAAAATTCGTAGCAAAATGAAATCAACCTCAGCCTTGCTCGGGCTCGCGGGCCTGACCATGGCGGCAATGGTTTTTGCCGCTGACCAGGGGGCCAGTTCGGAACAAAAGGGTATGGAAAGCGCCAGCGTTGAGGCCCAGGTGGCGGGCGCGCGGGCCGCCACCAGCGATAATATGGAAGCCAAACCCAGGGAAGCCTCCCCGGGTGCCTGCAATCCCTGTGGCGGGTGTAACCCCTGTGGCGGGTGTAACCCTTGTGCCGCCGCCTGTAATCCGTGTGCGGCATCCGCCTGCAATCCCTGCGGTGGCTGCAGCCCCTGCGCTGGCAATGCCGAGCCGGAGGAGCCCAGCGGGGAAGAGCTCAGGGCTGCCTATAATGGGCTGAAAGCGAGTATGCAGGCGTCTTACGGCACCTCGGGAGCGAACGGCGCGTTGGAGTATCAGGAATGGCAGATTTTTAACACCCAACCTTACCGCTCGGCCACCCACGGCGGGCGTTTGGTCAACAATTATGCCAACCCTACCGCTTCCCGCTACGGCCAGTTTGAAGAGGCCGGGATTTTGCCGGTCGGGTCAATCCTGGCCAAGGACAGCCTGAAAATTAGTGCCGGCGGCAAAGCCACCCCCGGTCCGCTGTTCCTGATGGAGAAAATGGATGCCGGGTTTGATCCCGAAAATGGCGATTGGAAATACAGCCTGATTATGCCCAACGGCACCACCTGGGGCGTCACCGGCGGCAAAAATTCAAAGGGCATCAGGTTTTGTTCTGCCTGCCATATCGCCGCTGAAGATTTTGATTACCTGTTTTTCATGCCCGGCGAATACCGGAAGGAATAATCACAAAAAAAGAAATTAAGGGGCGCGCAAATTTGCGCCCCCTTTTTTTACCTTGTCAGGGTTTGGAAAAAAGCACACAAATAAACACGATTTAAGAAGTGGAACCTATGGCTAGATTTAAAAGCGAAAAAACCCTGTTTTCGGGGTATTCGGAAGACCAGTTGATTGCCATGCATGAGGCCGCGGCCGAAGTGCTGGAATGCTACCGGGTTTTGGCCAAAACCAAAACCAATATCGTTGCCGAACTGCTGAAAACCCAGGGCGAGTTTTATGAATGGGAGCATTTTCCCAAGGGTGATTCCGTCGATTGGGAAACCCATTCGCAATACTATTACCACGCCCACCCGAAGTCACAACGGCCGGGCGAACATGGCCATTTTCATACTTTTATGCGCTATAAGGGCATGCCAAAGTCGGCCAAACCAGCGCCCTTAAAACATCCGCATAAGAAAAATGGCAAACGCATCGGCGCCCATCTGGTGGCGCTTGCTATGGACAAAAAGGGCTTCCCGATCCAGCTTTTCACCACCAACCGCTGGGTCACCGATGAAACCTGGTACGATGCCGGGACCGTGATATCGATGCTGGATTCCTATAATATGGACCATACCTATCCAAGCTGGGCCACCAATAGATGGCTGAGCGCGATGTTGCGGTTATTCCGGCCGCAAATCGAAGAGTTGATCCACATCCGCGATAAAAAAATCGCGCTGTGGCAGAAAAAGTACCCCAAAAAGGATATTTTCGAAGACCGCAAGCTGGAAGTCACCTCAACTTTTCCGGTTTCGGTGGAAAAACAGATCCGCAGCCTTGAAAAAGCCCTAGGGGTGTAGGACACTTGTGGGGACTAAAGGAGATTACCATGAACGCAGGCAAAATTTTGGGATTGAGCGGTATTTTGCTGGCCACGATTTTATTTTCTGGAGAGGTTTTGGCGGCAGACCCCGAAGCAGGCAAAACGGTTTTCAGAAAGTGTATGGCCTGTCATTCCCCGGAAGCAGGCGTAAATAAAATAGGTCCATCCTTGTTTGGGGTTGTTGGCAGAACCCCGGGAACTCTGGAAAGTTTTGCCAAACGGTATTCTCCTGCCATGAAGGCCTTTGGAACAGACGGCGCGGTTTGGGATGAGGCAACCTTGGGTGCCTATTTGACATCGCCGAGGACCACGATCCCTAAAAACCGGATGGGCTTTCCGGGCATGAAGGATGCCACCCAGCGGGAAAATGTAATTGCCTACCTGAAAACACTTATTGACGAATAAGGGTAATACCTATGGCGCGGCCCTTTCACCTAGCCTTTCCGGTTAATGACTTGGAACGCGCGATAGACTTTTATCACCGGATTTTAGGCTGTAAGATCGGGCGCAAAGCCAGGGCCTGGGTCGATTTTGATTTTTTTGGAAACCAGATAACCGCGCACCTGAACCCGGCTGAATGCGCCAAAGCCAGCGAAAACCAAGTTGACGGCGATAACGTTCCTGTCCGTCATTTTGGCGCACTTCTAGGGGCTGAAGAATGGCAGGCGTTGGCAGCCACTTTGAGGCGTGAAAATGTAGAATTTATCCTGGACCCTAAAACCCGCTTCAAAGGCAAGCCCGGGGAACAGGGAACATTTTTTGTTCGCGACCCCGCTGGCAATGCACTAGAGTTTAAAACCTTCAAAACCCCTGCAATGATATTTGAAACCGGAGGTGGGGATGACAAATAAGGACAAGGTTTTTTTAATTACCGGCGCCGCCCGGGGCATTGGCGCGGCGGCTGTCCGCCGCTTAATCGGCGATGGCGCCAAGGTGATCGCCCATTATAATTCCTCAGAGAAAGAGGCCGCGGCCCTGGAAAAAGAATTCGGGCCTGAAAATCTCAAAACACTGCGTGCAAACCTGGAAATTGATGCTGAAATTGATGCCCTGTGGGATCAGGCCTTAGGCTGGCAGGGGCGCCTTGATGGCCTGGTTAACAATGCCGCCCTGATGGTCTCAAGCGCCCCCGAAGCGCCAGAGGATCAATGGCGCGAAGATTGGCGCCGGACACTTAAGGTAAATACCCAGGCGGTGGCCGACCTTAGCCGTCACGCCATCCTTTATTTCAAGGACCGGGGGCAGGGCGGTGCCATCGTCAATATTGCCAGCCGGGCAGGCTTTCGTGGCGACGCCCCGGATTCTATGCATTATGCCGCGTCGAAAGGGGCAGTGATTGCTCTGACCAGGTCAATTGCCAAAGGGTATGCCAAGCACGGTATTTTGGCTTATACCGTTGCCCCCGGGTGGGTCGCAACCGAACGGGTGCTGCCCAAGTTGACCAAACCCGGCAATGAATTTCTTCTCGGGGAAATACCCATGGGCGAGGCCGCCCCCCCTGAAGAGGTTGCCAACATTATAGCCTTTTTACTGTCCGGGCAGGCCCGCCACGCCACCGGGGCTACCTTTGATATTAATGGAGCTTCTTATTTCCACTAAAGGGAAACTTGTTCATTTTGGGTTCAGTTTAAGGGGTGTATTCATAGTGTCAGGTTGCCCGAATAAAATTTTAACCCGGAGTATGATGATGCCAAATTTACTTAAATCTCTTGCTGTTGCCCTGGTTATTGGACTTGGGGGAATTGCCTCCACCGCTTTTGCCGCGGATGTTGAGGTCAATTTCTCTTCCTACCTTGATGGAAAAATGGGGGCACTAAACAGGATTGAAAAGAATAGGGAAGAGCGATTCCGAAAGGATTTGGATGATGCCAATAACTCGGCTGTCAATACTGCCCGCCGGGCAAATGTCACAAGATTTGGAAATGTGGCCTGGGCCGGTGAAACTCTTATTCCCGATTTAAATAATTTCACGGTTGAAAATTTTACCATTGCCATGGTGAAGGAAACCCTGAACCGCGCCGGAATGGGTGATGTTGTTGGCACCATTCGTTTGAACATCGACCGGCTTAGGGTGCAAAACCATCCCTTAAGTGTTTTAACGGCTTCTGACAGCTATGTGATTGGCACTCTTGAGCACGTTGATGCCAACGGCGCTGTTCTGAAGTCAACCAAAGTGTCGGCTAATTTAGTGTTCAATAGAACCGTTGATCACAATTACCAAGGCCCTGATTATGCCTTTTCGTCAACGGATCCGTTTAACCGGGTTGGCCCGGCTTTGGCACGGTTCGTGCAAAAGGGTCTGGAAAACCTGTTTGGCGACGAAGATTTTGTTGGCCCGATTGTGATTGAGGGATCGTAAAACCCAGACGCTGGTTGAAATCAAAAAGATTTAAGGGCCTTCCGGGCCCTTATTCATTTGAAACAGGGTTTTAACGTTTTTTATAAAATTTTGCCGGAAAATTTCACACCCCTCTTCGGGGGGGCGGGCACTCCAGGCACTATAGTTGTTTGAAAATTCCAGTTGGGCAACGACCCGGTCTACCTTATCGATTGCCTCAAGGGCGATTCGGGAATGGGATAACGTGATCAAATCATCCAGCGTGTCATTATTTACCTGGCAAAAATAACCCGCTCCCGCCAGTTGGCCGGTTTGGATCGCGGTTTTGATCGCCGGGGTTTTGGTTTCTTTTAAAATTTGGCCACTGGCTGGAAACGCAACGGTGGCCAAAAAAAGCGTTATAAACAATGTGTTTTTCATATTGGTAGACTAGCGGTACTTTTTAATTGGGGCAACAGTATGAAGCCGGATTAGAAAAATAATTATAAAATTTGCGCAAAGGCAAAGGTTTCCCGGGCCAGAGGCGTATCATACCTGAGGGCGTAGAAAATCTTAAAACCACTATATTCCAGGAGAGCGAGCAATGCTGAGATTTATTCCACTTTTGGGGCTTTCAACCGCGCTAATTTTTTCCGCGTCGGCCTTAGCCCATGACGAAGATTATGACGAAAACACCATCCAATTCAAAAGGGTGGGCGATTTTGGCGATGTCGACGCCAATAGCGACGGCAAGGTTTCAGAACAGGAATACCTGGCCTTTGAAGAAGAAGATGTATCCGAACGTGGCATGAAATGGCGCCAGGGCCATTGGGTTGAAATGATTGAAAAATTTGATGCCAATGATGACAACCAGATTGAGGTTGAGGAAATAATTGACTATATCGAAACCCGCCTGGCTGAAGTCGTGGATAAACTGGAGGGTTTGCACGGCACATTTGATTTTAATTTTGATGACGATAGTGATTTTACATTTAGGCTGGAAAGACATTTAGGCGAACTGGATGAACATCTCGCCAGAGCCATGAAACGCGTGCGTGAAACTGAAATCTTCGTGAAAAGTTTTAATCTTGATGACAATGATTTTATTTTAAACCCTGCTTCCAGGTTTGTTTTCGTGTGGCCCCATTTGAATGATATGAATAACCTGGATGAAAATGACGACGGTGAAATAACCCTGGAAGAATTTTCAAAATCCCATGAGAAAATGTTCGACCGCCTTGATAAAAATGGCGATGGCGTTCTCAGCGGAGAAGAGTTGGATAGTATGCATTTGAAAGGTGACTTTGCCTTTGAGTGGTTTACACGCGAGGAAGAGGACAACTAAAAAACAATCTAAATACACCTCTCAAAAAGACGGCGGATTTTCCGCCGTCTTTTCTTTTTTAACATATCACACGTCTTTTTCTTGCCCCTTTTGGCTGGCCCCTCTATCTTCGGCGTAACCAGGGAAGAAAACGATGTTCAAGGGATCTATAACAGCTTTGATTACCCCCTTTGAGGGCGGCAAAGTGGATGAAGTACGGTTCCAGGACCTGGTAGCCCGCCAGGTCGCGGGCGGAAGCCACGGGGTGGTTCCCTGTGGTACCACCGGCGAGGCGCCGTGCCTGACCCCGGATGAGCACGAGCGGGTGGTGACCTTGACGGTTGAGGCGGTGGCCGGGCGTATCCCGGTTATTGCCGGTGCCGGAACCAATTATACAGAAAAAACCATTGCCCTGGTGCGCCGCTCAGAGGCCGCCGGTGCTGATGGCCTTTTGATCGTCACGCCTTATTACAACCGGCCCAGCCAAGAAGGCCTTTTCCAACATTTCAAGGCGGTTGCCGGCGCCACTGGTTTGCCCATTCTGATTTATAATATTCCCGGCCGCAGCGCCGTGGATATGACACCAGAGACCATGGCGCGTTTAAATGAGGCATGCCCGACGATCATTGGCGTCAAGGATGCGACCGGAGACCTTGACCGCGTTGAGGCGCAGAAAAAAGCCCTTGGGGATGAATTCGTTCAACTTTCAGGCGACGATATCACCGCCCTTGAGTTTGCCAGGCGGGGCGGCAAGGGGTGTGTTTCGGTCACGGCTAACCTGGCTCCTGAGGCGCTTTCAAAATTTCAAAACCTGTGTCTTGGCGGTGATTTTGAAGGGGCCGCAAAAATCCATGAAAGTTTAACCCCGCTTCATCAGGATTTGTTTGTTGAAACCAACCCGGTTCCGGTTAAATATGCCGCAAGTTTATTGGGCCTTTGCTGCCCGGATGTTCGGCTGCCGCTGGCGCCGTTACAAGCAGCTTCCCGGGAAGTGGTAAAGGCGGCCCTGAAAAAAACCGGGCTTTTAAAGTAAGAGCAAACCCCATGGCCCCACCACGCAAAAAGAAAGAAACCCGGAACATCAAGGTTTTGGCTGAGAACCGCAAGGCGCGGTTCAATTACGAGATCATGGAAATTATTGAAGCCGGGATTGAATTGGTCGGGACCGAGGTGAAATCCCTGCGCACCCAGGCCCCGACAATTGCCGAAAGCTATGCCGAAGTGAAAGATGGTGAAGTGTGGTTGGTCAACGCCCATATTCCTGAGTTCAGCCACGGCAACCGTGCCAATCATGAACCCAAGCGGCCACGAAAACTTTTGTTGCACAAAAAACAGATCAACCATGTCGGGTCCGCCGCCGCCAGAAAAGGATACACCCTGGTCCCGTTACGGTTATATTTTAATGAAAAAAACAAGGTTAAACTGGCGCTTGCGCTGGGCAAGGGCAAGAAACTTCACGACAAACGGGAAACCCAGAAAACCCGGGATTGGCAGCGGCAAAAACAACGGCTGATGCGGGATAAAGGGTAAATCAAGAATTTCCACCCCGAATCAACAGATAACCCCACAATAAACCCCGTGAGACGTTTGGGTTTGCCACGATTTAATTTTTTCTTACCCCTTTTCAAAAACTAAATTGAATGCTAACACATGGCGCGCCAAACTAGGACATTTCAGACCAGGTTTGGTTTCCAATTTAACCAGGAGGATTAAATGAAAAAGACTATAACGGCCCTGGGGATTTGCGCTTTTCTGTTAGGCGCGTGTGACCCGGCCGAAAACACCGAAACGACAGCGGAATTATCACCTTATGCGACCGCAAGCGGGATTGATAAGACCGGATTTGATGAAAACGTTAGCCCGCGGGAAGATTTTTTCAGATATGTTAATGGCACATGGATCGCCAACGCGGAAATTCCAGGCGATCGCGGCACCTACGGCGCGTTTGCCATGCTTCGCGATGAAAGCGAAATTAACCAACGCAAAATTATTGAAGATTTAAGCACAAGCGATGATCTCGTTGCTGGTTCCGAAGAACAGAAAATAGGCCTCTTTTTTGCCAGCATTCTGGATCAAAGCCTGGTTGAAGGTAAAGGCGCGGAGCCTATCCAAAGCTATCTGGATATGATTGATGCCCTCGATTCAAAATCGGCGGTGGTGGGATTTTTTGGGGAAGCCAACTATTTTGGTGTTGCTGCTCCAATGGGGACGGCTATATTTCCCGACCTTGGTGATTCCAGCCGCTATATGAATTATATTTTTCAAGGCGGATTGGCCCTGCCGGGACGTGATTATTATTTGGATGAAGGTGAAAAGTTTGTAGAAATCCGTTCCGCCTACCCCCCCTATATCGCCTCATTATTGGAAATGGCCGGGTTTGACAATGCCGCCGAGCGCGCTGATAAAATTTTTGCGATTGAGATGGCCCTTGCTGAAAAACATTGGTCTCCGGAGCAAAACCGGAATATTCCGGCTCTTTATAACCTGATGGGGACTGAAGATTTAGGCAATGTTTCCACCTCTATCGATTGGCAGGCTTATATGGACGGCGCCGGGTTGGCCGGCCGCACCGAGCTGGTTGTTGCCCAACTAAGCTATTTTGAGGCTTTGGGCGGTATCATCGAAAACACTTCCTTGGAAGATTGGCAGGATTATCTCAGGTTTCAAATCCTTGATGGCGCTGCGCAGTTCCTTTCAAGCGAATTTGCGGACGCCAGATTTGATTTCATGGGCGCCCTGGTTGGCGGCCTGGAAGAACAAACCCCGCGTTGGAAAACAGGTGTGCGCGTTATTAATGCCACCCTTGGGGAAGCTGTCGGCAAGGTTTATGTCGAACGCCATTTCCCGCCCGCCGCCAAAGAGCAAATGCAAGATTTGGTTGCCAACCTGATGGAAGCTTTTCGCACCGGTATTGTAGAACTGGATTGGATGAGCGATGAAACCAAAGCCATGGCTGAGGACAAACGCTCGAAAATGATGACCAAAATCGGTTATCCCGATGAATGGGAAGATTATTCTACCCTGGAAATTATCGCCGACGATCCGATTGCCAACCTGGCGGCCGCAACCCGTTGGGGCTATCAGGATAATATTGACAAACTGGACCAGGAAATTGACCGTAACGAATGGGGCATGACGCCGCAGACGGTGAATGCCTACCATAACCCGACCATGAACGAGATTGTGTTCCCGGCCGCTATACTACAGCCTCCTTTCTTTAACCTGTCGGCGGACCCGGCGGTCAATTACGGTAGCATTGGTGCAGTGATCGGCCATGAAATCGGCCATGCTTTTGATGACCAGGGCCGTCGTTTTGATGGCGCAGGCAATATGCGGGACTGGTGGACCGAAGAAGATAGTGGGGCGTTTGAAGCCCGTGCCGCCACTTTGGTTTCCCAGTATGACCAGTTCAGCCCGCTTGAAGGTCTGAATGTAAATGGTCAGCTGACACTCGGCGAAAACATCGGCGACCTGACCGGGGTCACTCTGGCTTACCGGGCTTACAAAAATTCGCTCGGCGGTGAGGAAGCCCCGGTGATTGACGGCATGACCGGTGACCAACGGTTCTTTATCGGCTTTGCCCAGGTTTGGCGCTCGATTGCCCGTGAAGAAGCCACCCGCCAACGGGTGCTGACCGATCCGCATTCACCGCCTGAATTCCGGACCAATGGCACCTTGAGGAACATTCCCGAATTCTATGAAGCCTTTGGCATTGTAGAAGGCGACGCGATGTACCTGCCGCCGGAAGAGCGGGTCAAAATCTGGTAAATAATTGAATTCAGAAATAAGGAACGGCGGTCTTCGGGCCGCCGTTTTTTTTTGGCAAACTTAATGGTGGTCGGCGCATTCCCGGTTTTCAACCTGGACCGTTGAATGGGAAATTTTA
>SMVB01065618.1_pt1 | contig 10664 bp, 10 predicted proteins | sample 2456461 | NCBI WGS metagenome assembly SMVB01 (sample SAMN11095934, study PRJNA526329) | marine sediment metagenome | biome: Marine sediment; feature: Surficial sediment; material: Deep marine sediment; isolation source: Hadal surficial sediment | place: Pacific Ocean | collected 2014-05 | depth...
GCCACTCCGCCTTCGCCGCAACGGCGATGCGCGCGGTTTCTAGCATCCCGTGGCCGTAAGCGTTGGACTTGACCACAGCGCCGAGGGCGACCCGCGAGCCAACCGCCTGGCGAAAACCCTGGAGGTTGTGCCGCAACGCCGCTGCGTCGATCTCGACCCAGTTGAGCAACGATTCCTTCCACCACAAAAATTGCCGGAACACCCATGCTAGCAGGGTCGGTCGGAACGCAGGGGCAACCTCGCGCCCGTCGAGAATATGCGTTGCGACCGACCTGGTTGGTAAGTAGCGTGCAGCCGGATACACTGGCTGGGGTCGACCCTACAGGGTCACGGAGGCACGGATGACGTCTGGTCACGGATTCTCTCGATGGATGCGGATCGTCACGATCCTCGCGCTACCGTTTGCGATAGTAAGCGCCGGGAGCATACCGGGATTGACCGAAACAGATCCCGGCCCTAGCGACAATTTCCCGGCTCCCGTGGTGAACCTGTCTCCGCTGGACGGTGAACTTTTCGCCCTCGCCGATCTGCAGGGGCGCGTCGTCGTGCTCGACTTCTGGGCCACCTGGTGCCATGCGTGCGTCGTCGATCTTCCACAGGTGATCGACACCGTGAACGAGTTCGCCGACGACCAGGTCGCGCTCTGGACCATCAACCGCATGGAGTCCGATGACACGATCAAGGAGTTCATGCGCGATGAGGATCTGGAGTTCCCCGTTTCGACGGACCGCGACAGCGCGATTTCCAAGGCCTTCAAGGTGATGGTGATCCCGCACCTGGTGGTAATCGATCGCGAAGGCGTGGTGCGGCACGTGCATGTCGGCAGGGAGCTCGACGGAAAGGACTACTTGAAGAAAGAGATCGAGGCCCTGCTCGATGACGCCGTCTAATCCTCAACGACGAGCAAGCATGCCGTGGGGCGAACGATTCGTTCCACGAGGGAGACTCACGCATGGGCGCGATGTTGATCACCGGTGGTGCCGGGTTCATAGGCTCGAATTACGTCCGTCACGTCCTGAAGAACACCGACCATGCGGTCGTCGTGCTGGACAAGCTGACCTACGCCGGATGCCTTGAATCGCTGAACGACGTTCGCGAGGATGCGCGCTTCACATTCGTCCACGGTGACATCGCCGACGAGACGCTGGTCGCGCGGTTGCTGCAGGAACATCACGTGGAGAGTATCGTCAATTTCGCAGCCGAGAGCCACGTCGATCGATCGATCGATTCGCCGCGACCGTTCATCGAAACCAACATCGTGGGGACGTTCGTGCTGCTGGACGCGGCCCGGCGGCACTACGACCTGCTCGAGGGTGCCGCTCGGGAACGCTTCCGTTTTCTGCACATCTCGACCGACGAGGTTTACGGTAGTCTCGGTGCGGGCGGGCTGTTCTCCGAGACCACGCCCTACGCCCCCAACTCGCCGTACGCGGCCTCGAAAGCGTCCGCGGACCATCTCGTGTGCGCGTACCACCATACGTTCGATTTGCCGGTGTTGATCACCAACTGTTCGAACAATTACGGCCCGTACCAGTTCCCGGAGAAGCTGATCCCACTGATGATCCTGAATGCGCTGGATGGACGCGAATTGCCGATCTACGGCGACGGGATGAACATCCGCGACTGGCTTTACGTCGAGGACCACTGCGAGGGGATTCTGCTGGTGCTGGCCAAGGGCAAGCCGGGACGGCACTACAACATCGGTGGCAGCAACGAGCGGACCAATCTCGAGCTGGTCGACACGCTGTGCTCGGTGCTGGAACGCTTCCACCCGGCCGCCGACAACCGTGCACTGGCCCAGGCCGGCACCGAGACCTACGCACAACTCAAAACGTTCGTCGAAGACCGCAAGGGGCACGATCGCCGCTACGCCATCGATGCGACGCGGATCCGCGAGGAGCTGGGCTGGAAACCGAATCACGACCTCGATTCCGGACTGGAGGCGACCGTTCGCTGGTACCTGGACCACCGCGATTGGTGCCTCCAAGTGCAGGACCAGGGCAGCTACGGACGCGAGCGGCTGGGCTTGAGCGAGGAGGGGTAGATACCGGCCGATGACCCGCCCAAGCACCGCGTGGATGATCGCCGCCTATGTGTTGCTCATCGTGATCTGGGGCACGACCTGGTCGGCGATCCAGGTCGGACTCGAAAGAATCCCACCTCTCGGTGGCGTGGCGATCCGGTTCCTACTGGCCGGGGCGCTCCTGTGGGTGATCGCGCGGGCGCGCGGAGTCCAGCTGGGCCGGAAGAAATACGAAAAGACTCTCTGGTGGATCAATGCGGGCCTTGCCTTTGCCCTGTCCTACGGGATCGTCTATTGGGCTGAGCAATGGATACCTTCGGGGTTGGCCGCCGTGCTCTTCGCCACCTACCCGCTGTTCGTCGGTCTGATCGCGCACCTCGCACTCCCGGGTGAACGGCTGACCGCTGGAGAGGGTTTCGGCATGGTGCTCGGGTTCGCCGGCGTCGCTACGATCTTCTCCGCAGACTTCGGCATGCTCGGCGGTCGCCACGTGTTCGTCGCCTCAATCGTAATGTTGGGCTCCCCTGCCGCCGCAGCGATTGCGACGGTCTGCGTCAAACGTTGGGGCGGATCGATCCACCCGTTGTCACTGACCGCGGTGCCGATGATCATGGCCGGCGCGGCGATGGGTCTCGTCGCGCTGGTTTTCGAACGCGGGCGGGCGTACACGTGGGACGGGCCCGCGATCGGCGCGCTGTTGTATCTCGCGGTGATCGGCTCGGCCGTCACGTTCACCCTGTACTACTGGCTGCTGGCGCACCTGCCAGCCAAGCGGTTGGCGCTGATCGCCTACCTGATCCCATTGATCGCCGTCACGATCGGGACGTTGCGCGGCGAGAAGTTGACCTCACGCATCCTGCTAGGGTCCGCGACGGTGATTGCAGGCGTGGCCCTGGCCCTCCACATCGAGTCGCGGAGAAAACGCGCGAACTCAGTCTAATGGCCGCTAGCCGCCTGAAACCACGCGCATCAGGTTGCCGCAAATCCACGCGCCGTAGGTGCCGAGAGCGTAACCGAGGACGGCGAGCAACACGCCGACCGGCGCGAGTGAAGGATGAAATGCTGCCGCGACGATCGGCGCGGACGCCGCACCGCCGACATTGGCCTGGCTACCCACCGCGAGGAAGAACACCGGCGCCTTGATCAACCTTGCCACGACGATCAGCAACAAAGCGTGGAACAGGATCCAGACACCGCCGATCAGGAACAGCCCCGGATTTTTGAATATCGCCATCAAGTCCATCTTCATGCCGATCGTCGCGACCAGGATGTAGATGAACACCGATCCCACGCGCGACGCGCCCACGCCCTCCATCCTGCGCACGCGTGTCAGCGACAGTAAAAGCCCACCCGTCGTGGCCAGCACCACCAACCAGAAAAACGTGCTACCCAGCGAGTACGGTTTGAGCCCCGGCATGTTCTCGCCGATCCATGGCCCAAGAAAATCGCCGCCGAGATGGGCCAGAGCCGTCACGGAGAACCCGACCGCGAGCAACATCATCGTGTCGGCAAGCGTCGGCATCTTGGCGATCTGCGTCTGGTAAGTCGACACGCGTTCTTTGAGCCTATCGATCGCCGAATCGTCGGCCCCGTTCCAGGCGTCGATCTTCTTAGCGCGACCGGCGGCGAACAGAAGACAGGCCATCCACACGTTGGCCACGATCACGTCGACCGTGACCATCGCCGAGAACAGGTTGTCCCCGACCTCGAAAACCTCTTTCATGGCGGTCTGGTTCGCTCCGCCACCGATCCAACTCCCTGCCACGGTGGCCAGGCCGCGCCACACCTCGTCAGGCCCCGCACCGCCTAGGACATCGGGGCTGATGTAGGAGAAGAGCAGCACCGCGACCGGACCACCGAGGATGATCCCCACCGTTCCGGTCAGGAACATGATCATCGCCTTTGGCCCGAGGTTCTTGATGGACTGAAAATCGATGCTGAGGGTCAGCAACACGAGGGCCGTGGGCAACAGGTAGTTCTTCGCAACCGTGTATAGTTGCGATTGATCGCCCGAAATAATCCCGAGCGTCGAGAGCAACGAGGGCAGGAAGTAACACACGAGCAGGGATGGGACGATCCCATAGAATTTCTTCCAGAAACCGCCACGCCGGCTGGTGCCCCAGAACACGAAACCGAGGATCGCGATGAGGATGCCGAAAACCACGGCATCGTTTTGAATGAGTGGAGTGTGTTCCATCCTGGCCCCGGTGCGAAAGTTCGAGCGGCGACTCTAACAGACTGAAGGGTCACTGAGGACTGAGGGGTCACGTCCTGGCATGGGACGACCTAAATGGCCCGGCGATAAGCTCGTCGCCCGTGTATCAGGCCAAGACTTGACCCCTCCGGATCCCTCCGGATCCGGAGGAGCCCTCGGCGTGTAGAATGCGTCGGCGGAGGAGCCGCGGCACTCATGTCGAAATTACGTGCGTTCATTTTTGCGGCGTTGTGGGTCTCGTGGCTGCCTGCCGCGCCCGCTGTTGCGGCGACTGCAACGTTGACGGTCGTCTTCACCAACAACGGCGAACCACTTCCCGACCCGTCGCAGGGCCGCTTCTACGTTTACGAAGAAAAGAAACGCGAACGCTACCTTGCCTGGGCCACCGCCGCACGCCCGGCCCGCGTCGAGGAGGGCACCTACGACATCGTGATTCGCTACGTCAACGACACGATCGTCGAGGAACGCGTGCTGGAGTCGTTCACGCTGACCGGCAACGTGACCCACGAGGAGAACTTCTCCATCGTACCTGCACATTTGACGGTCGAGATCACGGCCGGCGGCACGCCGATCCACGTACACAGCGGCAGTTACAACGTATACATCGCAGGAACGCGTGGCACCCCGCTGGCGTCACGCCGTCCCGGAGAGAGGTTGACGTTGCGCGCTGGACGCTACGACATCGAGGTGCTGTACCGAGACCCGCGGGCATTGCAATCAGCCTGGCTCAACGACTACCTCATCATCGATGAACACGTGGAGACGGTCGATATCGGGGTCGCCTCCGCGAGTCTCCGTGTGTCGCTGACCCACCGCGGCATCCCCGTCTCGCCCACCGAGGGCGAGTGGGAGGTTCACCGGTCCGGCGACCCGCAACCATTCGCGGGCGGGCGATCCGGCCAGCCGGTCGAGCTTCCCGCCGGCATCTACGACATCCGCGTGTCCTACCACGGCTTCGGCGTGACGCCGCTCGAACGCTGGGTCCGCGACGTCGTGGTCGAGGACAGTACCCGCGAGACGATCGAAGTCGTCGAGGAAGCCAGCGCCGAGATGCGCGTCAACATTCGACACGACGGCAACCCGCTGCGCGAAGCGTGGTTCAACGTCTACGCCGCCGGGCAGACGGGAACACCGCTGGCGACGCTACGGAGTGGAAGCGTCCTCGACGTCCCGGCCGGGCGATACGATATCCGCTGCACGTACCGCAAGGGGTCAATCCGCGCGGAAAAGTGGTTACTCGATCGTGTCGTCGACGGCCGGACCGAAATCAACGTCGATCTGCCGTTTCACACCGCGACGCTGACGATTCGGCCGCCACGCCGCATCCGCGATCGGATCGAACGATCGAGCGTGTTGATCCTGCTCGACAGTTCGCTCGAGATGCGCAGCGCGATGGGTAGCCGTTCGAAGATGGATTTGGTGCGTCAGGTCCTGCTCGACACGATCGACATCCTCGACGACGAACGGATCGACGTCGGCGTACGTGTGTGGGGAATCGCGCCACGAAGCCAGAACAATTGCCGGGACTCCACACTGCTGATGCCGCTGGCTTCATTGAACAGGAGTGGCGTGGAGCAAATGTTTGAGTTGATCCGACCGTCGGGGTTCGCTCCGATCGCCTACAGTCTGCAGAAGGCGGCCTCCGACCTGCCGATCAACGGACGTTCAACCGTGGTCGTGATCACCGGCGGAACCGATTCGTGCTCGGGCGATCCGTGCGATGCCGCGGCACGTTTGATCAAACGCGGCCGCGCCGACCGAATCCACATCGTCGGGCTCGACCAGCCCAAGCACGGCGGGACGGATCTCGAATGCGTGGGAACCTACCATGCGGCCGACAATCGGGCCAGGTTGCGCAACAGCCTGAGAACGATCTTCCGCGAGGCGACCCGGGCGGACCGGGGTCGCGTGACGGTTTTCCTACCGGGCCGCAACCGCTGGGTCGCCAGCGCCGAGTTGGGTCAATCAATCCTGTTGCTCGAAGGTCGCTATGACTTGAGGATCCGCGCCGGCGAGCGTGTTTTTCACTGGAGCAATTTCGAGCTGCGCGGCGACAGGACGGAAACGGCTGGACCGCGGCGTTAGTTACAGCCAATCGCGGGGCGTCTGCAACAACTCGAGTAACCGGGCTTCCGGGCTTCCGGGCTCGGGCCGGTGGCCATAGGTCCAGCGCACGAGCGGGGGCAGCGACATCAGGATGCTCTCGGTTCGTCCTTTTGTTTCGAGTCCGAACAGCGTGCCGCGGTCGTGAATCAGATTGAACTCGACGTAGCGCCCGCGACGGTGCAACTGCCACTCACGCTGCAATTCGGTCCACGTTCGCGCCTTGCGTCCGTCGACGATTTCGGGGTAGACGTGGTTGAACGAGGCGCCTACGCGGCGCACGAGTTCGAACGTGCGCTCGGGATCGTCTTCCAGGTAGTCAAAGAAGATCCCGCCGATCCCGCGTGTTTCCCCTCGGTGCGATAGATAGAAGTACTCGTCGCAGTCTCGCTTGAACCGCGCGTAGGCGTCGGCGGCGTAGGCATCGCAGGCGTCCTTCATCGCTTGATGGAACAGGACCGCCGCCTCGTCATCGGGGTAGTACGGCGTCAGGTCCGCCCCGCCGCCGAACCATGCGCGGGACGGACCGCCGTCCGCATCGAACAGTTGCAGGTATCGCAGATTCAGGTGAACGGTGGGCACCAGCGGGCTCTCGGGATGGACAACCAAGGAAATACCGGTGGCGAAGAATCGCCGGTCGGCGACTTCGAGACGTTCGGCCAACTTCGGCGACAACTCTCCGTGGAGCGAGGAGACGTTGACGCCCCCTTTTTCGAACACCGCCCCGCCGGTCAGCACGCGCGAGCGGCCGCCGCCGTCCCCGGTTCCGTCGCCGGGCGCGTAGTCCCACGTATCCTCGACGAACTTGCCTCGTCCGTCAACGGTTTCAAGCGTCGAGCAGATCTCGTCCTGGAGTTCTTGAAAAAAACTTTCGGCGCGTTTCTTCACGACGGGAGGATCAACGCTCGAACGGTAGGGCGGCTCCGAGCTTGAGCTTCAGACGGTCGTGGATCCAATGAGCGTCCCACCATTCCTTCGGGTTGACCGGGAGGCCATGCAGCAAGATTGTGAAGTGCAGATGGTCCCCACCGGCAAGCCCTGTGTCTCCGGAGCGTCCGAGCGTTTCGTAGCGTTCGACCGCTTGTCCCTCTTCGACCGCGATGCTCGACAGGTGCCCGTACAGACTCAGCAGCCCGTAACCATGATCGATTACCACGCAATAGCCGTAGATGCCGAAGTAGCCCGCCTGCACGACGACGCCGTCGTTGGAAGCCTGGATCTCGGCGTGCGACGTGGAGGCTAGGTCGAAGCCAAGATGGTCTTGCTGATCAACCGTCTGGCCGTTGTAGGTGTAGGTGCGCCGGTCCGCGAAGGCGGACATGACCTTACCGTTGCGCATCGGTACGAATCTCTTGTCCCAGCGGAACTCCGGCGGCGACGCCTTCGCCAGGCGTTTGAGCGTGTCCGCGTTGGCCTGGCGTAGTTTGCCGTTGATGCTGAGGTAGTTCTCGAGCAGGTCGCCCTTGTCTTCGAGTTCGGGGGTCTGATCGAGGATCTGCGGAACGACGCGCCGCATGAAGCTGTCGGAAAGTTGGATTCTATCCTCGCGAATCGGTTGGGTCGCGGCCCGGTCGATGAAACTCGCGGTCGCCTCGTTGCCGACGTCATCGATCGTCACCAGCCAGATCTCGGAAGCGTCCTCCATGTCGTAGGGCATCGAGAACAGAGCAAAACGGTCGCGCTCGCCACCACCGGGCAACGGGTAACCCGGAAACCACCACTCGCCGGCGCGCACGCCGTCCAGTATCGCTGTGTCCCCGACACGATAAACCACCGCCTCGCTTCCACCCTGGGAGACGTAAGTGTGCAGTGATTGCACCTGGAGGGACGGCGGGCGCAGCTTGACACTGAGCGTCAACTCCTTGGAGGACGGCTCGGGCCGCCGCAGCCACGCGGAGGCTCGATCGGCCACCACGCGAATCGTGGCCTCGCCTTCCTTGAGCCCCTTGATCGTTTCACTCCCCACGTGGACGACCATGTCTTCGTGGGGGACCCGCGGCCCCCAGAACTGCCACGGCGCGCGGGGTGTGTAGGCACGCTCCGCGAGCATCTCGATGCGTTCGCCCTGCACGAGTTCGACACGCAGACGGCTCAAACCGCGCACGGGTTCGTCGATCGAAATCTCGACCGGCGTGTGTTTGCCGATCCCCGGCATACTCGGACGGATCTCGATCGCCAGCGGCGGACCCGAACGGAACGAGGCCACACCGAAGAAGATCATCGCTGCCGGCACCGCGAAGAAGAGCAAACGGGAAAGGTAACGGGGTTTTCTTCTGGCCATGGACTCTCTCTCGACCGTCCGACGCGCCCCCACCTCAAGACGGCGTCGCACTATAGCATTCAGTCCTGCCGCATGTGGGCCATCGCGGGTAGACTAAAATGGGTTCTGGAAGCCAGGAGGGGTCGATGGACAAGAACCGAAGATCGAGAGTCGTTTCCGGGATCACCCTGATCGGGATCGGCCTGCTCTTGTTCTGGCTCACCCGTGTCGAGGACATCGCCGATTCGGTGCTGTTCTTCGTTATCGGAAGCTTGTTTCTCGGCGCCTATCTCTACAGCAGGAACTACGGGTTGTTGATCCCGGGTTGTTTGTTGCTGGGTCTGGGCGCCGGAACGCTGCTCGAAAATATGGAACAACTCGATGAACCCTGGCAGATCGGTCTCGGCGCAGGTTTCGTCGCGATCTTCGTGGTCACGCTACTCTACGAAAGGCGGGCGCACTGGTGGCCGCTCATTCCCGGCGGCGTTCTGTTGCTCTCCGCGTTCGAATTCGGTGACGAGTTGATGCGGTTTCTCTTCTCGGGAGGCTGGCCGCTCGTGCTGGTCGTGATCGGCGTGGTCATCCTGCTCGGTACGTTCACGAAACGGGGGTCGCGCGACGGCACGGCGTAGTCGGGATGCCCGTGGGGAACGTCTGTCGGGCAACTGAAACAGGAGTCATAGCAACGTGAATTCGGACAGAAACAACGAGGGCACACGGCTGGATTCGGGATCGAACGACGCCGGCGTCGCTGTCGGGCCATCCGCCGCCTCGAGGCTGCCGTTCCTGGCCCGCGCCGGTCGCTGGACGATGCGGCTGGTTGTGATCTTCCTGTTTCTGCAACTCGGGTTATGGCTGTTCATCGGACGCAAGTCATTGATCCACATGGCGCCCGACATGATCGCGGACGACGTGCGCAGCGTGGCCGCGCTCGGCGAGCAACTCGACGGGAACGAGGTTTACCCCGAGCGCGTCTACATCATCAGCAACCGCCTGGCCGAGGCGATCGGCGCTACCCGTCTGTACCGGTTGGAGTCGTCGTTGAGTCGTTTCAACGGAGTCCTGACGACCGCGGACGACAAAACGTACATCGAGCGCGCAAATCTGGATAGTTGCGGTAATTGTTTGTTCGTCGAGATTCACCAGGGGATCAACACGCCGTTCATCGCCAAGTCGTACACGTCCTATACGCGGCCCCTGTTGTTCACTCACATGCACGGGATCGTACGCCGCACGCACGAACGCGAGCACGTGTACGTCTGGATCCTGGGGCGCTGGATCCCCGTCCGCACTTCGTGGCTATCGAGTTGACGCTCGAGAAACTGGCCCGCGCCAGCCCAAGAGTCGGGCTGGAAGGAGACCCGGCATGAGCAACGAAACCCCGAAACGGGACGAGGACTGGAAGCGAGAACTGACCCCCGAGCAGTACCAGGTGACCCGCTGCGGCGCGACCGAGCGCGCTTTCGCGGGCAAGTACTGGGACTGCAAGGAGGATGGGACCTACCGCTGCATTTGCTGTGATGCCGCACTTTTCACTTCGAACACCAAGTTTGACTCGGGTTCGGGTTGGCCGAGTTTCTACGCAGCCTTGGACAAGAGCGCAATTGTCGAGGTCGGAGATACGAGTGTCGGCATGCGGCGGGTCGAGGTGCGATGCGCCAGTTGCGATGCTCACCTGGGCCACGTATTTCCCGACGGACCGCAGCCGTCGGGGATGCGCTACTGCATTAACTCGGCGTCGCTGAACCTGAAGAAAAAAGGCGAGTGACCCGATCGAATACGTAACCACTTCGCAGGCTTCGAAAAGACTTGAGGATACGCCGTCGTTAGGGGAGGTTTTTGATGTCGAGCTTGGCGAACGGTTCGGCGCTGGTGATGCCGAGAACCCGTCGATAGAAAGCCAGTTCGGACTCCAGACAAGATCGAATCGTCGTTTCCTGACGGAAGCCGTGTCCCTCTTCGGGAAATGTCAGAAGCGCAGTCGGTACGTTCCTCGAAACCAGCGCCTGATACATGCTCTCCGACTGTTCGGGAAGCACGACACGGTCTTGGAGTCCCTGAAA
>SMVB01086558.1_pt1 | contig 10663 bp, 8 predicted proteins | sample 2456461 | NCBI WGS metagenome assembly SMVB01 (sample SAMN11095934, study PRJNA526329) | marine sediment metagenome | biome: Marine sediment; feature: Surficial sediment; material: Deep marine sediment; isolation source: Hadal surficial sediment | place: Pacific Ocean | collected 2014-05 | depth 0-1...
ATTAATAGAAAATTTCAAGCCGGGATTACTACATAAATTCGAAGATTTTAGAAAAGGCCTGGGAGCAAACCTCAAAAGTGGTCACGGTGGATCAGACCTAATTAACGTGTGGCATATCATCGATTGTTTACGTACCGGTTTGCCACTGGACCAGGATGTATATGATGCAGCAGCCTTTAGTGCTGTAGTTGAATTATCAGAGTGGTCGGTGCTCAATAATTCAAATTCCATTAAGATTCCCGATTTTACTGCCGGGGCATGGAAAGAGAATAAACCTAACATGGATATTAACCTGGATAATGGTTGTGGAGATACTAAAATTTTAAAGTAGTTTGATTTAGTGATTCTTATTACGATTTAAGTTATATGTATGAAAGATCCATTACAGATTAAAGATATTCGCTTGTTTAAAGCCACTTCAACAAAATCGCAGCGCATTTCTGATGCTACACACGAAATTTCCGATATCACTTTTTTTATAACTGAAATTGAACTTGAAAACGGTATCGTAGGACAAGGCTACCTTCTTTCATTTCATTATTTCCCCAATGCAATTGCCGGCGCATTGAAGGACATCAGTGAATTTGTCAAACAGTACAAAGTGTACGAGACGGTGAAAATGGCTACAGAGTTCAACATCGAAAGTGAGTACTTTGGCCAAAACGGCTTGTTAAAATGGGCCATGTCATCTGTCAATATTTCTATGTGGGATGCCTGGGGAAAAGTGAATGCGCAACCGGTGTGGAGGATGCTTGGGGCAAGTCGCACGGAGGTTCCGGTGTACGGTTCCGGTGGATGGCTTTCCTATACCGATGAAGAACTTATTGATGAGGTTTCTGGTTATAAAGCCCGGGGTTTTCAGGCTGTTAAAATAAAGGTAGGAGCAAAAGAGCAAGGGCGCGATATGCACCGATTACGCCTGGTGCACGAAGCTGTTGGTAATAACATAAACATAATGATGGATGCCAACCAGGGAATGGATGTTCCCTCGGCACTGAGGCTATCGAACGAAGCCTTGGCATTAAATATTCACTGGTTCGAGGAGCCAATCCATCATACTGACTTTGCAGGATATGAGACGCTGCGATCAAAAACGTCAATCTCGCTGGCTATGGGAGAGCGGGAATTTGATATGGAGCCACTAAAAAATCTGATTGCCCGAAATGCCATCGATCTTTGGCAGCCTGATATACTGCGGATTGGAGGAGTTGAACCCGCTATCCAGGCCCAATTGTAAAACAGAAGCATTTTTATACTCATCACGTACCAATCTGCTCTTCACCTCCTCTACTCGATAATCATTCACGAAAGTAAAAAAGTTTTTATTTAATTCGCTTTTGAGTATTTCCGTGATATAATGTCGAGGTAATTTTATGTTATGTTTAAATAGTAAAAAATGAAGAGATTGAGAAGATAAATTTATCAAACTTCCATCAACTTTTTTTCAATCTCTTATCAATCTTATTTGGTTCTTGCTTGTCCAGGTTACGTATTGTTGGATCCATATCTGCTATACTCTTGATTTCATTAAAGGTTTCTCAATTCATTCAAACTAGTACACAGAAATATCTATTCTACTATTATTCGTTGAACACAAGAAGATGAAATAATATTTAATTTTTTGATAACAAAGGAGTTACTTTTTACTATACATTAAGCATTTATAATTAAAAAAATATAATATTGTAATTTTCTAATATTGGCAGTCCTTAAAAATCTCATGCACTATTATTTTAAACTTGTAGGCACCTTAATATTTCTTAATCTAATAAATAGCGCTGTCCTGGCTGCGGATTGCACAACAATTGCTGATAATACCTGGGATTGCGGTATTCCGGTTCCTTCAGATAATTTGATCGTAAATCACACAGTAAAAATAACAGCGGTATTTAATGCTACAGGCACCATTACCATCAACAGTGGAGGACATTTGACCCTCACACAAAACATTAGCATAGATGGATGTATCATAACTGTGCAGCCCGGTGGAACATTAATTATCCAAGGTAAGGCTGTTTTCGGCAGCAATTCATCGATTGCTAATCAAGGGACATTGTCATTTAGCAATGATTTCATCTTGGGGAATAGCGCGAGTTTAATTTCAGGGGGGAATGTTACAGTTAGCGGGAAAGTATTAATTGAGCAGGGATCAACACTTATAATTGAAACCGGCTCAACATTTCATGCCTATAATGACCTGGAACTCAATAGCAATGATATTACAATAAATGGACTAATTGAGGTTGAAGGCAGTTTTACAAATAATAAATCAGTAACCGGAACAGGACAGATAAATTATATTAATAACTGTGATGGTTCAGGAACCATCAATGGGATTAGTTCTAATGATTATTGTGGTTCAAAATCTGTTAATCTGACGAGCGTTTCATGTGAGACTGATACTGATGATCCTGTCATTTCAAATATTCCGGCAGGTGTGACATTATATGCAACTGTAGATGCATGCGAAATAGTTGCCAATTGGATAAATCCCTCTGCTACAGATAATTGTTCATTAAAAAGTTTAACATCTTCGGTTAATTCCGGTGTTTTATTTCAAGTTGGTACCACCACAGTAACCTACACAGCAATTGATGAAGCTGGGAATGATGTAAACGCTAGTTTTGACATTACAGTGAAGGATACTATTTCTCCAGTTATAAATAATATTCCCGAAAATATTACTCAAGATGCAGATGCCAACTCTTGCGGTGCGCTTGTGGACTGGCCATTGCCAATTGCAACTGATAATTGTTCTTTACGAAGCTTAACATCTTCGCATAATCCTGGTGAATTCTTTTCAGTCGGAACCACAACCGTAACCTACACAGCAGTTGATGAAGCTGAGAATGAAGTAAGCGCTAGTTTTGACATTACTGTGAAGGATACTATTTCTCCTACTATAAATAATATTCCCGAAATCATTATTCAATATGCGGATGCTGGCTCTTGCGGCGCGATTGTCAACTGGACTTTGCCTGACGCAACCGATAATTGTTCGGTTTCCTTGAGTTCCAGCCATAATCCCGGCGACTTTTTTGACGCAGGAATAACTAACGTAATTTATACAGCATTAGACATTCATGGCAATTCTACTTCACTGACCTTTGAGATCAAGGTAAAATACAACAATGAACAAATGGTTCATCTGGCTTTTAGTGATACAACAATTGTGATTGGTGAATCCATTCAATTATTCGTTGAAGGAGGAGTTAGATATCGCTGGGAACCTGTAGATTTTCTCGATAATCCTGAAATCCAGGATCCGATAGCCTATCCGACAGAAGACATTACATATACTATTTTTATGCGTACGGAATCGGGCTGCATTGTGCGGGATCACGTAATGATTAAGGTCAATGAAGAGCATAGTTATTACATACCGGAAATGTTCACCCCGGATGGTGATGGTGTAAATGACATTCTTTTTGTCAATACCTTAGGCTACAGTTCTGTTGATTTTAAATTATTTAACCGGTTTGGTCAACTTGTTTTTTCGACCGATGACACCAATGTTGGTTGGGATGGAAGATTCAACGGGAATATTCAGAATCCGGACACCTATGTATATACCCTGGTACTTGAGACTTTTACAAATCAATTAATCAATAAAAAAGGTTTATTGCAATTAGTAAGATAGTAATTAACATGGGAAAATTAGGATTAATATCAGGGTTATTTTTCTGCATGTGTATTGCCACGAGCGTCAAGGGGAATGATCCTTACTTTACGCAGTTTTTCAATAGTCCATTGAATTTAAATCCGGCTTATACCGGTACGGCGAATGGGAGTTTGCGATTAAATCTCAATTATAGAAATTATCTTTATGCACTTTCATCCTATGAGACCTACTCTTTTGCTATAGATATGCCATTGTTTGAAAACAAATGGAAAGGTGATTTCGTCGGGCTGGGATTGATTGTTAATAATGATGTTTCCGGTGCATCCGTTAACAGGCTAAATGCGTTGCTATCCATGGCCTATCACAAAGCTATCGGGCAAAATGGAAATCATTTTTTATCATTCGGATTTCAAGGTGGGATAATACAAAATGACGCTAATTTTTCCGGATTGTCAACCCAAAGCCAGTGGGTGCCTGGAGTTGGCTATGATCCTTCTTTGGGGAACGGAGAAAATTTTTCTATGGAAAAAGTCCTTGTCCCTGATTTGAATGTAGGTCTTTTGTGGTACATGTTTATAGGTGATCGCTCAATGCTTTATCTTGGCATTTCGGCCGCTCACCTAACAGAACCCAATATATCTGTTTTTGAAGGGACTGATACGAAACTCAACAGAAAATACTTAGGGCACCTTGGCTCATATATTGGCTTAAATGCTAAAATGGGTATGATCCCGGCAGTAGTGTTCACTCAACAAAATAATCTCAATTCATACAATTATGGGGTCAATTTTGAATATGATCTTTCACAAGCAAAACAAGAGATTTTGTTGACGTTCGGACCATGGATGAGAAATCTGGACGCTGTTATAATTTATGGCGGTGTACTATGGAAAAAGCTTCACTTTGGCATAAGTTATGACCTCGCTATTTCTGAACTGAACACTGCCAAAGGCAATGGTGGTGTTGAATTCAGCATAAGCTATAACCTGAAAAAGAAAAGTATTAAAATGCCGAAACTGATGTCTAATCCGAATCCACAGATGTGATGCTAAAGATCATTTCCAAAATAATTTTTCTTTTATGTGCATTGCATATTTCCATTGAGATGGACGGGCAGCATATCAGGAGATATAGCGAAAATTCCAGGGAATTAACGTTTGAAGAAAATCTTGAAATTGCTGAAGAATTGTTTCGATTACAATTGTATTATCCTGCTATGGGCTATTATGAAAAAGCCAAAAGTATAGATTCCATTGATCTTGAATACAAATACAAACTAGCCGAATGTTATAGAAAATTGAGGTATTATTATAATGCTTCCGAATCCTATCAACAAGTATGGGAGGAAGACCCTGATTTATTTCCTGATGCATTGCTGTATCAAGGTATTATGAGTCTGGCGGAAGGGAACCTGCAAGCGGCACAGGATATTTTATTAGAATACAAACAACAAAATAATAATGGTGATAAAGCGATCTCTTCCTATGCAGAGATGCAAATGAAAAATGTTGCGTTTGCAATGGAAGAAATCAAACAGCAAAATAAAATTGATATTGAAGGCCTGAATAAAGAAATAAATCAACCGCAAACCACTTTCTCAACATCCAAATGGGAGGATGAAACATTACTTTATTCCAGTGCAATAGCTATTTCTCATCCACTTCTTAAAAATTATACTGGTTTCAAGGGGATTTTCGACACGGTATATGTCAACAGGCTATGGCAATGTGTCAATGTGAACGACCAATGGACTAACCGGCAAATGATAGAAATTGAACCTGAATCTGAATTTTTAAGTATTGGGAGTCCATTTTGGCTAGAAAGCCATGAAAGGCTTTATTACACTGTTTGCAGCAATGTCGATGAAAAAAAGCCGTGCCAGATTTATTACAGTAACCTAAAGAAAAATGGAGACTGGTCGAAGGGAGTTGCTTTGGGCAGTAATGTAAACCGGAACAATAGCTCAACTAAACATCCCATGGTCCTCGAATATAACGATGGGTATATAATTTTCTATTCATCAGACCGCGAAGGAGGTTATGGAGGCTTCGATTTGTGGTATAGTAAAATTGATAAAAGTGGAAAAATTTCAGCGCCGGAAAATTTAGGTCCTTCTGTAAATACACCATACGATGAAGTCACACCATTTCTTCATGAATCATCCAAAAATTTGTTCTTTAGCTCAAACGGGCATAAGGGTTTTGGTGAATTGGATGTATTTATGATCCGATTGGATCTGAAACAAAAAACCGGCAAGTTGTACCACCTCGATTATCCAATTAATTCGACTGCTGATGACTACTATTATACGGTAAATGATGATGGGTACGGTGGATTTTTATCATCAAACAGGTCAAGTGATCTATTTGCGTCTTATTCATCTTATGCTGATAAATTATACAAAATTCGATTTCAATCACCATTTTCCTTCAGTCAGTTACCTGATTACATCACCGAGATCAATTCATTTTCAGAATCAGAAGCCAAATTAAACCTGTTTAATGAAGAATTTGCATTTCAATTTCTGGATGCCAGTGAGTCAGCATTGGTTATGTTGGAAGAAAATGATGTTGTTTTTTCCGGACAATTACTGTTTGGAGATAGTCCGTCCGTTAATCGAAATATTCTTCTTGAAAATGAACAAGGGGAGATAGTAGGTCAGACGATGTCGGATGAAAACGGATATTTTGAATTTAGAGGCTTACCTGCTGATGGTAGTTATATGCTGGTATTGAACGAAAAGGATTCTGATATGACTATTCATTTAAACTATACGGACCAGAATAGTAATACCATATCGAGTTTCAATTCTAATGAATCCAGTGCTTTTTATAAATATAAAAATCTCGAAAACTATTTTTCCTCCGTTGACGAACTGGATATGATGGAAGAAAATGATGTTGTTTTTTCCGGGCAATTATTATTTGGAGAGGATCCGTCCATTAATCGGAATGTTCTTCTTGAGAATGAACATGGTGAGATAGTAGCTCAGACGATGACTGATGAAAACGGATATTTTGAATTTAGAGGTTTACCTGCAGATGGTAGTTATATGATGGTATTGGATGTAGAGGATGCTGGTATGACCATTTATTTAGACTATAAAGACCAGAATGGCAATACCATATCGAGTATAAATTCTAAAGAATCCAATCAGTTTTATAAATATAAAAATCTCGACAATTATTTCACCTCCGTTGACGAACTGGATATGATGGAAGAAAATGATGCAGTTTTTTCCGGGCAATTATTATTTGGAGAGGATCCGTCTATTAATCGGAATGTTCTTCTTGAGAATGAACATGGTGAGATAGTAGCTCAGACGATGTCGGATGAAAACGGATATTTTGAATTTAGAGGTTTACCTGCAGATGGTAGTTATATGCTGGTATTGAACGAAGAGGATTCTGAAATGACCATACATTTAAACTATAAAGACCAGAATGGTAATACCATATCGAGTTTCAATTCTAATGAATCCAATCAATTTTATCGATTTAAAAATCTCGAAAACTATTTTTCCTCTGTTGACAAATTGGATACTGATGACAAATCAGCATTTGCCATGGATGAATCCGATGTTGAAAATCACTTTAAGCGATTTATGACACCTGCGGCTTATAGTGATCTGGAATCAAAATTTAGTGAAACAATTTTCGATGATATCCTAATTCGTGTGCAAATCGGTGCATACAGGCATCCCAAACCTGGATTATTTGACCACATGAAAGAGATTGGCAATATTGATGAAGATTATGTAAATGATATGACTAAATTCCTGATAGGAAGATTTGATCGGATTGCAGAAGCGGAGCCACTCAGAGTAAGCGCTCATGACCAGGGTATTGAGGATGCGTTTATTGCTATTTATTATAAGGGTAAGAGAGTTTCAGCAATTTATTTCTAAACAAAAAAGTAGGGATGGCTTTGCTTTCACAAACGAAAAAGTTAAGATTTTTATTATTGCTAATTGCGATAAGCCTGGCGCCCGCATTTTCTATCAATCAACAATCTCCACCACAATCTTCTCTGAAGTCTTATGATATCAATGCTAAAATGAAGGGGCTATTCATATATAATTTTGCCCGATATATAAAATGGCCGGAACACATGGAATCAGGTGATTTTATCATCGGCTTATTTGGCGATTATGAAGGTCTGTTTCAAGAATTAAAAATCATGTCTCAAAATAAAAAGGCCGGCGATCAAAGTTTTGTGGTAGAAAAATACGATAACATAGATCAAATCAATAGGAGTCACATCATATATATAGTTCCAGAAAATAGCGATCAGTTACCTCAGGTAATTAAAAAAATGGAAGATAATGATTACAATACATTGATTTTAACAGATAAAGAGGGCTTAGCAAGAAAAGGCGCTGCAATTAATTTTTACTACTCAGAAAGTAAACAGAGAATGGAAATCAATCCGGATAATGTTACGAAATACGGGTTAATAACAAGTAAGCAGTTAATGAGGGTCGCTCGTGTAGTAAAAGACCATGAATAAAGTAATGCGTTTAGAAATAATTATATCGATATTATACATTTTAATACTATACATACCTGCTAAATGCCAGTATGATGTGATAAAGCGCGCCTATGAGGGCTACCAGAATGGCCATTTAAAGGAGGCTAAAACATATGTTGATTCGGCTATGACTTTCCAGTCACTCACCAAAGATCCTTCGACATGGTATTTGCGCGGATTTATTTACAAAGACCTTTTCAAGGGTGAAAAAAATAACAATTTTTACCGTGAAGAGGCCATAAGTGCCTTTACATATCTACTTGAAATGGAGAATATTGAGAAATATCAAAAAGACGCAATACAAAACATTAAATTTCTTTCGACTTCCTACTACAATGATGCGGTGACCTCTCTTGATCGAGGTGATCTTGAGGATGCCATAATGCATTATAATAAATTTGGTTTCACATACCTTATCGGGGAGGACACGACTATTGATCTACTTGAAAGAGACATAGATTTTTATTTAGCAATAGGTAGTAAACTTACTGCCCTAAACAATCGGGATACAACGGATAGTGATCATTATTTTGAACAAGCGATTGCTCAATTCAACAAGGTCTTGGAACTCGATGACCTAAATCTAAAGGCAAATTATAATTTAGGAGTATTATATTATAATAAAGCCGTGAGTATGATTGCTGATCTTGATTATAACGACATAGATATCTTTGCTATCAGTGAGCTGGAAGATAGATCAATTCAACTATTTGATATTGCTTTACCTTATTTACAGCGCGCCAACCAGATCAATCCTTACGATATCAATATCTTAGAAGGGCTTTCGGGAATTTATTTTAGTTTGAGAGATTTTGAAAAATCAAATCAATTCAAGGCTAAAGTGGAGGAGCTGTCTAAATAATTCAATAGCTACAGCAAAAATCACACAACCGTTTTCGTAGTACAGGGAAGGGGTAATCAGTTACCAATGTTTACTTAGGCACTTAGGATAGTAAACAAACCAACATGTTGTGTGCGCCTTGAATGGTGAATATAGCTCATGAAGTTGAGTGTTCCAAAGGGTGAAAGTCCCGTAAGCGCCGGGGTCGTGCCCGGAAGCCAAGCAAGTGGCAAGGTTGCTAACTGTGAAGTTAGGACTGAAGCCCGCCTGCCGGCGAGGCAGGTAAGCCAGACTGCAGTGTCTGTACTGACGAACAGAAACCACATACAGAGGCTATGAGGAGGGATGAGGTACCACATGCTGCCGAAGTCCAAGGCCCTGAGAAATCAGGGAGAGTTCCGAAATAGTAGATGTGGCAGGCATAGACACAAGGATATTCGCCTTACCGAGGGAGGTCTTGGAATAGATTCGTTTTCTATGCGCCAAGAAGTCAGCAGAGGCCATAGTAGTTACTGGTAACAAGCCTTGAGAGCCAGGGAAGCCTTACAAGGTAGCGAAGGGCTGAATGTCAAGTTGTGTGAAAATTCGATAGGGAGGCAAAGCTAGCCTTATCTTAAAAGTAGCACAAAGCCATTATTGGTGTAAAGAGCGATAATGGTATGCTTGGCAAACCGCCCGGTACGAGACCCGTACGCCGGGTGGTCATGCCTACATTACATTTCGGCAGATAAATGTGAGAGGCGCACTGGCGGTCATTTGGCCGTCAGCCGTCTACTCGATTGGCGGTAGTTTTCATTCATTTTTTATTTTTTTCACCACATCTACCCGGTAAATCAATACTCCCCAATAATCAGGATTTTCTGGTGGTGCACTAGTCCAGCCGTCATTGCTTGAATGCGATTCATTAGTTGAGTAATGTAGCTGATAAGCTCCAGGTGGCAGTATCAGGTCTCCCTCAAATTTTCTGTTCCTTTCATCCCCTCCGGCATAGCTTGTGTTTTCATAGGTCATTTTCCATAAAGTATCTCCAATGCTTGTATTTATTAGCCATCCAAAGTCAACCATTTTACCATTTATGGCCTCACCTAAGGCATATATTCTTACAGAGGTTTGACCGGAATGAGGTCCATTGCTCAACGTTAGTTCTGAATTGTTTCCAAATCCGGGCATACGAAAAAAGAATGGTGCAGAGTATATTCCCCAATATGTGGTGTCAGCTACTATCAATGAATCTTTGATTTGATCTTCTTCTACTGTTGCTAAATGCAAGTCAAACCAAATTTTAGTAGGTTCATATTGAATCTGTTCATCATTCTCAAACCCTTTAGTCTTTTCGTTTTGGCTAGCACAACTTATAAGCATTATCAATGAGATGCCAGTATATAATATTTCGATCTTCATAAATTAATTACTGCCAACGTTATGAATAAACCCTCGTTTTAATGGGGTTTATTTTTTGTGTGTGCCTTGAATGGTGAATATAGCTCATGAAGTTGAGTGTTCCAAAGGGTGAAAGTCCCGTAAGCGCCGGGGTCGTGCCCGGAAGCCAAGCAAGTGGCAAGGTTGCTAACTGTGAAGTTAGGACTGAAGTAAGCCAGACTGCAGTGTCTGTACTGACGAACAGAAACTACATACAGAGGCTATTAGGTCGGATGAGGTACCACATGCTG
>SMVB01051185.1_pt1 | contig 10661 bp, 8 predicted proteins | sample 2456461 | NCBI WGS metagenome assembly SMVB01 (sample SAMN11095934, study PRJNA526329) | marine sediment metagenome | biome: Marine sediment; feature: Surficial sediment; material: Deep marine sediment; isolation source: Hadal surficial sediment | place: Pacific Ocean | collected 2014-05 | depth 0-1...
TAATACTCCGATGGTGGTGGACGCCACGGCGGGCCTCGGCCGGGATGCGTTTCTATTGGCCTCGCTGGGCGCGGCGGTGACCCTGATCGAACGGTCGCCCGAAATGCACCGGCTGTTGCAAGACGGGTTGGCGCGCGCCACCGACGCCGGCGGCGATGTGGCGGCAGTGGTCGCCCGCATGACCCTGCTGCACGGCGATGCCCGGGACCTGCTGCCCACCTTGTCGCCGGAAGTGGTGCTGGTCGACCCCATGCATCCGCCGCGAAAAAAGTCGGCCCTGGTGAAGAACGAATTGCGCCTGATCCGCGAGATCGTCGGCACGGACGAGGACTCCATCGATCTTATGAAAGTTGCCTTGGCCACGGCCCGCAACCGGGTGGTGCTGAAATGGCCCCAACGCGCCGATCCCATGACCGGTATCCGCCTGCCCTCCCACCGCATCGCCGGCAAATCCACCCGCTACGATGTGTTTATGCTGGGCTGACCGCTGACACCGGATTTGATTTTGATCCAGCGCAAATTGCGCCTGCGCGATAGGCGCTAGACTTTCTCCAGACCAATAGTTTTTTGCCGACAGTGGAAGCCGCTCCTAAGCCGCTACCGTTTCCGGTGTTCAGTCCTGCCTGAGAATTCGGCAGCCATTTACCAAAGGAAAATAACTCAACAAGAGGTGTTCTGGAAAAATGAACTCATCTAGCGAAATTCGTCGAATCCAAACGGATATGCTCATCATCGGCTCCGGCGTTGCCGGTATGTTGGCTGTGGTGGGCGCCAAACGTTCCGGCGTAACCCCGATGATCGCGACCAAGGGCACCTTCGCGTCGGGAAGTTCATCGATGGCGCGCGGCGGCCATTCCCTGGCGCTGGCCCATTCGGACCCGGCGGATAACCCGGAACTGTTCTTCGAGGATATCCAGGCCGGCGGCGAAGGCCTGTGCAATGAGCGGCTCATCGATATCGTCAGCACCGAGTCCATCGACCGCTCCGCCGAGCTGGACGAATGGGGGCTGGGATTGGTCAAGCTGCCGGACGGACGTTACGACCAGGTTCCCGGCGGGTTCCCCCACCGCTTTAAGCGCATGGTCCATTGCGACCGGCTGATGGGCAAGCCCTTGATGGCGGCGTTGTCCAAAAAAACCAAGAGCTGGGGTATCGAGCCCACCACCCACATCATGCTGATCGATCTGTTGAAAGACGGCGATACCGTGGTTGGCGCCTGGGGGTTTCTGTACCGCGAAGGCATTCCCGTCGTCGTCCATGCCAAGTCGACGGTCATCGCCACCGGTGGCGCGCCACAACTGCATGCGCTCAACGATTCGCCGCCCGTCGTGACCGGCGATGGTTACGCCATGGCCTACCGCGCCGGCGCCGAACTCATCGATATGGAATTCATCGACTATCAGATCGTCACGGCGGCGCCGGAGAAACTGGCCGGCTATCCGCCCTATTCGACGGGCCTTCTCGGCGCCGGCGGCCATCTGCTGAACGGCCGTGGCGAGAGGTTCATGGAGAAGTACAACCCCGAAAACAAGGAACACGCGTCACGGGCGGTTATCAACCGGTGCATGGCAATTGAGTGTTACGAAGGCCGAGGCACCGAGGGCGGCAATATCCACATCGATATCCGCCATGTATTCGACAAGGTCAACGAAGGCCCGGGCAAGTCGATTGTCGGCACCATGGCCAAGAACGGCATCGATTTACGGACCGATTTCCTCGAAGTGGGCAGCGCGCCGCATACCTATCTGGGCGGCGTGCGCATCGACGAATGGGGCCGGTCTACTCTCGACGGCCTTTATGCCGGCGGCGAAGCCGCAGGCGGCATTCATGGCGCCAACCGGCTTGGCGGCCTGGCGCTTATCGACAGCTACGTGTTCGGTCTGTGCGCCGGTATCGCAGCGGCGTTGGAATCGAAGACGCGCGAGGCGCCCGACCCCGCAAGCGGTAATTGGCGCGATGGTATCGCGGATTTGGCGGAACGGGCATCGCGCACCGGCACAGGACCCTCGGCGGAGGCTTGGCGCCGGGAAGTGCAGGATCTGGTGGTAACATCGCTGGATCAGGTGCGCAGCGAGGAAACGCTTACCTCTGGCCTCACCGATTTGGATCGCGTTGGGGGTGAATTCGACGACGTCGATAATTCAGGCGGTACGGTACGCAAGCGGTCGGAGAGCCTGCGCCAAACTTTCGAAACCCGTAATTTAATCGAAGTGGCGCGTATGTTGGGCACGGCAGCCCTCATGCGCCGGGAAACCCGCGGCGGTCATTTTCGGATCGATTACCCGGAACGCAACGACAACAATTATCTCGGCAATTATGTCGTTTGGAGCGATGGCGGGAAATGCCGGGCGGAGCTTCGCCCGGTGCCCGGCCGCGACGCCGTGGCACCGCCACCACCGGGAGAGCATGCGACAAGTTTCAACACCTTGCCACAAGACGAAGCGGCTGAATCCGCGGCCTAGAATCAGCGGCGCCCGGTGAAGGGCGCCGCTGCTCCATTACGTGCCTGTTAGCGCGGGCTACTCAGCCGCTTCGGCTAATCTTGCCGCGCCGCCGAATAGCAGGTTCCGCAGCCAATCGGCCTGAACGCCGGCCACTTTGCCCAGATGCTCGTTGTTCGAATACAGGCTCATATGGTCGACGCCCTCGACCACTGCCAGATGCTTGTTGGGTGACGGGATGGCGTTGAAGACCTCAATCTCCAGATCGGACGAGGTGATGTTGTCGCCCTTGGCCACCGCCATCATGACCGGCGTCTCGTGGATGCGCACGGCGTACGGCTTGACCTGATAGGCGAGCAGCAGCTCGACCGATTCCACGGTGTTGATATGCTCGTGGTTGGGCGCCTCGTTCGCCTTGATGTCGTTGAAGATCGTGCAGACATGGGGGAACGGCCAGGCGCTGAGCTCGTTGTCCGGATCGGTCGTCGACATGGGCATCATCGCGCCGGGCTCGCCGGCGTGGCGGCGCTCGCGGTCCTCGAGGATAGTCGCCATGAGGGCGCCGAATTTACGCTCGCCATGGCAGCGCCGCATGGTTGGATAACCGTCGACCACGGGGATCGTCGAGATGGCGAACTTGACCCGCGGATCGAGCGACGCGGTGATGATGACATGACCGCCGCTGTAGGAAATGCCCCAGATGCCGATCTTATCGTTGTCGATTTCGTCGAGGGTGCGCGCATAGCTGATCGCGTTGCGGTAATCCTCGATCTGGCCCCACGGATCGATATGCTGGCGCGGTTCGCCGCCGCTTTCGCCGAAGTTGCGGTAATCGAACACCAGACACGCCACGCCGATGCCGGTAAACGCCTGGGCATAATAGGGCATGACAATTTCTTTGACGTAGCACCAGCCGCCGGCGAGGATGACCAGAGGCATCGGGCCGCTGACGCCGTCGGGAATGTGCAAAACCCCGCGGATAGTGTCGCCGCAGCTATTGAATTCTACCTTGCGTTCCATGGTTTTCTCCCGATATGTGATGCCGGTTTAACTCCGCGAACACCCTTTATTACCGCGAAGGGTGTCGGCTCGGTTGCGGCATGTCAACTGGGTAATGGATTACAGCACGTTAAGCCCCCTCTCCCCCCGGGAGAGGGTTGGGTTGCTGAGGCCGGACCGTCGCGCCCCATGGCGGTAAGGGAGCGCGGCGTAAGCCGGTCGAAGCCGTAAAACCTCGCTCTGAGCTCCTCATCCTGAGCTTGTCGATGGACGAGGAGCGAGGCATTGCAGGCACCATCCTTCGACAAGCTCAGGATGAGGACGTACTAATTCTGTGGAGCGACTTTCGCCGTGCTGTTGCACGACGGTTCGCTCCACAGCCCCTCACCCGCTCGCTAATGCTCGCCACCCTCTCCCGGGGGGAGAGGGTTCTTTCCAGCGATTTTATCGGCGATGCGCTGGCGCAGCACGTTTTTGCGGGTTTTGCCCGCCGGGGTGCGCGGAAATTCGTCGATGATCTCGAGCCGCTCAGGGTATTTCTGCTTGGCCATCCCGGTGCGGTCGAGCGCCGCCACCATCTCGCCGAAGCTCAGCGAGGCACCCGCCTCCAGCACCACATAGGCGCAGCCGGTCTCGCCCAGCCGCGCATGGGGCATGGCAACCACGGCGGCTTCGTAGACCGCCGGGATTTCGTGCAGCGCATCCTCGACCTCGCGCGGGCTTATATTCTCGCCGCCGCGGATGATCAGATCCTTCGAGCGACCGGTGATCACCAGACAATCGTCTTGCGTCATCACCGCCAGATCGCCGGTATGAAAATAACCCTCGTCGTCGAACGCCTCGTTATGGGCGGGGTCGGCGTAGCCCAGGCACATTTCCGGCCCCCGCGTGACGATTTCGCCCTCGACGCCGACCGGCACCTCCGCGCCCGATTTGTCGATCAGTTTGATCTCGTGGCCGACCACCAACCCCTCGGTGGCCGCGCCAAGGCTTTCCTGATCGCGGCTGTTGACGCCCAGCGTTACCGTCGGCGCCTCGGTCGAGCCATAACAGCGCGCACACACACAGCGCGCGAAATATTTGTGGGCGTTGGTGATAATCTCCGGCGGCACCGGCGCGCCGCCGCAGGGGAAATAGCGCAGGCTGGGCAAGGGCCGGTTTTGGGTGCGGGCGAATTCGGTCAGTTCCTGCAGGAACACGGTGGCCGCGATGGTGAAAGTGACACCGTGGCGGTCGATCAAATCGGCGGCCTGTTCGGCATTCCACATCTCCATCAGCACCGCCGGCGCACCAAGCACGAACGGCAGTTGGATGCCATAGAGGTAGCCGGTGATATGGGTGACCGGCGACGGCATCAGGATGACGTCGTCCCTATCGAGGCCGAGAAACTTGGCTATCGCCTGGTTTTCGGTGTCGATCGTGTTGTGGCTGTGCAGCACGCCCTTGGGCCGCCCGGTGGTGCCCGAGGTGTACATGATCAGCTTGACCGCGTTGGCATCGACGGCGGGCCGCTCGAACGCCTCGTCCTCGCCCAGCAGATCGTCGAACGCAGTACAACCGGGGGCCGCGCCGCGCACGGTGATGACATGGGCCAGATCGGGCAGTTCGGCGCGGTGGCGCCCGGCCATCGCCACATAGTCGAAATTGCGGAACTCGGTGGGAATAAAAAACGCCTTGGTGCCGGCATCTTTCAATATGTAGGCGACCTCGGCGTCGCGATAGATGGGAATAATGGGGTTCGAGACCAGCCCCAGCATGGCTGCCGCCATATCGATCACCACCGCTTCGGGCCAGTTGGGCAATTGAAAGCTGATGACGTCGCCGGCCACCAGGCCGCGCCGTTGCAAAGCGGCGGCGAGCGCCCGCGCCTGGCCATCGATATCGCGCGCGCTCAACCGCGCATCGCCCTGGATGATCAGGGTCCGGTCGGGGTCGCGCGCCAATTGCGCGTCGAGCAGGTCGGCCAGGGTCTGGTTGCGCCAGATGCCGCTCGCCACATATCGGGCAATCGTGTCGTCGCTGAGACGCGTCCGCCAACCGCTTACATCGTCGCGCACCGCCCCGGTCCTTTCGCCTAACGGCCGGTAAACTTCGGTTTTTGCTTGTTGAGGAATGCATGGGTGGCGATCTTGTGGTCCTCGGTCGCCTGCGACATCGCCTCGAAGTTAAACGCCGTATCGAGCACCGCATTGGCGACCTGCTTGAGGCCCAGATTGATCGCCGCCTTGGTCCATCTGATGGCGTTGACGGCGCCGCCGGCGAGCCGCTCGGCCATGCCATAGACCGCATCGTCGAGCTGATCTGCCGGCAACGCGTAATTGATCAGTCCGATCTCCGCCGCACGCGATGCGGTCATCAGATCGCCGGTCATCAAATATTCCTTGGCCCGCGGATAGCCGATCAGTTGCGGCCAGATCACCGCGCCGCCATCGCCGGCGGCCAGGCCGACAGAAACATGGGGGTCGCCGATCTTGGCGGTGTCGGCGGCGTATATGATGTCGCAGAACAGCGCCAGGGTGCAGCCCAGGCCGATGGCGTGGCCGGGCAGACGCGCGATCACCGGCTGTTCGATATCGAGCAGGCTGTTAATCACGCGCTTGCCTTCCCACACGGTGCGCGCGAAAGCCGTCGGGTCGCCGTGCATGGCGTCGATCCAGTCGAGGTCGCCGCCGGCGCAAAAGGCGCTGCCGGCGCCGGTAAACACGACAACGTCGGTCTCAGTGTCGCCGGCAACATCGTAGAAGATGCGCGACAGTTCCTCGTGCAACTCTTCGTCGATGGCGTTGAGTTGCTCGGGCCGGTTCATGGTCAATGTCAGGATACGGCCGCTTCGCTCGGCCGTGATCGCGTTGTAGGAATCGTAGTGCAACGGCGTGCTCCCCTGTCCACCAGCGCCGGCCTTATCGCCGGCAATTCGACCGCGTGGCCGACCGCTATGGTGTCAGTTCAGGGGACCCGTAATCAAGAGGCCAATCAGGGAGCCACATCGGGGAAACGGGGCGCTTACTTCGCCGCCCGCGAGCGCAGATTCAGTTTCAGGCTGACCACCTCATAAATATCGAGGCCGGTCATCGCGCAAATCTCTTCCATCGGCATGCTGGTTTCCTTCAGCAATACCGTGGCGTGGCTCTGGGGATTGCGTTTGGAGCCGTTGCGCCGCGGCGCCTGGACGGACCCCCGTTTGCGCTTGTCGCTATCCAGACCGCGCTCGTAGGCCTCCGCCAATGCCGCATCGCGCCGCTCCTTGTCGTTGGATACCCAGTTGTCCATCATATGAACATGGCGTCCCACATCGCGGAGCTTGGCATCTTCCTTTTCACGGCGGGTCATGGACGGCTTTTTGGGAGCCACTGGCGGCGGGGGGCCGCCGGTGGATGCCTCTTCGAGCGTCATGCCATGGCGCGTGGCCAACCGCTCGGCGGCGGCCAAAGCGGCCGAGCGTTCACCCTCAAAGGGGCTCTCGGCGGCCAGCTTCAGCAGATTATGAAATCGCGTTCGTTCGACCAAGTCGAAGGGGCGCGATTTGGCGTCCGCATCGGTGGCGTGGGTATCTGTGTGAGTCATTACTTGGGTGTGTAGCACGATACTTGGGTGTGTAGCACGATTTCTGAGACCTTATCCGCTTTACGAAATTATTTTTTATATGGTAGGGCCTAACCGAAAATAACGGTCCGCGACAGGCGAAACCGGCTCGGAAAGCGGCGGGGTCCCTCGCGTTAAAAGGGACCCCGCCAACCAGCCATGGAGAAAGAGGACTAAAAGGAAAATCGCGTCGAGACAAGGGGGGGATCGATTGTCTCGGCCCGCATATCCACCGGCCAGGGGAGTAGCCGGCTAGTCACAAAAGACAATATACTTCGAACGGAAATTCTATGGAATTTCCTTCAATAACAATTAGTTACAAATTTTCCTTCAATGCCGCGCGTTCGCCCAAAGGCGCTTCAGGCATGGGATTGCGGGGCCACAAACACACATGGGAGATGACAGATGAATAGACTGCAAGGGAGGGTAGCGATCGTCAGCGGCGCCGGGGGCGGCATCGGCAGCGCAATCTGCCGCCGATTCGCCCGGGAAGGCGCGGCGGTCGTCTGCGTCGATATCAACGAAGAGACGGTCGAGGCGACGGCAGCCGGACTCGCCGATAGCGGCGCGCGGGCGTTCGCGCTCGCCGCCGACGTGGCCGAAGAGGCGACCGCGGAAGCCGCGGTGCGCACCGCGCGCGAGGAATTCGGCGGGCTCGATATCCTGGTCAATAACGCGGTCTATGATATTCCGCTGGCGCCGTTGACCGAAATATCGCTCGACGACTGGCAGCGCACCATGGACGTCAACCTGACCAGCGCCTTCCTGATGTCGAAGCACGCCATTCCGGCGATGGAAGCGCGTGGCGGCGGCAGCATCATCCATATCGCCTCGCAACTGGGCCGCACAGCGCGGCCCGGCCGGCCCTGGTATTGCGCCCAGAAGGCGGCGCTGATCAACCTCGCCCGGGCCATGGCGCTGGACCACGCCGAGCAGAAAATTCGCGTCAACAGCCTGTCGCCGGGACCGGTGGAAACCGACCGCTATCTGAGAAATTTCCCGTCATCCGAGGCGGCGAATGCGACCTCGAACACCCTGCTCGACCGCCTGGGCAAACCGGACGAGATCGCCGCCGGCGCGGCGTTCCTGGCCAGCGACGACGCCTCGTTCATGACCGGCAGCGATCTGCTGATCGACGGCGGCTACACGGTGCCTTAGTTAGGTGGAGCGGCACCGGCCCACTCCCCCACCCGGCCACCCACGGGAGTATCATCATGGGGTGACCGGGTGGGGGAGTGGGCCGGAGCGAGCAACCCGAAAACAACCTTCACGTTCGCGAAACAATTTCCCCCTAGAAATTAGTTTCATATGTAACTAATATTGGCATTCCACTCCGATATCCCCAGCGAGGGTGAAATGGATACCGTCACCAGTACCGAGATCGAGTACCAGTCGGGCTTCGGCAACAGGTTCGCCAGCGAGGCGCTGCCGGATACCCTGCCGCGCGGCCAGAATTCGCCGCAGCAGGTCGCGCACGGGCTCTACGCCGAAGGCATCAGCGGCACCGCCTTCACCGCGCCGCGGGCGGAAAACCGCAGCACCTGGTTCTACCGCATCCGGCCCTCGGCCAAGCATCCGCCGTTTCGCCAGATCGCCAATGGCCTGCTGCGCACCGCGCCGTTCGACGAAGTACCGCCGCCGCCCAATCAATTGCGCTGGGACCCGCTGCCACTGCCTGAGGCGCCGACCGACTTTATCGACGGGCTGATCACCCTGGGCGGCAATGGCGACGCCGCCGGGCAAACCGGCGTCGCTATCCACCTCTATGGCGCCAACCTGTCAATGACGGACCGCTTCCTGCAAAACGGCGATGGCGAAATGCTGCTGGTACCGCAGCAGGGCCGGCTGGCGCTGCATACGGAGCTGGGGGTCCTGGAGGTAGCGCCGGGTGAAATCGCGGTGGTGCCGCGCGGCATCAAATTCCGCGTCGGCCTGCCGGATGGGCCGTCACGCGGCTATGTCTGCGAAAATTACGGCGAATTGCTGCGCCTGCCAGAGCTCGGCCCCCTCGGCGCCAACGGCCTGGCCGCCCCACGTGACTTTTTGAGCCCGGTCGCGGCGTTCGAGGACCGCACCGGCGAATACGAGTTGGTGTTCAAGTTCCAGGGTAATCTGTGGGCGACCGAGCTCGACCGCTCGCCCCTCGACGTCGTCGCCTGGCACGGCAATTACGTCCCCTATAAATACGACTTAGCCAACTTCATGGTCATCAACACGGTGAGTTTCGACCACGCCGATCCGTCGATCTTCACCGTCCTGACCTCGCCGTCGGGCCAAGCGGGCACGGCCAACATGGACTTCGTGATTTTCCCACCGCGCTGGTCGGTCGCCGAACACACGTTCCGGCCGCCCTGGTTCCACCGCAACTATATGAGCGAGTTCATGGGGCTGATCGCCGGCGCCTACGACGCCAAGGCTCAGGGCTTCGTGCCCGGCGGCGCCAGCCTGCACAATTGCATGGCCGCCCACGGCCCCGACGCCGATACCTACGCCGCCGCCTCGCAGGCCGATCTGGCGCCACAAAAGATCAGCGATACCCTGGCCTTCATGTTCGAGACCAAGTTCGCCGTGCGGCCGACGAAATTCGCCCTGGAATGCCCGCAACTCCAGACCGACTACTACCAATGCTGGGACGGTCTGGAGGACAAGTTCCGGCCGTAGAACGCCGCCGGGTGCCGAGGGTTTGGGATATATCTAAATACAGCCCCTCATCCTGAGCCTGTCGAAGGACGAGGGGCGAGGTGCTGCTGACCCCATCCTTCGACAAGCTCAGGATGAGGATAACGACATCCACTCACCCGGCTCGCCGCAACGGCCTTAGCGCACCTGCTGTTCGGGGCCGCGCCCGCGATAGGCATCGATGAAGGCGGCGGCGAATTCGGCGTCGAACTTGCGCAGACGCAGCAGCCGGGTCCAGGCGACGAGCACGACCCGTCGGCCGATACCCGGCATCGGCGTGGCGACGACGCCGCTCCACTGGCCGGTATAAAGCCCGGTCCAGTCCTTCAAAATCTCCCGATCGGCGGGATCGAGGCGATCGTAATAGATGACGATATTGCCATGCTCCTGGGCATGAACCAGACGCTCGGGCCATTGGGGGTCTTCGTAAAACCCGGCGCGGATGGGCCTGGTATCGTGATTACCCGAAGTGGGGAATTGCGACACATAGGTGATGCGCTGGCCGATGGGCAGGTGATTGTTGCCGATCGACGGCTCGAATCGCACCCGATCCAGCGCCCGGGATCCGGCCGCCGCCAGTTCGTCGAACGCGCTTGTCGCCCGCGTCTGACTCCACCAGAACCAGCCGCCGCCGATGACCGCCGCGAGTACAATAACCACGACGATCAGGCGGTCGCGGGTGCGTTGCTTGCCGCTGACCTTCGGCCCCCAATTGAGGGGGCGCGATTGCGACTGGCCTTTTTTCCGGGTTCTGCTCTTGGCCCGGCCGCCGCCGTGCTTTGATTTCGCCATGCTCTTCCGTCTCGCCGTTTCGTGTTTCGGCCCCATGATCGCCCAGCGCCCGGATCGTTTCAAACAATCACGCTTCACAACCCGGTGACCCGAATGCACTTCGCACTGGGAGCAATAGTGCATTAAAGTCAGAGCCTACAACAGAATTCAATAGCGCTGGGGGAACCA
>SMVB01137648.1_pt1 | contig 10659 bp, 9 predicted proteins | sample 2456461 | NCBI WGS metagenome assembly SMVB01 (sample SAMN11095934, study PRJNA526329) | marine sediment metagenome | biome: Marine sediment; feature: Surficial sediment; material: Deep marine sediment; isolation source: Hadal surficial sediment | place: Pacific Ocean | collected 2014-05 | depth 0-1...
CGCAGCACCTTGCCGTGTAGCATCTCCGGCAACGTCACATCCGATGGGTATTGGTGGACGCCGGTGACGAAGTCACGCCCGTCGACCTTCCCCACCGAGCGGCCGGCGACGGTCCACTGCTGCGGGTCGGTCACCGGCGTGTCCTCCGGAATCGTCTCGACGAGCTCGTGGCCGTCGACGAGCTCGCCGATGCCGACGCTGTCGCCCGTCGTCGGGTTCGTCACCCGACCGTCTTTCAGAACGAGGCCCGAGCGGGTGGCGTCCCAACGCTCGGCGGCGAGATCGAGGATGATCTCCCGCGCCGTCGCCGCCACCCGTCGCAACTGCGCCGCCATGATAGGGGTCGTCTGGGACCCGAAGGTCCCCCGGTCGTAGGGCGTCAGGTCGGTGTCCCCCATCACCATCTCGATGGCGGCCATCGGTACCCGCAGCTCTTCGGCGACCACCTGGGACAACGAGGTGCGGATGTTCTGGCCGACCTCAACCTTGCCGGTAAGAACGGTGACGGTGCCGTCGGTACCGATGTGAATCCACGAGCCGACGTCCTGCGGCATGCCGCGCCGTGCACCGCGCCCGGACTCTTGCAGGGCGATCGCATCCTTGAAGACAACGGCTACGGCCACACCTCCACCGAGGACCCGGAAGAAGTCGCGCCGGTCGAGGCCGAAGCTGTAGGCGGGTCGTTCCTCGAGCTCGTAGCGCTCCGGCTCTTGGTCGCGGCTTCGCGGGTGTTGTGGCGCTCCCGCGGGCTCGAGCCCGGCCCGACGACGCGTTTGCCTGCTCATGAAGCCTCTTCGCTCATGGTCCCTCATGGCTCATGACCGCGGCGGCTTGCTTGATCGCCGCAACAATCCGTCGGTAGGTGCCGCAGCGGCAGACGTTGCCGTCCATGTGGCGGATGATGGCGCGCTCGCTGGGGTCCGGGTCGGTGGCGAGCAGGCCGGCACCGGCGACGATCATCCCGGCGGTGCAGTAGCCGCACTGCATGGCGTCTTGGTCGAGGAAGGCTTGCTGCAGGGGGTGCAGAGAGCCGTTCTTCTCGAGGCCTTCGATGGTGGTGACCCGCCGGCCGGCCACAGCGGTCAGCGAAGTGATGCACGAGCGCCGCGGCACGCCGTCCACGAGAACGGTGCAGGCGCCGCACTGCCCCTCGCCGCAACCGTATTTGGTCCCGGGGAGCCCGAGATCCTCCCGCAAGACCCAGAGCAGGGTCCGGTCGCGGTCGGCATCGACCTCGCACACCACGCCGTTGACCTCCAACCGCACGATCGTGCCAGGCCTTGGTGCCATCGTGGGAGCTCCCTTTACGCTCATATAGCCAGCCAGGTCAGCGTGAGCATTGGTGCCCGATCTTACACTCCGCAGTAGCGGCGCTGCACCCCGTCACTCGTCCTCTGGAAGGGCGAATGCGACCAGGCTGCTGCCGGAGGGTGCGCCGTTCTTGCCGCCGCCGCAGGCAATGACGATGTACTGGCGGCCGTTGAGCCGGTAGATAGATGGGGTGGCGTTGCCCGCCGCCGGCAGCATCGTTTCCCACAGCAGCTCGCCGGTGAGCGCATCAAAGGCGCGAAATTTCTTGTCGAAATTCGTCGCGCCGATGAACAACAAGCCGCTGGCGGTGACCACCGGACCACCGTAGTTATCGCTGCCGGTGTTGGTCTGTCCCTGCGCCGCCAGCTCGGGAAACTCGCCGAAAGGAATCTGCCAGCGGATCTCGCCGCTGTTGAGGTCGATGGCGTTGAGCGTGCCCCAGGGCGGTGCAATGGCCGGGTAGCCGTCCGGATCGAGGAAGATCGTGTAGCCCGTGTTGCGATACGGCAGCCACCCCGGGGCGCTGGTAACCGCCGGATCCGCGCCGCGGTCGATCCCGGTGATCAGCAGCTCGACGATGTCGTTGGTGTTGCGGCGGCCCATGTCGGGGAAGCCCGGCATGGTGCCGGTGCCTTGGCGAATCAGCGCGGCGAGCTCGTCGCGCGCCAAGCGCTCGCCGATGTTCTGCAGCGACGGCACCGCCGGGGAGCCTCTGCGGTCCTCGCCATGGCAGCTGGCGCAATTCACGTTGTAAAGCGAGGTGTCGTTGTTGGGGATGAGCTGCACGATCCAGGGCATCTCGTTGGAGTTGACGAACAGCAGCCCGCTGTCCGCATCGAAAGCCGCCCCACCCCACTCGGCGCCGCCGTCGAAGCCCGGGAATACGATGGTGCCCGCCAGGCTCGGCGGCGCGTACATTCCAGACTCGAGGGCCCGGAACTGCTCGAGCACGGCGGCATGAGCCTCCGGGGTGCGCCGGGTGAGCATGTCCTCGGTGAGCCCCTGGCGCGCGAAGGGCGGCGGCAAAACCGGCTGCGGCTGGGACAGCGCGAGCTGCTCGCCGTCGATTGCCGAAGCCGGCACGGGTCGCTCCTCGATCGGAAAAAGCGGTTCGCCGGTGCGGCGCTCGAAGACGTACACATAGCCGGTCTTGGTGATCTGCGCCACCGCCTCGATACGGCGACCCTGGCGCGTCACCGTCACCAGGCTGGGTGCGGCGGGAAAGTCCCAGTCCCAGACATCGTGGCGGACGGCCTGGAAGTGCCACACCCGCTCGCCGGTGCGTGCATCGAGCGCCAGCACGCTGTTGGCAAAGAGGTTGTCGCCGATACGGTTGGCACCGTAGAAATCGAACGACGCCGATCCGGTCGCCGCGAACACCAGCCCGGTCGAGGCGTCGACGGTCACGCCGGCCCAGGCGTTGGCGCCGCCGGAGATCTCGTGGGCGTCGGGCGGCCAGGTATCGTAGCCGAACTCACCAGGCCCCGGAATGGTACGAAACATCCACCGTTGCTCGCCCGTGCGCACGTCGAAGGCGCGAATGTGACCCGGCGATCCGGGCAGCGTTTCCGGAACGCTGCTGCCCATGATGAGCAAGTCCTCGAAGATCGCGCCAGGGGTGCTGGCGCTGACGCTCAGCGTCTCGGCGGGTCGACCGAGGCCCTCACGGAGGTCGATTCGCCCCTGCTGTCCGAACGCGGCAATGGGCTGGCCCGTTTGCCTGTCGAGCGCCCACAGATAGCTGCGGGCGGCAACGAACACCCGATCGTCGTGCACCGTCACCCCGCGATGCCGCGCCCGGGCCCGGGGCGCACCGCTTGCGGCGATCGGGTCGAAGCTCCACAGCAACGTCCCGGCCGCGGCATCCAGCGCGATCACTTTCAGCGTCGGCGTGGTCGCGTAGAGCACCCCATCGACGACGATGGGGTTGCTCTGCATCTCGGAGCCTTCGAAGGCATCCTGCGAGTCGTAGGTCCAGGCCACCTGGAGCTGCCCGACGTTGTCGCGGGTGATCTCCGAAAGCGGCGAGTACCGGATGTTGTCGACACCGCCGTTCACCGGCCAGTCGACATCGGGCAGCGGACCGCAGGCCGCGACCAGGAGGGACAGGATGACGGGAATCGAAGCGCCTATTCGCATGGCGCAGGATTGTACCCCGAGCCGCGTGGCGACAACTCGGAGGAACGCGGTCGGCTGCGAATCAGCCCTCGTCGAAAATGCAATAGGCTGTCTGGAGCTTCCAAGAGAGACGGAAGGGACGGCTGGGATGGCGCCGATCGACGCGCCTCGTGACCCGAAAACCGAAACAGGAAATGCCGGCCGCGCCTCTTTCCTGTATCCCGCACTGCTGATCTGTTTCTTCCTCTCCGGGGCCACCGCTCTGGTGTACGAGGTCCTGTGGGTACGGATGCTGCTGCTGCGGGTGGGCTCGACGGGCCTGGCGGTCAGTACGGTGGTGAGCGCTTACATGGCCGGTTTGGCTTTCGGAGCCTATGCGGCGGGTCGCTATTGCTCTCGCCTTCGCCGCCCTCTAGTGGCCTACGCGCTCCTGGAGCTGGGGATTGCCGCCGCGGCCCTACTCATTCCCGTGGGTCTGGCGGGGCTTGATCCGATCTATCGGGTCATTTGGCAGAATTTTCAGCCGCAGTATCTCACCTTCAGTTTCTTGCAGTTTCTTTCTGCCTTCATGCTCCTGTTTGTGCCCACTGCGATGATGGGAGCCACCCTGCCGCTCTTGTCCCAGGCCTGTGTGCGGCAACCCCACCAGGTCGGTCGGCGGGTGGGCACACTGTACGGAATCAACACCCTGGGTGCCGTTTTCGGAACGGTTCTGACCGGTTTTGTCTTGCTTCCCCAACTGGGGATCAGTCGAACCGTTTGGGCTGCCGCGGCGGTGAACCTGTTGCTGGCATCGGGCGCCTGGTATCTGAACCGGGTCACGGGAGCGGCCGCAGCCGAGACCACACCCATGCCGGAGGAGGCCGATGAGGAAATGCCTTCAGGGGCGCCCAGTTTCCAGGAACGCTGGCTGCGAATCACCGTGCTGGCGGCCCTGCTCATCTCCGGTTTCACCTCGATGGTCTATCAGGTGGTGTGGACGCGGACCCTGAGTCTGGTCATCGGATCCTCGGTCTACGGCTTCAGCATTGTGCTCTCCACCTTCTTGGTGGGAATCGCTCTGGGCAGTCTGGTCATGTCCCGCTACATCGAACGCCTCAAGGGCTCGCTGGCCTGGTGGATCATCGCCACCCAGGTGTTCATCGGATGCGCCGCCTATGCCACCAGCAGTCTGGTGAATGACCTGCCCTATTATTTCGCCCGCGGATTTCATTGGCTGGATGCCGACATCGGCTCGATTCATCTGTTGAGCTTTGCCATTGCCGCAGTCGTTGTCTTCCCGTCGACGTTCGGCATGGGGAGCATGTTCCCTCTGGCGGTGAAGTTCTTCTCCCGATCCGCTGGGGGCGTGGGACGCCTGGTGGGAAATCTCTACTCCCTCAACACGATGGGGGCCATTGTGGGGGCTTTTTCCGCCGGATTTGTCTTCATGGCCTTCCTGGGCATCCGTCTGACCATTGTTCTGGCCCTCAGCATGAACCTTTGCGTGGCCGTTCTGGTGGCGTTGTTCATCCCTGGCGCGACCAGAACCCGAATGGTCCTTCCGCTGCTTCTTGTGGGGCTCATGGCGATGTTCATGATGATGCCCCCAGGCTGGAATGTTCTGGTGATGACCAGCGGTATGTTTCAGTACGCCACGGACCTGGATGAGGATTTTTCCCGGGAGGACTACTGGAACCTCACGGAAGGGACCTACCAGTTGCTTTTTTACGAGGAAGGTCTCACCTCGACCATCTCGGTGGTCATGAACGGGCTCGACGTGATGCTCGTCAACAGCGGCAAGATCGATGCCTCCAACCGGTCGGACATCAATACCCAGCTCCTGCTGGGTCACCTTCCCCTGCTATTTCATCCGCAACCGCTCGACGTGTGTGTGATCGGAATGGGGAGCGGCATGACCGCCGGCTCGGCATTGACCTATCCGATTCGTTCAATGGTCTTGCTGGAGATTGAGTCAGCGGTCTTGAGAGCATCCTCATTCTTTGACGACGTAAACAATCGACCTCTGGAGGATTCGCGCACCGAGGTCGTGGTCGCGGATGGCAGAAACTACCTCACCATGACCGATCGCCAATTCGACGTGATCATTTCCGAGCCTCCCAATCCCTGGATGAGCGGAGTATCCAATCTGTTTACCCGGGAGTTCTTTGAACTGGCCCGAAAGAGACTGCGCCCGCATGGCGTTTTGGGACAATGGCTGGAGCTTTACGGCCTCTCTCCCGACGATCTGCGATCCATCCTCGCCTCCTTCACCTCGGTTTTTCCTCACGTGCAGATCTTCGGCACCATTGAGGAGACCGATCTGGTCATTCTGGGTTCCGAGTCCCCTCTTCTTCTGGATCTCCCGGCTCTGGAGCAGCGCATGAGTCCCCCCAGGGTGGCCCAGGACTTGAGCCGGGTGGATGTCCACAACACTGCTGAGCTGCTGAGTTTTTTCAAGATTGGAGAACATGAGATCCGGGCGCTGGCGGCGGGGTCGGAGTTGAACACCGACGACAATGCCAAGATCGAATTCTCCTCTCCCTGGTATCTCCATGCCAACACCGGAGCCCTCAACTGGGAGTTGCTGGACGAATCGACGGCGGGACCCACGCCCTATCTCGTGGGAGTGAATGGGGCGGCGGCAGGGATCGATTTCTTGACCGCGCTGGAAGCAGCCTATCGCGATCGCGGCAGGCGGAAGGAGGCGGAACTGGTAGAGGAAGCCATGGGCCGGATGGAATGACCTTTGGGGGCGCCGTCGTGATAGACATGCATGGCGTACACGAAGCCGCCGTCGACACCAAGATGGTCGAGGGCGCTGAACATCGTCAGTACTCGTTGGGCCGTAGCCGGCGAATCCAGAAGTGCTCGCCGGTCTCCGGGTCGGCAGGCAAGTCGAGGCGGGCGATCGAGCCGTTGCCGTCGACGTAGGCCGACTCCAGCGGTGCCGACGCCTTCAAGCGCCATACATCGACGGAACGACCGCCGATGTCGATCTGCAGCATGTCGCTGTCGGCAGTGATGCCGAACATTTGAAAGGCGTCGCCGCCGTCGTCGAACGGATCTGGACCGTCGTCGAACAGGCTGAAGCCGCCGACGTTGATGCCGCCGCTGCCCGCCTGATTCCCCACCAGCACGGTGAAGGCGTCGATGCCGGTGGGTGCCATGGCGAGAAAATCGAGGGCACCGGTGCCAGCCTCCCACAGCGCCGGCATGATCAAGTTCAGCAGGCCGGGGTTGGCGAAGATCGGCTCGCGGCCCCGGCACGGTTCCTCCATGTTCGAGGGCCTGCTGCGATTGCCGCCCCGATAGTAGATGCTCTGGTCGCCCTCATCGAGATCGCGTAGTCGACGCGCCGTCGTAATGCACTCGGCATCTACCGGCATAAACAGGTACATGCCCGACGGCGACGCCCGGTCGACGACGCCGTTGTCGTCGATGTCGACCTCCTGCTCCTTGCTGCGGCCCTCCAGTTTCTTCGTGAAGCGTCCGTCTTCGTAGCGGTAGTCGACGGTGTACTCGAGGCCGCCCATCGGCGTAGCGCGCCCCGTGGTGAAGCGGACACGGGTGGGGAACCCGTACGCGTTGATCCAGGCGGTGGCGGTCGAAAGGCGGATCAGCTGGCCGCCCTGACCGCCGGCGCCGACGCCCCTGAGCGTTTCGTGGGTGAGGCTGAATATGCCGCCGTTGCGATCGAACTCCTCCAGCCGCAAGCCCCACGTCGACCGTATTTCGCTGGAGGGGCCGTCGCTCTCGAGGACGTAGCGGATCTCCCGGCCGGTGCGGAAACCGAGAAAGGTCGCGTCGCCGACCGCCCGCTGGTGGCCAGCAGGAGGATTTTCGTCGCCGACGGCTTGGAAAGCGCTGGTGCACAGTATGCCGATCAGCGCGCAGGTCAAGACGGCGGCGTGGTTTCGCTTCACGGTTCCCCCAGATGTCGGGTACCGCAGCGCCTCAGGGGTCAAGGAGTCACCATCACCCGACCGTCGACACGCATGATCACGGTCTCGAGGCCGGTGCCCTCGTCAGCGTGCGCGCTCTCCTCGACGAAGCCGCAACGCCCATACAACGCCAGGGCCTTCTCGTTCTTGCGGAAGACCTCGATGCGCAGGGGGTCGTGTTGCGAGCGCGAGTGCTCGATCAGGGCACGTCCGTGGCCGTTGCCCTGGTGGTCGGGGTGGGTGAACAGGCCGCCGATCAGCTCGTTCAGGAGCGACACGAAGGCCACGAACTCACCGTCTTCTTCCACCACCCAGGTCTCGGCGATGGGGATGAAATGCTCGCGGATCAGGCTCTCCTGGGCACGCCAGTGCTCTTCCGGGAGGAAATCCTGGCCGGGGATCGTGGCGGCCAGGAAGACACGGATGAGGTCATCCTCGTCGGAGGGCTCGAAGCGGCGGATCATCCGCGCAGGCTATCACTCGTTGGCAGCGTCTGCGGCAAACCACCGACACCCTCATCACCGTGCTCTCCGGCGGTTGTTCCGCCGGAGCGATATTACTATCGTTATGACTATGGTCATGACTATGGTCGTGACGACGGTTGTTTCGGTCAAGGCGTAAGAAATCCCACGGAGCTGGAGCCATGAGAACCATGAAAGCCTCTGAATTCAAAGCCAAGTGCCTCAAGCTCATGGATGAGGTCGCGGAGACGGGAGATTCGATCGTGGTGACCAAGAACGGCAAGCCGGTCAGCCGCTTGGTGCCCTACCGAGAGCGGCCCACGACGCTCTTCGGGGCCACCCAGGGATCGATCGAGATCCTCGGCGATATCGTCGAGTCGATCGACGTTGAGTGGGAAGCGGATCGGTGATTCTCCTCGATACCCATGCGCTGATCTGGCTGAGCGAAGGATCTTCCCGGCTTGGACCGGGGGCACGGCGGCTCCTTGATGACGCCCTGGCCGCCAACGCGCTCGCCGTGTCGGCGATCAGCTTCTGGGAAGTCGCGATGCTGCGGTGCAAAGGCCGTATCGGATTGAACCAGCCGGTTGGTTCGTGGCGCACCGGGTTGCTGGAAATGGGGTTGACCGAAATCGCGCTCGACGGCGAAATCGCCATTGCTGCCGCCGAGCTTTCCGACCTCCACAGTGATCCCGCCGACCGGATCATCGTCGCCACCGCGTCGCGGGCTGCGGCGACTTTGGTCAGCGCCGACGGCCGGATCCTGGAGTGGCCGGGGGCCTTGCGGGTGCATGACGCACGCGTCTGAAGGCCGAGCCTGGCGTGTCGACGCCGCGTCTAGCCTGGATATCTCAACGGGTCGCGAAGCGAGCGGGCGCGAGGGCGTGTGAGGACAAGGCGCGCGCCGATTCGGGCGCGGAGACGTACTTGTCAGTACGTCGAGCACACGAATCAAGCGCAACGCAGGCATCGCGCGCCATCGCGCTCGCGCAGCCGTGACCCGTTGAGATATCCAGGCTAAAACAACGTCGCGGTGATCGGAGTGTGATCCGAGGCACCCGAGGCGTTCTGCACGACGGACGCGCCCAACACGTCCAGGTCGACGCCCGTACCGTCGCTGGTGAGGATCCAGTCGATCCCCGTTCCCACCCGCGTGAACCCACGGTCAAGCCCGGCGAGGACCCAGGTGTCGTATAGCTGCAACGGACTCCGGCTGCCCGCGAGCTCCCCTTGCGCGAGCAGAAAGTTCATCGTGTCGGAGCCTGATCCCGCGTTGAGATCTCCCATTACGATCGCCGGGACACCCGGATACATCCGCGCCAACATGTCGACGAGCTCTATGGCGTTCTCGGCCGCTCCGCCGAAGCACAGGTGGGAGTTGAACACGACGAAGCTGACCCCGCGGGGGCTTTGTAGCTCGAGGAAGGTGGCACCGGTCAGACCGCCACACCCGGTGGAGAAGGTGAAACTGCCTTGGCCGGCGACAGCGAAGACTCCCTTTCGCACCAGGATCGGATCGAGATTTCCGCCGCCTGCTCCACCATAAAAATCGTAGAGGTCCTGCAGCCCGGCCTCGAGATCCGCTTGGTGGCTCGCCCCGAGCTCCTGCAGGCCGATGATGTCTGCGGCCTCGGACCTGATGATCTCGACGATCAACGGCTTGCGGCCCTCGGCATCGGGCGCGCCAAAGCCTCCGAGCTGAACGTTGTAGGTCATTGCCTTGAACGCCGGTCTGTCGACCGTCTCGCCCGGGTTCGAGGCGCCCAGCGCGGGCGCGGTAGGACTGATGGAGTCGCAGCCGGGACTGTAGAGAACCAGCAAGGCAAGAAGACACGATCGTCGAATCTCCATGTTGTAGTCATAGCGTGTGCTCGTTACCCGGACACAGTCGATCGGCGTCAAGTTTCGCAAAGAATTGTCAAGATGTTTCCGAGCCGATGCTCGGCTACACCAGCAGGAAGCGCTCGGAGTGCTGCGCCAGGACGGCGTCGACGCTGGCGTCGCTCGCAATCCTCTTCAGGCTTCGATCTGGCCAGCCCGCTGCCGGATCTTGAGGGTCACGAACTCCGCCGGCTTTAGCGGCGCGAAGCCGACCACAAGGTTCACGATCCCGAGGTCGATGTCGTTCTGGGTCGTGGTCTCGCCGCCCACCTTGACGAAGTACGCATCCCTTGGCGCCCGCCCCTGAAACGCACCCTGGCGAAACAGGTCCTGCATGAAGGCGCCGATGCTCAGGCGGAGCTCCGCCCAGAGCGGCTCCTCGTTGGGCTCGAATACGGCCCACCGTGTGCCGCGGTAGAGGCTCTCCTCGAGGAAAAGCGCCAGGCGACGAACGGGTACATATTTCCACTCGGAGGCGAGTTGGTCGGCACCGTCGAGGGTACGACTTCCCCACACCACCTTGCCGGACGGCTCGACGCTGCGCAGGCAGTTGAGACCCAACGGGTTGAGAATGCCGATGGCCGAGTCATCGAGGGCGAAGGTGAACTGGCGGACGTCGGAAAACGTCGCCTCGATTCCCGCAGGCGCCCTCCATACGCCTCTCGAGGCGTCGATACGCGCCATGATGCCGGCCACCGCCCCACACGATGCGAAGTCCGCAGAGCGATTCTCCTGCAGCGCATCTGGCATACGGAGCCGCGGAAAGTAGACGGCAGCGTGGTCGCGAGCGTTGCCGATAGCGGCTCTCATCTCGTTGACTCCAGCACTCGCGGCGACCGTATTGACCCAGGAAGAGGGAGCGTCGACGATGAGGAAAGCGCGGCGGCTTCGGCAGTAGGCGGCAGCGGTGGCCAACGTCGTTGCGGCGTCGACATCGGCAGTGCGCGAGAGAGGTGGAATGCAGA
>SMVB01306916.1_pt1 | contig 10659 bp, 8 predicted proteins | sample 2456461 | NCBI WGS metagenome assembly SMVB01 (sample SAMN11095934, study PRJNA526329) | marine sediment metagenome | biome: Marine sediment; feature: Surficial sediment; material: Deep marine sediment; isolation source: Hadal surficial sediment | place: Pacific Ocean | collected 2014-05 | depth 0-1...
CGCGAGTATCCGCGGTCGAGGTGATAGACCCGGCTGACGGTGGTCGTGCCTTCGGCCGCAAGCCCGGCGAGGACCAGGCACGCCGAGCCGCGAAGATCGCTCGCCATGACCGGCGCGCCGACCAGTCGCGTCACGCCCTGGATCATGACGGTGGGTCCCTGGCGGAACAGCCGGGCGCCCATCCGGGACAACTCCGCCACGTGCCCGAAACGCTCGGGGTAGATCTTCTCCGTGATGATGCTGTTGCCCTCGGTCAGGCACAGCAAGGCCATCATCTGTGCCTGGACGTCCGTGGGATACCCGGGATAGGGCTGGGTCGTGATCATCACCGGTCGCAGGACCCGCTGCGTGGTGACCTGAACCGCGCATCGCTTGGGATCCTCGGTCGGGTCCAGCCGCTCGACGTGCACGCCCAGGGCGGTCAGCCGATCGATGACCGACAGCAGGTTGTCGTACGGAAAGTCGTTGAGCGTCACGTCGCCGTTGGTGATCGCCGCCGCAAGCGCGTAGGTGCTCGCGACGATGCGGTCCGGCATGACCGTGTGGTCCGCCCCGCCCAGCTCGTCCACGCCGTCGATCGTGATCCGCGGGGTCCCGGCGCCGCTGATCCGCGCGCCCATCGCGTTGAGCAGCTCGGCGAGGTCGGCGATCTCCGGTTCGCAGGCCGCGGACTCGATGACCGTCCGGCCGGTGGCGAGCGTCGCCGCCGACATCACGTTCGCCGTCCCCAGCACCGTCGAGCCGAACGGCCCACCCAGGAAGATCGTCGCCCCGACCAGGCGGTCCGCCTCGGCGAAGATGTCGCCGCTGCGAAGCTCGATCCGGGCGCCGAGGGCTTCGAGGCCACGCAGGTGCAGGTCCACGGGCCGCTCGCCGAACACGCAGCCACCCGGCATCGCCACGGACGCCCGGCCGCGGCGGGCCAGCATGGGACCCAGCACGCAGATACCCGCCCGCATCGTCCGGACCATCTCGTAGCGGGCGTGCGTGGAACCGTCGTCGCACGACAGGAGCGTGATCGTGCCATGGTCGCCCTGGACGTCCACGCCCAGTTCGCCCAGGAGCCCGGACATGTTGCGGATGTCCGCCAGGTCGGGGACCCCGCGGAGCGTGATCGGCTGGTCCGTGAGAAGGGCGGCCGCCATGAGCGGCAGGCTCGCGTTCTTGGAGCCGTCGATCGCGATGCGACCAGACAGCCTGGCCCCCCCGTGGATTCGAAAAGCGTCCATGCTTGTTTCTCGCAAGTATTAGGGTTACCGACGGTTAGCATCGGCAGACCGCCGACGGTAACGCCAGAATCGCGCCGCAGGACAACTGACAGGTTGTCCACAGCCGCTTCGGTCCGGTGGCACCGTACCGCGCTGGTTCTTTTCTGCTGCCGTTGGGCGTCCCGTAACGGGCAGCCCGGCGCAGCCGGCGGTTGCTGCCCATGTCACCCCAGGTGATCGCGCCGCATGGCTCGCGTCGGTTTTTGCGACGTCAAGTTTGGCGTGCGCGGTATGGATCGTAGGTTTGGGGCACAAAGCCTGACCCCGACCCAGGAGAGACCACCATGAGCCAACGCCGCTACGCCACGATCGCCGTTCTCGGAGGGATCGCGGTTCTTACCGGTCTCTGGTTGCAGTCGCCGAACCGCGCAGGTGCGGCCGGTGACGCGCCCGCGACCATCGAGCTGACCGGCGTCGTTCGCGACTTCCGCGAGCGTTCGGTCGAGGGCGGGCACCCGGACTTCGAGCAGCGGCCCGACGGCGGCTTCGGTCATTACATCGGCAACGTCGACGGGTACCTCGGTGCCGACGGCAGACCGTCCTTCACGGGTGGGGGCCACAAGGTCGCCAGTCAGTGGCGAGACGCGATGAACCGGCCGATCTGCAAACTGCTCTACGACCACTCCCTCGGTGACATCGAGGGCGAGACTGGATCGCCGGACGACGGCGGCATCGAATCGGCCGAGACCTTCAGCACGTGGTACCGAGATCTGCCGGGGACCAACATCTCCTCGCCGCTGACGATCACGCTGCACCGCCAGCCGGATGGCACGTATATGTTCGACGACAAGCTCGACCCGGCGTACTCGAGCCTCGGCGGATTCTTCCCGATCGACGACCAGCACTTCGGCAACTCGCAGGGCGCGCCCGACCACAACTTTCACTTCACCTACGAGCTTCACGGCCAGTTCGTCTACGACGAGGATGCCGGGCAGTTCTTCCGGTTCGTCGGCGATGACGACATCTGGGTCTTCATCGACGGCCGGCTGGTGATCGACCTCGGCGGCGTGCACTCGGCCAGCGAGCAGTACGTCGACGTCAACCGCCTGAACATGATGGACGGTGCGACCTACCAGTTGGACTTCTTCTTCGCCGAGCGGCATCGCACCCAGTCGAACTTCCGCATCACGACCAACCTGCCGCTTGTCAGTATGGCGTTGCCGACCTTCTCGGGAATGCACGACTGATCGCGCTCGACTTTCCTCGGTCTTCTTACTCTGCGCCGCAGACCCCGCCTCACTTCGGCGGGGTCCGGTGCTTTTTGGGCGGTCACGGAGGCGCCGGTGCGGGGGGTCCACGTCAAGGTCTGCGGTGTTTGGGCCGACGGTTCCTCTGATGGGTCTTTCTGCCCGAACCCGGACGGTCGCCTGCCTTGCAGTGATGCTGGGCGCCGGCACCGGCGTCGTGACGGCCGGCTCCGGCGAGACGGTCGAAATCACCGGAATCGTGCGCGACTTCCGCGAGCGGACCGTTGACGGCGGTCACCCTGACTTCGAGCAGGTGCCGACCCGGGGTTACCGGCTGTACACCGGCAACGTCGCGGACTTTCTGGACGACGACGGCAAGCCCGTGTTCACGGGAGAGGGCGTGGGGCTGCGCAAGAGCTGGCGGGACGACGATGGCCGGATGATCTGCCCGTGCGTCGCGCGGCGTCACCCGATGGCGGGGGACCGCACCGGCAAGGTGACCGAGCCGGACAGGGGGGGGGTCCAGTCGGCCAAGAGCTTCGAGTTGTGGTTCCAGGACAAGCCGGGAATCAACAGGTCGGCGCCACTGACCATCACGCTGCGGCGACGCGACGACGGGGCCTGGGTCTTCGACGACGAGCTGGACCCCCTCTACAAGGAGCGGGGAGGCTTCTTTCCCATCGACGGGCAACTGTTCGGCAACGCCGCGCCGGTCGAGGGAATGCCGGACCACAACCACCACTTCACCGTCGAACTGCATGCCACGTTCACGTGGACGGCCGGCCGCGGCCGTTTCCTCGAGGTCCGCAGCGACGACGACTTGTGGGTCTTCGTCAACGATGAGCTGGTTATCGACCTCGGCGGCGTCCACCGCGCCAAGAGCCAGTTCATCGCGCTGGACCGGCTTGGCCTGGTCGACGGGGCCACCTGCCGCCTGGACATTTTCTACGCCGACCGTCACCGGATGCACGCGAAGCTCGGGATCATCACGAATGTGCTCGATCTGCGCAGCGCGCCGGCCGGGTCCCGGCCGAAGACCGCATCGGCCGACACGCCGTAAGAGACCCGACGGCCCGCACAACCCGCAACGCTTCACGCCCCAACGCCGTTGGCCCAGCTTGCCGACTTGGATTCGGCCGCAGAGCATCCTACGTTTGACGTTCAGGGAGGCAGGAGAGTGTCCAAGCATGATCCACGCGCGCGTCTTCCTGTGCACGGTCACAGTCCTTGCAACGCCGACGATATTCGCCGGCACGCCCACGACGCTCGAACTCAACGGAGTCGTCCGTGATTTCATGCGGTCGCACCCGGACTTCGACGTCATGCCCATCGGCGGCCCCGGCCACTATGCCGCCAACGTCGCCCTGGCGACGGGCCCCAGCAACGTCCCGGTCTTCGCGGGCGGCGGTTTCAAGGTCGCGACACAATGGCAGGATTGGACCTCTCTCGCGATCGCACCGCACATGTACATCGGCGGCGGCAGCGCCCCCGGCGTCGTGGTGCTGGTGAACGAGCCGGACGTGCATGGCAACGCCACCGTGGACACCTGGGACTCGTCATCGGGGCTGTACGGTCCCCCCGACAATGTCGGCGACCCCCCGGTCTACGTGGCCGGCGGTGAGATGCCGGACATCTCCGCTCCCACCGGGCTGGGGCCGAGCGAGGGCGATGGCAGCCTCGACGGCGTGACCATTGACACCGACCGTCACTTCGACTCGTTGGTCATCACCGGTACAGTCATGATCAGCGGCGACCGCGTGGTCTATTGCGAGGGCGACTTCACGCTGGCAACGTGGGCCACCGTGCACCTCATGCCGGACTCCACGTTGTCACTCTACGTGACAGGGGCGATCAACCTGGCGATGCCGCACTCGAACTTCAACGCGCCGCCCAACAGCGGAATGCCGGGCCGCGCGATCATCTACAACCTCGGGACGGAGCCGATGGTGGTCGGTCATCCGAACAGCGTCATCTACGCGACCATCATCGCCCCGTGGGCGGAGATGCGGGTCATGCCGAACAGCGAGTTCTTCGGGAACTTCATCGGACAGGATCTCGATATCCAGCCGGGCGCCGGCTTCCACGTCGACAACAACACGACCTTCGGCAGCACCGTCTGCGGCGCCCTGGTCAACGACTCGGCGGGCAGTGCGGGCGTCAGCGGCGACGCGGCCGTCACCTCCGAGACGACGTACGCCCAGTGGTATCGGGAGATCCTGGGCGTCAACATGGCGATGAGCCATTCCATCGCACTGGTGCACGACGCCGCAGCCGGCGTCTACGAGTACCTCGACGGCGCGTTCTACCCGATCGACGGCCTGCTCTTCGGCAACGACGGCGACGACCACAACAACTACTTCACGTACACGGTCGAGGCGCACTTCACGTACCTGTCGTGCACCGGCCAGTTCATCGACTTCATGGGTTCCGACGACACGTGGATCTTCATCGACGGCGACATGGTCATCGATCTCGGCGGGATTACCGCACTGACCGACCAGCGCATCGAGATCGACCGCCTGGGCTTGGTCGATGACGAAGAGTACACGATGCACCTGTTCTACGCTCACCGCGGCGACGGGCCGCCGCAGTTCAACATGCGGACGAACATCGAGCTGTGGAGCGCCAACGTCGAGGTGACCGCCAGCCTTCCATGCGACTAGTTTGAGCGCTCCGTACGGCCCTCCGGGCCGACACTCGCTTTCGTACGACCCGCCGAATTCATTCGGCTGGTCTGAGCCGACGTGCAAGGACAAACGCACGTCGGTTCCTGGGTGGCACGGTAGAGCGAAGCTCTGCCGTGGAGCGACGTCGAACCACGGCCCAGCTCGGACGAGCTCTACCGTGCCACCCATCGCATCAGGTCTGGACGTGCAAGGACAAACGCGCGTCGGTTGGGTGGCACGGTTGTCGTCGCGAAGCGACGTCGGCCGTGGAGCGACGTCGAACCACGGCCGAGATCGCTTCGCAAGCTCAACCGTGCCACACGCTACAACCCGGACATCTTCACTGGAACCTGTGCATACCCCGCCTTGCCCGTTTGGAAGTGGCGGCACGCATCGTACGGTTGCACCGCACAGGAGAGAGAACCGTGAAGACAACCACCATGACTACCCATCGTCTTGCCACAGCAAGCTGCGCGCTGGGTTTGCTGGCGTCCGTGGGGCTGACGACGATGTTCTCGGCCCCCGAGGCGGTTGCCGACCACGGCGATGATGCCCAGTCCGAGATGCAGCTGAACGGCAAGATTCGCGACTTCCGCGAACATACCGCGACGATGGGACATCCCGACTTCGAAGTCACGCCGGACCACGGCTACGGCATCTATTGCGGCAACATCGGGCCGTACCTGGGCCCCGACGGCACGCCCGTTTTCACGGGCCAGGGTCGCAAGGTCGTCGAGGATTGGCGCGACGCCGAAGGCCGGCCCATCTGCTATCACGTGGCCGAGACCTACCCGGCCCCCGGCGACGTCGCCGGGCAGTGGGGCGCGTACGACACGGGCGGCATCGAGTCCGCCGACAGCTTCCGGTTCTGGTACCACGACACGCCCGGCATCAACATGTCCGAGCTCCTGACGATCACCCTCGTCCGGCAGCCCGACGGGACGTACCTCTTCGACAACCAGCTTGACCCCGACTACGCCGATCTCGGCGGCTTCTTCCCGATCGAGGACAGGCTCCTGGGCAACCCCGGCGGCTACCCCGACCGGAACTTCCATTTCACATTCGAGCTGCACGGGGATTTCGAGTACGACGCGGACGTGGGCCAGGTCTTCAAGTTCTCCGGTGACGACGACGTGTGGGTGTTCATCGACGGCGAGCTGGTCATCGATCTCGGCGGCGTCCACTCGTCGAGGGAGCAGTACATCGACCTCGACCGCCTCAACCTGGTGCCGGGCGAGAGCTACCGGCTCGACTTCTTCTTCGCCGAGCGTCACCGGACGCAGTCGAACTTCCAGATCGTCACCAACCTCGAGCTCCAGAACGTGGATCCGCCGACGGTCTCCTCCATCTTCGACTGACTTCTCACGCCCGCCAAATCACTGCCTTGGACGGTCCGGACCCATGTCCGGGCCGTTTTTTGCCACACCATGGCGATGATCCACTACATTGTGCGGCCGTGAGCGAGCAGACCACGACGACCGATCCCGTCATGCCCGAGGTCAAGATGAATCTCGTGCGCCCCAACGCCCCGGTGACCGGCCGCGTCGTCCGCAACGACATGTGCCTCAAGAGCAAGGCCAACGTCTGGGTGCGGCACACCGAGATCGACGTGTCGGGGACGCCCCTGGAAGGCAATTTCCTGGTCGGCCAGTCCTTCGGCGTGATTACCCCCGGCGTGGCTGCCAACGGCAAGCCCTACAAGGTCCGGCTCTACTCGGTCGCCTGTCCGAGCTGGGGCGAGGACGGCGAGGGCAAGATCGTCTCGACGACGCCGAAGCGGCTGATCGACGAGTACAAGCCGCAGCGGGCCGGCGACAACGCGGACAAGCACACGTTGTTCATCGGCGTCTGCAGCAACTATCTCTGCGACCTCGTGCCGGGCGATGAAGTGCAGGTGTCCGGCCCGTCGGGCAAGCGGTTCCTTCTGCCGGTCAATACGGCCGACCACGACTACGTCTTCATCGCGACCGGCACCGGCATCGCGCCGTTCCGCGGGATGGTCATGGAGTTGCTCCAGCACCCCGACGGCCCGTGCCGCAGCCGGATCCACCTGCTGATGGGCTCGCCGTACACCAGCGACCTGCTCTACGACGACCTGTTCCGGCAACTGGAAGCCGAGCACGAGAACTTCACCTACCACACCGCCATCAGCCGCGAGAAGCGTCCCGACGGCGGGCGGGGGATCTACGTGCAGGCGCTGCTCGGCGAGCAGCTGGACACCTTCGGCCCGCTGCTGGAGAGCCCCCGCACGCTCGTCTACATGTGCGGGCTGCTGGGGATGGACGCGGGCATCTACCAGGCGATGGCCCGGCACAACCTCGCCGGCCAGTACATCAGGATCGGCGACGAACTGCAGGGCATCGACCCGGCCCAATGGACCGGCAAGCAGATCAAGCGGCATGTGAAGGCAACGCCGCGCTGCATGGTCGAGTGTTATTAGTTTGAGCGCTCCGTACGGCCCTCCGGGCCGACACTCGCTTTCGTACGACCCGCCGAATTCATTCGGCGGGTCTGAGCCGACGTGCAAGGATAAACGCGCGCTGTGAGGGTCCCGGGTGGCACGGTTGTCGTCGCGAAGCGACGTCGGCCGTGGAGTGACGTCGAACCACGGGCGAGCTTCGCTCAACCGTGGAGCCACGTCGAACCACGGCCGAGCTTCGCTCAACCGTGCCACGGTCGATCGTTTATCGGACCCGTGTTATTAATCCGCAGTCGATGAGCCCCGATGGCCGAACTGGCATTTTATGGCCAAGCCCTCACGCCGTGCCGACGAGGTCCGCACCGCACTGCGGCGCATGTCCGCGATCACCGTGTTCGTGCTCGCGTTGACGCTGACGTCGCCGCCGGCCTCGGCGCCGACCGACCGTGATCCGCCAGTGGCTCCGACACCGGTCGCCTTCGACACGGACCCGCTGCTGGGACCCTGGGCCGTCGAGCAGTTTCTCGCGCCCTACCTGTTCGCGCAGGACTTCCCCGTCATCTCCCAAGGCAGCCCGGCCGTCACGCCCACGGCCGTCGGGCCTGCTGCCGGGCATCGGGTAGTGTTGCTGGTCCGTCGTGCCCGCGTGGCAGTGCCGGCACTCTGGAAGATCGTCCGGCACGGCAGCCCCGCGATTCGCCTCGGTGCGGGCTGGGCCCAGCGGATTCCGTGGTCCGACGCCACGATCTTTCAAATGCCCCTGCCCGCACCACGCCCGGTCCTCGAGGCCCTCCCCGCGCTCGCGCCGGACGGCTTCCAGGACATTCTCAACTGCGGGGGCCTTGGTACGCTACGAGGCGGGGGTACACCCGACTGATCACAGCAGAGCCTGTCCGCTCAGGGCTTCCGCGACTCCTGCCTCTGAAGCAGCCGCCAGATGATCAGCCCGACGGCGATCATTCCGATCAGCGAGGCCATCCATCGCAGCACGGTTGCAACTCCTGGGGCGGGACCCGGTAACTGGCCCGCGAAGTGTACCCTGACGGCTATGCGTCCTGCCGGCGGTGGGAAAATGGCCCCCGGATCGCCAACCTCTGGTATGCAATGGACCTCATGGCGGCGATCCTGACAATCGAGCAAGGCGGGCCATCGCCGCGCCACGGGTGTCCGCGGTGACGTCGCCGCCGGTCGTTGCGCGCCAGGCGCGGTTCGACTTCTGGGTGATCACCTCTTCGCACGCCCTGGTGGACGTCTTCCCGATGTTCATCACGTCGCTGATGATCGTGCTGCAGCATCGGCTGGCATTGACCGGGTGGCAGGAGACCGTCGTGTGGGTGGTGACGCCGGTCTGCAGCGGCGCGTTCCAGCCTCTGTTCGCGTGGCTGGGCGACCGGTATGACACGCGGCTGGCAGGGCCGCTGGGGCTGGCCATCGCCGCGGTGTGCATCGGCTCGATCGGCTTTGCCCAGAACTTCTGGCAACTGGTCGCGTTGCAGGCGGTCGGGGTCATCGGCGTGGGCATGTACCACCCGGCCGCGGCCGCGGTCGCCGGGCAGACCGGTGCCAGGCTGCGGCACGGCAGGGCGTTCGCGCTCAGCGTGTTCATCGCCGCCGGGATGGTCGGTCACACGCTCGGCCCGCTCGCCGCCACGCGGGTCAACGACTGGGTCGGCATGACCTGGCTCGCCTGGATCATCCCGCCGGCGCTCGTGGTCGCCGTGCTGCTTCACCGTGTCATGCGGCATGCGCCGCATCGCCCGCCCAACCACCACGAACTGCATGCGGCCTTGAGCGCGGCCCAGACGCGGAGCCGGTGGTATGCGACGATCCTGCTGTCCGTGCAGAACGCGTTGCGGTTCATCGTCAACATCGGCCTGTTCATCATGTTCAGCTACTGGGCGTACTCGCGAATCCCCGACGATCCGGACGCGGCCGCCATACTCAACGGCAACCTCAACGCCGCGATGACCATCGGGATGGGCGTGGGGGCGCTGCTCGGCGGGCGTCTGCTCCGCCCTGGTTCGGAGAAGATCGGCTTCGCGGTGACGGCCTTCGGCGGCGCGATCTTCGTCGGCATGATCAACGTCGCCGGCGTCTGGGGCCGAACGAACTTCGACGGCTGGTTCGAGTTCGCGCCGGTCTACGTCTGTGCGATGCTGGCGGCGGTGGGATTCTTCGCACCGATTCCCGCGTCGATCGGGCTCGGCCAGCGGCTCCTGCCGAGCCACGCCGCTCTCGTGACCAGCCTGCTCATGGGTGTCGGCTGGATGGTCGGGGCGTTGTCCCGACCGTTCTCGTCGGCACTACTGGGCGGCATCAAGCTCGACGAAGCCGCCACGCTCACCAACGCGACGCTCAACCGCGCGTACATCGGCTTCGCGGCGCTGCTCGTCGTGGCCGGCGTGATCGCCCTGCTGATGCCCGGTCGCACGTTGCGTGAAGCCGCGCAGCAGGATTAGGCGACGAACGTACCACCGCCTGGGTTCCGCGAACACCGGCTCGTCTCACTCAACGGGCTGCTAGCTCGGTCAGGGGCGGTCGTTGCGCACGTATCGATCGCCGGTGAACTCCGTGAAGAAGTGCTCAATGTAAGGATGGATGATCGGGGCGGAGCGTGTGTCGGCTTCCAGACTCGTCTGCGCCGCGTAGGTTGTGTTGGCCGAATCGTGTACGAGCACGTGATACCACGGCTGGTTGCGACCCGGCTGAGTCTGGTTGGATCGATACCACGCCTCGTCGGCGTTGCAGATCAAGTCAAAGTCCACCACCACGCCGCGGTACCCGTATCGCCGGTGCCGCACGAGCTGGCCCGGGTGATAGCGCGGCTCCTCTTGGGGAGTTTCGGCTTCCGACGTAGGCTGTTTGAGCATGATCATTGGGGCAGGCCTTGCACGCCGACATTTTACCCACGACTTCACGCCGCACTGCTCACGTTCCCGCAGATGTGTGTGTCCGTGCGTCACGAAGCTCGGGAAAGGAGAATGCAATGTAGGAAGCAGAGCTGAAACCTTTTGTCGGGATCCAGCGGGTGCGAATCCCGCCCGTCAAAGCGTGGCCAGCAGGCGGAAGCGAGTCTTGCGTCGTGTCCGGGTAACCGGCGTGACGAAGCGTAGACAGCG
>SMVB01341022.1_pt1 | contig 10659 bp, 12 predicted proteins | sample 2456461 | NCBI WGS metagenome assembly SMVB01 (sample SAMN11095934, study PRJNA526329) | marine sediment metagenome | biome: Marine sediment; feature: Surficial sediment; material: Deep marine sediment; isolation source: Hadal surficial sediment | place: Pacific Ocean | collected 2014-05 | depth...
ATCCAATGTCTTAAAATTCACAAATATTAAGAAGATAGCCAGAAGGAACCCGGCATCACCAATGCGATTGACCACAAACGCCTTGGTGGCCGCTTTCGACGCCGATACTTTGGTGAAGTAGTACCCGATCAACAGATAGGAGCACAGTCCGACACCCTCCCACCCGATGAAGAGCACCAAATAGTTGTTGCCCATCACCAGCAGGAGCATCGAGACCATGAACAAATTCATATACACGAAGAAACGGGTAAACCCTTCTTCGCCATGCATATACCCAACCGAGTACACATGAATCAGAAATCCAACTCCTGTCACCACCATCAACATGATAGCGGTTAACGGATCGATCAGGAATCCGAGATTGATGTTGAGGTCACCCCCAAAGATCCAAGAATAGGCAATGACTTCGCGAGGGGTCGGATCGGACATGACACCCACGAACACGTTGAGTGCACAGAGGAAGGATAAGCCCACAGATCCTACGGCAATACGGCCAGCTAGGTCATGAGAATATCGATGACCGACAAGCCCATTCACCAGGACGGCCATGAGCGGAAAGACCGGGATAAGAATTACGATAAGATCTGACACGCTACCATTTCAATAAATTGATCTGATCCACATTGGTCGACATTTTTCCACGGAACACCACGATGATGATGGCCAAACCTATTGCCGCTTCTCCAGCAGCAATGGCAATGACAAAGAGGGCTGCTAATTGCCCAGCCATCGAATCCAAGTAATGGGAAAACGCCACGAGATTGATATTGGCGGCATTGAGCATAATCTCCACGGACATCAAGATAATGATGAAGTTCCGACGAATCAGCACTCCAATGAGTCCTGTCATGAACAGGATCGCACTCAGCGCCACATATGCAGAAAGAGGAATCATCGTGTAATGAGGAAACCCCGCTACGTTAATGAGATTTATTCGCCTTCGGCACCGGCAACGATGGTGTCTTGGCTAACACAATCGCACCAATCACGGCTCCCAAGAGAAATACTCCGACAATCTCGAACAACAGCAAATAATCGCTAAACATGGTCAGACCAATCGCATGACTCGGTCCGGTGGTTAAAATCACGTCCGTCGTGGCCGTCCCCATCTTCCCACCATAGGGGGTTTGGAAAATCAGAATAAGAATTTCTCCGAGAATGGCGATCCCGGCAAACAGGGCGAATGGATATTTTTTATGAAGAAATTGCTCTTCAGTTTTAAGGTTCAATAGCATCAAGACAAACAAATACAGAATCAAAATGGCTCCCGCATAGACAATGATCTGCACGGCAAACAAGAATTCCGCATTGAGCAGGACGAACAACCCCGCGACGTGCAGAAGCAACGTCAACAGACTCATGCCGCAATGAACAGGATGTTTCAACGCGATCGTGAGGACACCGGCCACGATGCTCACCGTCGCGAAGTACCCAAACAATAAATAGATCATCGTGAAGTGTTAAGAGTCGGAAGCTTCAGCTTTTCCTACAGGTTGCGGGAATTGATAGCGGTAGGCGCGGCTCTCCTGATCGTCCTTTTCTTGGTTATGAGCATATAAATATTTTTTGGCATCTTCGTTATGGATGTCGCCAATTTCATAGAGCCGCTTTTTGTCGAACATGAGCGTTCGCTTGTCATGGGTTGAATACTCATACATTTTGGTCATGGCGAGTGCATTGACCGGGCAGGCTTCCACACAATATCCACAAAACACGCATTTTGTGATGTCAATATAAAACTCCGTCGCAATTCTTTGGAGCGGCATGGACTTATCTTCCTCACTAATCACCTTGATGCAGTGAGACGGGCAAGCCACCTCACATAAATCGCAGCCTACACACCGCTCCACCCCATTATCGTATCGTAAGAGCCCCAGAGCTCCTCGGTGCGCATCGGGAATTATTCGCTTTTCACGAGGGTATTCAAACGTGATGGGACGATGAAACATATGCTTAAACGTCACCTTCATGGCGGTCCAGATTTCCCGGAAAAAGATCGCGTCAAATATTTTTTTGGTCATATTGCCTGAATTCATAATAAGGTCCTGCTCCTTATACTTTGTCGATGGAAACCTGAGCCAATTTAAAATAGGGCACTCGGGTCACGGGATCGAGTTCAACCGGAATCAAATCTTTGATCGGAGGATCGGTAAAATGCTCCGGGAACACACAGGTTCCAGGCAACACCGCGAGATCAGCTTCAACACCCAATTCCACTTGGCCGTGGTCGGACGTGACTCGAACACGCCCTCCCTCCGTCAACCCCAACCGTTCAATTTCCTCAGGCGCCATGCGCAAACACTTGGTGTTTGGAGAGATATCCATCAACCCCGAAGCTTTCGTGGAGAGTTTTCCGGAATGGTACAGTAGCTGAATGAGTTTTAAGCCAACCGGCCGGGCCTGGTTTTGGGCATTTCCCAAACTTGCATAGCGGCCAGCCGCCTCATTCGCGAATCCATTATTCAAATACGCAGTTGGATTGGCCTCGACTTTCTTGGGTTGGCCAAGATTGTAATACCCAGGAAGAAGCTTGCGAATTTCATCCTGAATATCCTGCGTATTTTCATACGGCATCATATGCCCCATGCTATCGGCGATGCCGACGATGATATGCCAGTCCAAGGCACTCTCACCCAGAGGATCGAGTGCCGGCCTGACAAACTGCACCTTCCCTTCTTGATTGGTCACGGTGCCGTCCTTTTCCGCAAAGGTGCAGGCCGGGAACACGATATGCGCCTGTTGCGCGGTTTCGGTGAGGAACGGATCTTGGCAGATCAACAATTCTAACTGTCCTAAGGCTTCGTCAACACCATAAGACTTCGGAAGCGTGGCCAACGGATTTTCTCCAACGACATACAAGGCCTTAATTTTTCCATCACGGCAACCCTGCAAAATATCCATGAGGGTCGAGCCATGGTGAGACGCTGGCAATGCCCCACCCCAAGCTTGAGAGAATTTTTCCTGGGCCGTGGTATCATCAAAAGCCATGGGACCTGGAAGGAATTCCGGGGCCACCCCCATATCCAAGGCTCCCTGCTCATTGCCTTCTTCCACAACCGTATTGATGCCCGATCCCTCAGCATGTAATTTTCCGGTGATCCAAGCCAAGTCCACGAGATTCAACACATGATTGTAACCATCATGCTGTCGAACGATTCCTTCGCCGCACAGAATGATAGAGCGAGACGCTTCGGCAAAAATCTTGGCAATTTCATTGATCTGCTCCACCGCAATGCCCGTCTGCTGGGCGACGGCCTCGAGGGAGATAGCATTCACCGCCTGTTTGAGCGCATCGAACGCTGGAGGCGCCTGTGCGGTCACATCTAAGTCCACAAGGTCTTGATCCAAGACTGACTTCACTAGGCCTTTGACCAAGATGCCTTCTGTCCCCGGTTTGACCATAATGGGGTGGGATGCGAGTTTGGCCAGATTCGTCTGCATCGAATCCACCACCATCACCGAGGCTTTATAGGTCCCCAGCGCAGCTTTGATTCGCAGGCTGGCCACAGGATTGGTTTCCGTGATGTTGGATCCCACCACCAAAATGGCCGTGGCTTTCGTGATATCCGCCGACGTGTTCATCGTCCGATGAATGCCTAAGGCATGATGAACGGCTCGTACGAAATTCACGTGTCCGTACCGAGCGCTGCTATCGAGGTTATTCGTCCCAATCACCGTTCGCATGAATTTTTGGAACACGTATAATTCTTCATTCGTACAACGCGCGGTAATCAATCCGGCAATGGCATCCGCGCCATATTTTTCTTTAATCTCCTTCAATCGCTCAGCAGCGGAATCCATGGCCTCAATCCATGGGGTATCAACTAAGGCATTGTCTTTGCGCATCAACGGCTGCTTGAGCCGATCTTTACTATCGATAAATTGAAACCCGAATCGTCCACGCACACACAGTCCATCATGCCCATTGTCCGTATCAGTTCGCTCACCCCATTTATTTTTCCACGAGAGTGGTGAGGTTACACGAACGACTTCCGTATCCTTCGTCTCGATATACATCTGACAACCATCGCCACAATAATTGCACGTCGTCGTCGTCTTTCGGAGCTGCCATGGCTTGTACACATATTTAGAAAATTTATTGGTAATCGCGCCAACAGGACAGACTGCCAGACAATCCCCGCAAAATTCGCAATCGAGGGCTTGATCCCCTTTGGCCACGACCTGGGTAAACCCATCCTTTTTGATAAACTGCAGCGCATCAATACGCTGAACGTCTTTGCAAATATTGATGCACTCACCACACACGATGCAGCGATTCATATTGAAATCGAGAACGAGGCTTCTTGTGTCTTCAGGGATATTTTTCTGTTTGGCATTGGCCAGGTCGGTGACCTGATGTTCGAAGGCCATGTCTTGTAATTCGCAATGCCCATCAGCATCACACACCGGGCAGTCCAATGGATGAACCAACAAGTGTTTTTCTACGCCCTTCTTTCGGGCAGCAAAGAGGTCATCCCCTTCCGTGGTAATAACCATGCCAGCCGCCGCTTTGGCTGTGCATGACCGCACCGGAGATTTTTTCCCTTCCTGCAGGACTAAACACATACCGCAGGAACCAAAGGGATCAAAGGTATAGTGATAGCACATGGCCGGAATAATCTTGCCCGTGCTCGAAATCACCTCGTAGAGCGACACCCCTTCATCAGCGGTGACCATTTCCCCGTCAATGCTGAGCTCGATCTTCACCGCTTCAACATCTGGTGTTGTGACTAGTTTTAGGCCCATATTATCTCTCCCGCTCTTCTCAATTGAAGAGCTCATTTTTTCTCAAATTGACCCACGTACATGCAGTTCGAAAATTCGTCCACCAATAACCATTCCGTCATGCGCAAAGCGTGATGCGTAATGAGTAAAGAGGTTTTTTACCCATTACGGATCATGCATCACGATTTCACCGATCGCATTCCCCCATCACAATATCGTACGACCCGAAGATCGTGACGGCATCGGCAATCATATAGCCTCTGGCCATATGATCGAAGGCACCCATATGAATAAAGGAAGGCGATCGAATTTTTAACCGATAGGGATTTCCTCCACCGGTACTCACAATATAAAAGCCGAGTTCACCTTTGTGCGCTTCCGTTCCGCAATAAATTTCTCCAGCCGGAGCATCGAACCCTTGAGAAAAAAGCCTGAACTGCTGAATCATGGATTCGAGATTGGTAAACACACGATCTTTCGGCGGTAAGGTGACACTCGGCACATCAGCCATGATCGCCCCTTCCTTCGGCATCTGCTCCATACATTGCCGAACGATTTTGATGCTTTCCCGCATTTCTTCTATGCGAATCCAATACCGGTCATAGGTGTCGCCGTTTCGACCAACCGGCACGCTAAACTCACATTTGGGATAGGCCCCATATGATTCGTATTTGCGCAAATCGTAATCCACACCTGACCCGCGCAACGTAGGTCCACTCAATCCAAAACTTAAGGCATCCTCGGCGGAAATCACAGCCACCCCCACGGTGCGTGCCAGCCAAATTCGATTCTTCTCCAAGAACACCACATATTCATCGATCTTCGGAGGGAAATAATCCAAGAACCGTCGAACTTTATCTTTTATCGAATCCGTGAAATCCAGCTCGACGCCACCAATGCGATACCAGCTTGTGGTCAGACGTGCACCGCATAATTCATCAAACCAATCCAGGAGAATCTCGCGATCACGGAACGTATAAAAAAAGACGGTCATCGCACCAATATCCAGCGCCTGCGTACCAAGCCAAAACAAATGACCGATTATTCTCTGCACCTCTGCAACAATGGTGCGTAAATATTCTGCCTTTTCGGGCAGGGTGATGTTCATCAATTTTTCAACAGCACGGCAGTACGCAAAGTTGTTGTACATCGCGCAGACGTAATCAAGACGATCGGTATGGGGAATAAACTGATGGTAGGTGCCATACTCCGCGAGTTTCTCGACTCCGCGATGCAAAAAGCCCATGACCACCGTAGACTTGGTAATGCGCTCACCTTCGAGAGCGAGAATGACCTTGAGCACACCATGTGTCGCCGGATGCTGCGGCCCCATGTTAAGCAACAGCTCTTCACTCCGCAGAACCGGAAGATCCTTGGTCTCCGGATGCTCCGGATCGACTTTATAAATCGTCTCGCGTTGATCTTCTAAATGCGCCATCGAAGGTGAACAACTATCCTTTCAAGAAGCCCCTCCTTGGTTTGGTAAGGAGGGGCTAGGGGAGATAGAAATCCAGAATCTACCTCACCTTAATTTTCCCCTTACAAAGGGAAAGAGACATGACCCAACTTCAAAAAAATCAGGTTGTCGGTTCATCTAAAAATTCAAACGTATCTCGCCAGCCCTTGCCTTGCAGCGGGAAATCCTTCCGCAACGGCCAGCCTTCAGTATATTCATCGGGCATCAAGATCCGACGGAGGTCAGGATGGTTGTTGAAGCGAATGCCCATCATGTCAAACACTTCCCGCTCCATAAAATCCGCCCCACGCCAAATATCCGTCATCGAATCCACAAAACAATCATCTTCAGGCACCCGCGTTTTAATCCGAATTCGATGACGTTTCCGAATCGAGGACACTTCCCACACCACCTCAAACCGTTCCGCTTCATCAGGCCAATCCACGGAACTGACGTGCACCATGTAATCGAAATCCATGTTCGGGTCATCCCGCAAATAGCGACATACGTCATGTACCTGCTCACGGGTGATCGTCACGGCCACATCCCCGCGCCATTCATACACAGAGACCACCCCCTGGGGGAATCGAGTCTGAATGGATTCAGCTAATGGATGCATTAGACCAGCCTACTTTTCGCACCAGGTTTCACTTCATCAGGCTGCTTGGTAAACACCCGCTTCTGCATGATTTGGTCTTGCAGTTTCAAAATGGCGTCGAACAACGCCTCGGGGGTTGGTGGGCACCCCGGCACATAAATATCCACGGGCACAAACCGATCGACACCTTGAACCACGCTATAACTGTCGTAGATATTTCCAGACGTGGCGCACGATCCCATGGAAATGACGTATTTGGGTTCCGGCATTTGATCATAAATTTTTCGAATAACCGGCGCCATGCGGCGACACACCGTACCCGCCACAATCATGACATCCGATTGCCGAGGTGATCCGCGAAACACACCCGCACCATACCGATCGATATCATAGCGAGACGACACCGCCGCAATCATTTCAATCGCGCAACAGGCCAACCCAAATGTCATCGGCCACAGCGACCCTTTCCGCGCCCAATTCACAACTTTTTCCAGAGAAAGCGTCATGATACCAAGATCGCCATCTCGCTCGTGCTTCGTACCTATTTGGATTAGACCCATATGTTCCTCGTTATGCGTGAACCGTGAAGCGTAGAAAAATTAAAACTTCATTAATTCTTTACGGATCACGCTTCACGTTGATTAATCCCACTCAAGAGCGCCCTTGCGCCACGCATACACATACGCAATGACAAACAACCCAATAAAAATCATCATTTCAATCAGGCCTATCACCCCCAACTCATGGAAGGTAATAGCCCAGGGATAGAGAAAAATCACTTCAATATCGAAAATCACAAACAGCATGGCAATCACGTAATAGCGAACGGGAAAGGGCATACGAGAGTCCGAGAACGGCTCGCTTCCACATTCATATACACTCAATTTTTCATCTTCTGGATATTTCGGTTGGACTAAGTAACTGAGGGCCAAGGTCCCCAGACCAAAGCCCAAGGCAAGGATGATAAAAATCAGGATGGGATAATAATTATCCAAATAGGTAAGTAGAATATCATAACTACTCATACTGACTTCCCCCAAAAAGCAAAAAACATCAAGTTTTCTGCAGAATTTACCATCGTAACACCGCGTTTTTTAACGAATCAAGAGAACAAAAGACCTACCAAAATGCCATCAAAAGCCCCAAACCTAATAGTGCACTTAGGGAAGAATGGACGCGTTACCTTTCAGATCGGGAACTCTACACCAAAAGGAAATGCTTGCTGGAAGCCGTAAAAAAAATGAAGAGAAAGACAGGCACGAGATAGTCTACTTTTTTTTTGACATATCCTCGGGAGGCCGCTTTAAGCCCTTTGGAGGCGAATCTTGAGAATTTTCCCATTCATCGGTCATAGGATACACCGCCTTCGCCTTATTCCGCCGATGAATTTGAGTTTGAATCCGGCGGGGGGGTGGGGGGTCAGATGACTTGTCCAATCGGGATTTTGGAGGAGGGCTACTCATATAATATGGTAGTAGACTACGCTGCATAAAGCAACACAGGGGTTCGAAGCCACGCCTTAGGCACAGGTTGACCCATTGCCTCCCAATCGAAAGCCGTCATTCCCGACATCCTTAATCGGGAAGCCAGGTTCTCCCACTCTTTTCTCATGTCCCGTTTCAGCCTTCTGTTGATCTCGCTCTGGAAGGTTTTATTATATGGAAATGTTGAAAAAAGCCGCCAGCGGCGTTCTCGCCATTTTGCCGTGCTCACGTACTGAGAGTACGCTCCGCGCGTCAAAAGGGCTGCGGCCTTGCTGGATAGACCCTTCGGAAAGACTCAGGGCATGCTTTTTTGAACATTCCCTCCAATTGACGACGCTTGGCTCCTCTGGAGCTTTTATTGGCTATGGGAAGGAGATATTCAACAGACCCTATATGCAGGGGCAACACCCCGCAAAATAATTCTTAAACCAAACGACAAACCACAAAACCCCAAACTTACCAAGACGATCCCAAACCATAGAAAACCTGGATCCAAAAAAAAAGAGACGCTACCCTTTATCGGATAAAGGCGACAACCATACCCTCGAATTGGCCACGGATATTTCGTGACGAATTAAGAGGTACCATCTGGAGCAACGCTGATGTTGACCTTGCCGGGAGGGGTGTTTTCGTCAGGGGCGTGATGGCGAAGGGCGTGGGTCAGGTCGATGAATTCTTGGAGGGCCATCGTTTCGGCACGACGTTTGGGATCAATGTTCACTGAGCCTAACGCGTCCTGAATTGGGGATAGGGGCCAACCCGAATCGCGAAACGAATTCACCAACGTTTTTCTTCGATGGGCAAAAGCCGCGCGAACGGTCCGCATGAAATCTCGATCAAATGCATCATCGTCCGTTTTGCCAGGATGCAGGGAAAGAGTCACGACCGCCGAATCAACATCAGGCCGTGGGCGAAAACAGGTGGCAGGGATTTTGAATGCCAATCGCGAGTCGGCACAGTATTGGCTCAACACCGATAGGGATCCGTAGTCGCAACTCCCAGGCTTCGCCGCTAATCGTTTGGCCACCTCGAGCTGTAACATTAGGACCATCCGGCTGATCCGGGATCGGTGCTCCAGCAACTGAAACAACAAGGGGGTCGAGACATAATACGGTAAATTCGCCACCACCACCGTACCTTGTGGCAAGGTGTCGTAGTTGAACTCCAGGGCGTCGCCAGTGCGAAGGTCCAAATTGGATTGATGGCAGACGCTAGATAAGTAGGCCGCCAACTTCTTGTCGATTTCGACCGCAATGACCCGAGACGCCACGCCACACAACGGCTCTGTTAGCACCCCACGTCCCGGCCCAATTTCAAACACCGTTTCCTCTGGACGAATCGCGGCTTCACCAAGGATTTTTCTCACGATATTGGGATCAATGAGGAAATGCTGACCGAGTCGTTTGAGTGGAGGAGGGGGAGAAGGCCTTAGCATCTTCCCAGCCAGGGTTTATTGCGATGCGGGTGCGTCATTGGTATCTTGCGGCTCAAGCCCTTTCGTGCCGACTTCCCTGATAAGATGTTTAAGTTGGCGAAGGCACATCTCGATGTCATCGGCGATTTCATCATACATGTCTCCCCCAGCATATGCGGTGTCGATCCATTCTATTTGTAGGCGTTCGCCATAGGTGGGACCCAGTCTTTCCGCCACCGCCCCAATCACATATAGTTTCCATTTATGGAATTGTTCCTTCGCACGGATGGCATTGGTGGTTTTGAGGGCATGCGGTTGTATAATTTCTAAATCCTGCAATTGTTTCTTGAGAAATTTTACAGCGGCTTGTTCGCGATCAGTCATGGTTGTCTCTCTATATCTTTATTTCCATTTCAACATGTGGAGTTGGTGGCCAAATAACGTTCGATGTCATGTCGCCATCTTTATAAAGACGGGGGAGTTATGTCGGTCCCGACTGAAACACTTGGCCGATTGATAACGATCGTCCTTGAAGGAATTGCTCCACGGTCATTCGCTTTTTGTTGGCCGGTTGAACCTCTGTAACTCGTAATGTCCCTTCGCCAGTCAGGACCCAAAACTCTTTTTTGTTTTCATCCACAATCGTACCGGGCCTGTGTGCTGATTTTGCCTCATCGATTTTTTCTGTCTCTGCCTTGGCCTTCCAGATAACCAACCGTTGATCTCTAAGAAAGGTAAAACACCCGGGCCAGGGGGATAACCCTCGAATCCGGTTGGCGAGACCGTTTGCCGATTGAGTCCAGTCTATCATTCCCACATCTTTGGTTAACAGGGGTGCGTACGTGACCTTATCGTGATCCTGCTCTTGGGGGGTGACAGTCTTGTTGGCCAAACCCTTGAGCGTTTCGACCAATAGATCGCCCCCGACCCTGGCGAGCCGATTGCCTAATTCCGCCGCCGTATCATCCGGTTCAATCGGAAT
>SMVB01346193.1_pt1 | contig 10659 bp, 7 predicted proteins | sample 2456461 | NCBI WGS metagenome assembly SMVB01 (sample SAMN11095934, study PRJNA526329) | marine sediment metagenome | biome: Marine sediment; feature: Surficial sediment; material: Deep marine sediment; isolation source: Hadal surficial sediment | place: Pacific Ocean | collected 2014-05 | depth 0-1...
GGTGGGATCTGTTCTTCGCGATCGATTCGTGCTCACCGAAGAAATTCCGGGCGGGAGCATGGGCACGGTGTACAAGGCGCTCGACAGGCGTCTTGCGGAGGCGGATGAAGAAGAGCACTGGGTTGCCATCAAAGTTTTGTCTCCCAAACTGTCCTATGACGCTGACGCGTTACGAGCGCTTCAGCAAGAAGCGGTAAAAACCCGATGTCTGTCGCACCCCAACATTGTTCGATTCATCGACCTCGACCGTGATGACAATCTCTATTTCATGGTCATGGAGTGGCTGGAGGGTCGATCGCTGGCCAATATTCTTGACGACAGTTCAACCGGTCAAATGGACCTGGAAACGGCACTTGGCATCGTGCGGCAAGTTGGCAATGCACTCGACTATGCGCATTTGCGGGGCGTCATCCACGCGGATGTAAAACCCGGCAATGTGATGATCACGCCGACGGGCCAGGCAAAACTCTTTGATTTTGGTATCGCGAGAATTCGCCAGAAACAAACTATTAATGAGGCGGATGACGATCCCGCCATTTTGAAAGCGGCAACGCCGGCCTATTCAAGTATGCAAGTCTTGACGGGCGAAGATCCTGTGGCCGCTGATGACGTGTTCTCGCTGGCGTGTCTCGCGTATCGCCTGATCGCCGGATACCGGGTCTTCGGTCCACGTAATGCAGCGGAAGCCGCGGAAGCGGGCATGAAACCGCAACGACTCGAAAGCCTGAACAAATCGCAGTGGCAGGCACTCAAGAAAGCATTGGCCTATTCGCGAGTATCCCGGTATTCCTCTCCGGCTGAATTTGTGAAAGCGTTAACGGCGTCAACGAAGGCTGTCGATATTCCTATGCAAATCGACATAGACATAGATGTCGATGTAGACAATACCTATGTTGACGAATTCGATTCCAGTCCACGAAAGCTGTGGCGCTATGTTGCCTTGTTAGTGGTTTTTGCAGGTGGAGCTGCAGTGGTATTCGAAGATGATCTGATTCAGTTCGTAGAACCTTATGTTGGTGAGACGTTTGAGCTTCTGTCTGGTGAAAGGCCGGACATTCCGATCGCAGCGCCTGTTAGTGAGGTCGCTGACGAACAAACCGACTCGTTTGTTGATAGTCCGGGTTCGGAAGCGGCGACAGATGAAATGCAAGTCGCATTTGATGCGTTGGAGCAAATAGATCAGGAAGTGCTGGATACAACAGATCTGGATGCAGCGACCGTATCGGGGCCGGAGGTTCAGGCTGTCGCTGAAACAAAGCCTCAGGTTGAATCAGTTACGCCCAGTGAAGCACAAATTGTCAGCGCAAAACCTGAAGTCACTGGTGGGCCGGATTTCTCGAGTATGCCACCGGCCGATATTATTTTGCCGCTCGCAGGCCCGGGCGAGTTGCCGGAGACATCCAGCGTCGCGCTGATGGAAGACGGGCGACCTGTAATAATCGATTTCGTACGGGCTTCAAATCTTGATGAAGCACTGCAATTGAAGCTGCAAGAGCGAGCAAACAACGGCAGGCGATCGCTTCGCGAATCGGACCAATATACCGTTTCGAATGACGGCATTCTCGACTTCCTCCCCGGACAACATCGTGCGCGCCTGACCATTGATCTGAAATCGGACTCCGTCCGTGAGGCAGACAGTCATGTTGCACTTGTCGTTCTCGATACCGAATACGGTGACATCGTGTTTGCGAGCATAGGCCTGACGATACAGGATGACGATCAGCGCGCGTACGAAAGCCGCATGGCACCAAACACGATCGCATTTGCCGTGGGCGAGATTTCGGTTCGTGAAAGTGACGCGGCTGTACAGATGGACGTTATTCGATACAAGGCAGACAATACGACGCAAACGGTGACATACGTAATTCGAGACATATCGACGACCGAGGGCGAAGACTACATCGCATCATCGACCGGCACTTTGTCATTTGGGCCCGATGATCGTTCGGAGCGGATTCTGATCCCTTTGATTCAGGATTCGATTCGCGAGTCGGACGAGACGTTTACGATCGAGTTGCTTGGAGACCTTCCCTATACAGAAGGCAACATTTACCGACGAATCACGGTTATGATTCGGGATGATGATAGCTGACAACGATCAGAACCATTTCACCCACCAAGAGCGAAAATAATGGAAGAGAAAGAGCTGCGGCGCTTTTCACGCGTCGTTGTTGATGGCGTTTCGCAGGCACCCAGCCGGGCGATGCTCAGGGCGGTCGGCTTTACAGAAGAAGATTTTCACAAGCCACAAATTGGCATTGCTTCGACCTGGAGCATGATTACACCTTGCAACATGCATCTGCATGACCTTGCAGAAAAAGCAGAGCAAGGCGTTAATGAGGCCGGCGGCAAGGCAGTCATTTTCAACACCATCACGGTTTCAGACGGTATTTCCATGGGGACGGAAGGTATGCGTTTCTCACTGGTCTCCAGGGAAATAATCGCCGATTCAATTGAAGCGGTCACGCAGGCACAAGGCTTTGATGGGCTGGTCACGATTGGCGGGTGCGACAAGAATATGCCGGCTTGTGTTATGGCAATGGCCAGGCTTAATCGACCGTCCGTGTTTGTCTTCGGTGGCACGATTAAGCCAGGCGAAAAACGTCGCGACATCGTATCGGTTTTTGAGGCGGTTGGAGCCTTGTCCGGTGGCAAAATTGACGAAAAGGAGTTGTTGGAGGTCGAGCGCACAGCAATTCCCGGCCCGGGCGCTTGCGGCGGCATGTATACGGCAAACACGATGGCATCCGCGATTGAGGCATTGGGTCTTAGTCTCGGCAATAGCTCTGCGCAAGAGGCCGTATCAGAAAGCAAAATCCAGGACTGCCTGCGCGCCGGCGAGGCGGTTGTCAACTTGATCAAAAAGGGCATTCGGCCGTCGGATATTCTTTCAATAGAGGCGTTTGAAAACGCCATGACAGTGGTGATTGCTCTTGGCGGATCAACCAACGCTGTGTTGCATTTACTTGCGATGGCGAAAGAAGCAGGAGTTCCGTTAGCGCTGGCCGATTTCGATCGCGTAGGGCGCCGCGTACCGGTGCTTGCTGACGTCAAACCCAGCGGCAAATACCTGATGTCCGAGTTGATCGCCATCGGTGGCATACGACCGCTGATGAAGCGACTGCTCGATCGTGGCTTGCTGCATGGCGATTGCCTGACAGTGACCGGCCGAACCATGGCAGAAAATCTGGCGGACGTAAGTGATTATGCAGACGGGCAGGACATCATTCGTGATTTCGACAACCCAATAAAAGCGGACAGCCATTTGGTCGTGCTGTATGGAAACCTTGCCCCGTCGGGAGCAGTGGCGAAAATCAGCGGCAAAGAGGGCCTGCGGTTCGAAGGACGAGCGCGGGTATTTCACTCCGAGGAGAAAGCATTACAGGCTATTCTGGACGGTGCCATTGTTGCCGGCGACGTTATTGTAATTCGCTACGAGGGGCCGAAGGGCGGTCCGGGGATGCGTGAAATGCTAAGTCCCACTGCCGCGATCATGGGCAAAGGCCTTGGTGCAGAAGTCGCATTGATTACCGACGGTCGGTTTTCCGGCGGCAGCCACGGTTTCGTTGTTGGCCATGTGACGCCTGAGGCGGCAGTTGGAGGGCCGATCGCCTTGATCGAGGAAGGAGACGTGATCGTCATCGACGCTGAATCGAAATGTATCGATCTCAAAATCAGCGCGGAGGAATTCGATGACCGCAAAGGTCGTTGGGTTCGACCACCATCGAATGTTTCCGGCGGGGCGCTGGCAAAATATCGGGCGAGTGTACTGTCCGCCTCGGAAGGAGCTATCACAGTTGCGCCGGATTGGGACGTTTAGGGCGTAAATACTTGACCTATTGGACTTTTTTCGCTTAACTTCACGGTCCCAACAATATTCGACTCACGTAGTGTGCTGAGGCTCGACATGATCGACGCTTTAAAATTATTAAAACAAAACGGCGCGCCAGAGGTACGTGGGTCCGAGAGGCAGTAGCAAAAGCTAAAAACAAAGCAACTATTGTCATAGAACCCGCAAGGAGAGAATCCGTGCGGGTTTTTTTTATGTTCAGGGATGAACGGGCAGAAAACTGCTCCTGCGTTTTCGGCACTCCCGCCATCCATGGCGGTCGTATGCCGCGGGCGCATGGATGCGCAGGAGCGGCGAACACGCGATTATTAACGGTTATCTTCGAACACATTGAGAGTAAACATGCTAGACAGCAAAGAAATCACCGACTCAAACGACATTGACTGGGTCGTTCTGAAGTTCGGTGGCACCAGTGTCTCGTCGGCCAAAAACTGGCAAACAATTGCGGACCAGATCAAAAAATGCATTAGCGATGGCAAACGCCCCCTTGTAGTGCACTCGGCCCTGGCGGGTGTCTCCAACAAGCTTGAACTCCTTGTTGCGGGCAATGAGCCGGTGGATTCGCAGGGCGTCTTGCAGAGTGTCTGGGATCAACACTCGCAATTAGCGGAGAATTTTGCTCTTGATACAAAGGCAGTAATAGGCGCGGTTTTTGACGACTTGAAAGCAGGCGTCTCTGAGCTGACCTCGTCCAGCGAAAATACTCCGGCAGTCCATGCACGAATTGTGTCATTCGGCGAATTACTGGCGACGCACGTTGGCGTTGCAATCTTGCGATCCCTCGGTGTCGATATTAAGTGGCTTGACGCACGAACAATTTTGCAAAGCGAAGTCAACGAAAAACGATCGTTGCTGCAGAATTTTGTGTCAGCGACTTGTTCGCATGACCCCGACAACGCGCTTGCGGCAAAACTGGGTGAAACCGATGATATTTTCCTGACCCAAGGCTTTATAGCAGCCAATGCAGATGGCGAAACAGTGTTGCTCGGCCGTGAAGGCTCGGACACCACCGCAGCGTACCTGGCGGCAAAATTGCAGGCGCAACGGGTGGAAATATGGACGGACGTGCCGGGCATGTTCAGTGCCAATCCGCGACTGGTGCCGTCTGCCCGAATCTTGAAATCGGTCAGTTACGAGGAGGCACAGGAATTAGCCTCTACTGGCAGCAAGGTGCTGCATCCGCGCTGTATATCGCCACTCAGGAAATTGGGCATACCTTTGTATATACGTTGCACCAGCATGCCGGAATTGGCCGGTACCCGGGTTTCGGCTTTACCAGATGATGTGGAGCCGCAGGTAAAGGGCGTTTCTACCCGCTCCGGAATCACCATCATTTCCATGCAAAGCGCGGCCATGTGGCACGAAGTTGGATTTCTCGCGGATGCATTTGGCTGTTTTCGCGACCACGGCGTTTCGATAGACCTGGTTTCCACATCTGAAACAAATGTCACGGTAACGATTGATACGGCAGACGATCTGGCGCCGGCAGGTGTCATGCGGGACCTGATTAGGGATCTTGAAAAGATCTGTCGTGTACGAATTATCGAAGACTGCGCGGTAATCAGCCTGGTGGGTCAAAAGATCCGCGCGATTTTGCCACGGCTGGCGCCGGCTCTCAGCGTTTTCGAGGAAGAGAAAATTCACCTGGTATCGCAGGCCGCGAACGACCTTAACTTGAGTTTCGTCATTGATGCCGACCAATCACTGAAGCTGCTGGTGAAATTGCATTCGACCGTTATCCGCAGTGATGGGGCGGGAACCCTGTTCGGACCATCATGGGAGCAGTTGACCAAGGGCAAACCAGATAAAAAAGAAACAGCTCTGCCCTGGTGGATGGAACGACGAGATCAATTGATCAAGATTGGCGAGATGGAATCCAGCGCCTATGTCTACGATCTAAACACGGTTCGACAGGCGGCTATTGGCTTGAAGAAAATGGCCTGCCTCGATCGCGTTTTGTATGCGGCCAAGGCGAATACCAATGCGGCTGTCATTCGCGAGCTGGCGGCACAGGGCATCGATTTCGACTGCGTGTCACCGGGTGAAGTACGCGAACTGTCGCGTATCTTGCCGGACCTCGACAAGAGCCGGATTTTGTTTACGCTTAATTTCGCGCCGCGGTCCGATTACGAATGGGGCATTGAGCAAGGCTTGCAAATGACGCTGGATAACCTTTATCCGCTGCAGGCATGGCCGGAGATTTTCGAGGGGCAGAAGCTTTTCATTCGATTGGATCCGGGCAAAGGTCGAGGACACCACGATCATGTCAAGACTGCAGGCAACCAGTCCAAGTTCGGTGTGCCGCTGTTTGAGCTCGATGAGCTGGAGCGACTGGTTAAAGCCGCGAATGCGACGGTAACAGGATTGCATGCACACACCGGCAGCGGCATTCTCGATCCGGATAACTGGAATGACGTGGCAGAGCATCTGGCGAAGGCCGCCGAACGGTTTCCGGAGGTCGAGGTGCTTGATCTTGGCGGTGGCATCGGTGTGCCCGAGAAAAGCGGCGATGACGTTTTCGACCTTGTGAAATTCGAATCGCTGTTGAGTGCATTTCGTGAACGACATCCTCGATTCAGGCTATGGATCGAACCCGGCCGATTCCTGGTGGCTCAAGCAGGTGTTTTGATAAGCAAAGTGACGCAACTCAAAGGCAAAGGCGATTTTCAGTACGTTGGCATCGGCACTGGCATGAATTCTCTAATTCGGCCGGCTCTGTATGGCGCGTATCACGAGATCGTGAATCTGACTCGCATTGATGCGAAAGCGACGCAGACGGTAACCATTGTGGGCCCGATCTGTGAATCGGGCGACAAACTTGGAACAGACCGATTGTTTCCGGAAACAGCGGAGGGTGACCTGATCCTGATCGCGAATACGGGTGCCTATGGTCGTGTTATGGCCTCTAATTACAACATGCGAAAAATCGCACCGGAGATCGTTATCTAGCGATTCTGGCCGCGTGTCGCAGGCGCAGCGTTTCGGATACGTCCTGTAGGGATAAATGTTTCGTCCTGAGAAGCACCAGCAGGTGATAGACAAGATCAGCAGCCTCTTCAAGCTGTTCCTGTGAGTTGCCGGCTACGCTTGCGAGTGCCAGTTCGACCGCTTCCTCGCCGATCTTCTGGGCAACGCGTTTTTCACCGCTTGCTACCAATTGCGATGTGTAGCTATCGTCGGCAGGATTGTCGATTCGCGACTGAATGATGTCTTCAAGCTCCGCTAAAAAAGAAAATCTATTGTTCATGAGACCATCCTAGAGTCGAATATCTATGTTTTGAGCCTGAAGTGTCTTCTTCAGGTTCGCAATTGAAATCAGGTTCTTGTGAAATACGCTGGCGGCAAGAGCACCGTCAACATCGGCCTCCACAAAAACCTCAACAAAATGAGCTGAATTGCCGGCGCCGCCGGACGCAATGAGTGGTACCTGGCAATGTTCTCTGACGAGTAACAATTGGCGGATGTCGTATCCTTCACGGACGCCGTCGAAGTTCATGCAATTGAGAACAATTTCACCAGCTCCTCGTTGTTGCACCTCTTCGATCCAGGCAATCGTGTCCCGTCCGGAAGCCGAGATTTTCTCAACATCGCCCGTATTCTGGTAGACATTGTAGTGGCCGTTTTGCTCCTGGCTGTCGACACCAATGACGACGCACTGCGATCCAAATCGTCTTGCCAGTTCGTCAATGAGTTCGGGTCTTTGGAGCGCAGGAGAGTTGATGGAAATTTTATCCGCGCCGCGATTCAAAACTTCTTCTGCGTCGGCGAGCGTACGTATTCCACCTGCAACACTAAAGGGAATATTCAAGAGCTCCGCAACCTTGCTAACCCAGCTGCGGTCGACTGTTCGGCCCTCGGGGCTTGCTGTAATGTCGTAGAACACCAGTTCGTCAGCACCGGCACTGCAATAACGTTGTGCCAATTCCAGAATGCCGCCCACGACTTCATGGTCGCGAAAGCGGATGCCTTTTACGACCTGCCCATCGCGAACGTCGAGGCAGGGAATTATGCGTTTTGCTGAAATGACTCTATGTCCCGTTGGCTGATGCGGCCATCGAGCAGGGCACGACCTGTAATGGCAGCACTGGCACCAGTGAGCGCGGTTTTCCTGAGATCGTTGATGTCTCGCACACCACCGGACGCCTGCAGATTGATTTGCGGATAACGACTTGAAAAATCTTCATACAATTCCAGGTTTGGCCCATTCAGCGCACCGTCACGACTGATGTCGGTACACAGAACGTGCTTCAATCCGTAGCTGATATAGGCATCGACCGCATCCCAAAGACTGATTGAGGACGTTTGTGTCCAACCGTGCGTCGACAATCGGGGAATTCCTTGCTCGTCGAATCGCACATCCAGCGCCAGCACGATTTTGTCGCCGGTATAGCTCTGTAGCCAGCTTTTGACCAGGTCTTTGTTGGTAACCGCTACGCTGCCTATCACGCATCGGCTCACACCGGCATCAAACCAGTGCTCCAGGGTCGTCGTATCGCGAATGCCACCGCCCAGTTGAACAGACATTGTCGAGGCTTGCGAGATAGCCTGGATGCAGCCCTGATTCTCCTGCGAGCCACGGCGCGCGCCATCAAGGTCAACAATATGCAGATGACGGAATCCGCTCGCAGCGTAGTTTTTGGCCAGCGACGCGGGGTCGTCGCTATAGACGGTTACCTTTTCAAAGTCGCCTTGGTAAAGACGAACACACTGACCGCCACGTAAGTCTATTGCCGGAATAATAATCATGTGCCCAGCGCCAGGAAATTTCGTAAAAGCTGCGCGCCAGCCTCAGCAGATCGCTCCGGGTGAAACTGTGTAGCGTGAAAATTGTTGTCAGACAAAATCGCAGTAAAAGGACCCGAGTGCTCTGAAGTCGCAATTGCATTCTCGTCTACCGCCAGCGCATAGCTGTGTAGAAAATAAAAGTAACTGCCGTCATCGATATCAGCAAGAAGTTCGTGGTCTCTCTTTAGTGAGATGCGGGACCAACCCATATTGGGCACGCGATTGTTCGAATCCCCCACAAGCTTACGAGCTTTTCCCGGGACGATGCCCAGACATTGCGTATTCTGCTCCGCAGATTCCTCAGCTAACAAATGCAATCCCAGACAAATGCCCAGTACAGGCTGTTTGAGAGTCGGAATCAGCGTATCGAGATTCTGTGCCTCAAGTCGTTGCATGGCATTGGCAGCAGCACCCACGCCCGGCAGGATTACGTGGCTTGCGTTGCGGATAACATCAGCATCTGCCGTCAGCGTCGTGGCTACGTTGAGTCGTTGCAATGCAAATTGAAGCGAGGCTATATTCGCGCCACCACTGTCAATTATCGCGACATCTGGCAAAGCCATGTCAGGACAACGTTCCCTTTGTTGAGGGCGTATCGTCGCCCTCAATTCGAATCGCTTGCCGCAGACAACGGCCGGTAGATTTGAAACAAGCCTCGACCATGTGATGCGCGTTCTCTCCGCTCACTTCGATATGCAACGCGGCGCCCATTGACTCCGACAATGATCGAAAAAAGTGAGGCACCAGCTCAGCGGGCAAGCCGCCGATGGATTCACGCGGAAAGTCTCCTGCAAAGGCGAAATTCCCTCGACCCGATAAATCGAGCGTTACGCGAGCTTCGCTTTCATCCATTGGCAGCAGAAATCCGTAGCGACCAATGCCGCGCTTGCTGCCGAGTGCTTTCCTGAGAGCATTGCCAAGACATATCGCCACGTCCTCGACGGTATGATGCTCATCGACGTCGAGGTCTCCGTTGCAATTCAGCCTGAGGCTAAAGCCGCCATGTTTCGCAATCTGCTCAAGCATGTGATCGAAGAACCCGATGCCGGTGTTAATGCTTATCGGTTCAGCCTGATCAAGCGCTACCTCCGCACGAATTGCCGTCTCTCGCGTTTCACGTTCAACGACGGCCGTACGCGATCGGGACTCCAGAATATTGCATACGCCTGGCCAGCTTTGTTCGTACTCGCCCGCAGGGTCTATCAGGAATCCGCGTAAGCCCAGCCTGTCGGCCAGCTCGATATCGGTTGATCGGTCGCCAATCACCGCACTTGCATCGACGTCTATCGCTGTCTTCGCGAGATAGCGAGTCAGCAACCCGGTTTTCGGTTTGCGGCAGTCGCAATGGTCGCTGTCGAAGTGCGGGCATATGAATACTTCATCAAACTCGATGCCTTGCGAGGAGAATAATTGAAGGATGTGATCCTGGGTGGCGTCAAAGTTTGCCTGGGGAAATGAATCGGTTCCCAGTCCATCCTGGTTGCTTACCATCACCAGGCGATAATCTGCACGCTGCAGTGTCAAGAGAGCCGGAATGACGCCGTTTACGAGACGCACTTTTTCCACCGAATCGACCTGTTTGTCCGCGGGCTCTTCAATCAACGTGCCGTCTCGATCGATGAACAATACTTTCAGGTCCATTACAAGCCAGCCTTCGACGAGCCGAGTGCGTCAATGAGCCTGTTATTTTCCTCGGTCGTGCCGACCGTTATGCGGGCACAATTTCTTAAGCACTCGTTGTTAGCAAATTGACGAACGGTCAGTTTTGCGGCGGCGAGCTTATCGCCAGTCACGTCAGCGCTCTTGAATTGCACCAGAACAAAGTTGGCGAAACTTGGCCATACACGATCTATGCAATCGAGTTGCTCAAGTCGAGTCGATAATCGATTTCGCTCAGTGACGATATCAGCGATCTGGCGGTCAGCGGCATCCCGGTTGCTGCCTTGCAAAGCGGTCAGTACAAGTCTCGTAACCGGGGCCGAAATTGCGTACGGAGACGTTAGTGCAGAAATCAAATCGATCAC
>SMVB01220671.1_pt1 | contig 10658 bp, 8 predicted proteins | sample 2456461 | NCBI WGS metagenome assembly SMVB01 (sample SAMN11095934, study PRJNA526329) | marine sediment metagenome | biome: Marine sediment; feature: Surficial sediment; material: Deep marine sediment; isolation source: Hadal surficial sediment | place: Pacific Ocean | collected 2014-05 | depth 0-1...
AAGATCATAATCGTACTGAGTCATATACCTAGCCTAGAGCGTTTCCGAACTTAACAGAATCGCGAAAACGCTCTAAGTCCTTGTTTGGTCGCATTTTCTTAACGCGAACCGGTGTCCACTTCGCTCGAAAATGCTCTAGTGTCATTACGGCCGATCCCATGATGGCCTGCTAAGATTTGGTTAGAGCCTCGATTATTTCCGTGCCGTCCGTTCGGCCAATAATGACGAGCGATGCCATGCCCAAGAACAGGCCGTGCTCGACGACACCCGGAATACGGCAAAGACGATCCGCCAAAGCTTCTGGTTTAGGTATGGTGTCACAGGCGCAGTCAAGAATGTAATGCCCACTATCGGTTTCGAAAGGCACCCCGTCGCCCCCTTCCCTGAGTGTTGCTCTATGGCCGAGACAGCCTTCGACAGCAAGAGCTTCACAGATTTTTTGGCTTGTCACAGAAAAGCCAAAAGGCACCACTTCTATGGGAAGCGGAAATTGTCCCAGCGGATCGACTAGTTTGCTGTCATCGATGATGACAATCATGCGATCGGACGCCGCCGCGATAAGTTTCTCGCGCAGCAATGCACCCCCACCGCCCTTGATAAGACGCAGCTGCGGATCCACTTCATCAGCCCCGTCGACCGTTAGATTGATGCCGAGAACCTCATCGATCTCTTTGAGGGGGATGCCCCGTTCTCTCGCGAGCTCGGCCGTTCGAATTGATGTGGCCACACCAACAACGGACAGTCCCTGCCAAACTTGCTCGGCAAGAAGGTTGATGAAATGCTCGGCGGTCGATCCTGTGCCTAGGCCGACCACCATGCCATCTTCAACAAACTCCAGCGCCCTTTCCGCCGCGATGCGTTTTTTTGTGTCGGCTGTCATCTACTTCAAATCCTGCGGGAAACTCGAGGGCTCAATGACGTTCGGGATTATTCGACCGTCACGGATTTCGCTAGATTGCGCGGCTGGTCGACATCGGTGCCTTTGGCGACGGCCGTATAGTAAGCCAACAATTGCACCGGAATGGCGTTAAGAATGGGTGCCACGAACGGATCCGTATAGGGTATCTGAAGCGTTGCAAAAACGCCGTCGCCGGCGGCTTTGATTCCCTTTTCGTCGGAAATCAGGATCACCTTGCCGCCGCGCGCGATGACTTCTTGCATGTTGGAAACGGTCTTATCGAACATCGCGTTGGAAGGCGCAATGATAATGACCGGCATGTCCTCGTCGACCAGCGCGATCGGACCATGTTTGAGCTCTCCCGCCGCATAGCCTTCGGCGTGAATGTAGGAAATCTCCTTAAGCTTGAGGGCACCCTCCAGCGCAATCGGATATTGAGCACCACGGCCCATATAAAGAACGTCCGAGGCCTTCGACAAGTCATGAGCCAAGACACTGATTTCCGCCTCTTGATTGAGGATATCCGCCGCATGCCGAGGTACTTCCATGAGTGAACGGATCAAACGGATTTCGTCGTCACGGCTGACCGATCCACGCGCTCGCCCAATGGCGATTACCAGACAAGCAAGCACCGTCAGCTGACACGTAAACGCCTTGGTTGACGCCACACCAATTTCAGGCCCGGCATGAGTGGGAAACACAATATCGGATTCCCGGGCGATGGAAGATTCTTCCACATTGATGATCGAGGCAATGTGTTGATTTTGATCCCGACAATATCGAAGGGCCGCCAATGTGTCTGCCGTCTCCCCGGATTGAGAGATAAACAACGCTAAACCGCCTTTCGGTAACGCGGCTTCGCGGTAGCGAAACTCCGATGCAATATCGACCTCAACGGAAAGGCGAGCAATTTTCTCAAACCAATATTTTGCGATCATCCCGGCATAATAAGCGGTGCCGCAGGCGGCAATCGTGATTTTGGGCACAAGGGCTAAGTCAAAATCGACTTTGGGAATTGTTATGGACAGGTTTAGGGGATCTATATAAGCACCCAATGTGTGACCAATCACTTCAGGTTGCTCGAATATCTCCTTAGCCATGAAGTGCTTATGGTTGCCCTTATCAACCAACGTAGTGGCCAGAGACGTGGTCTTTTCCTCTCGGTCAACGACTTGTCCATCGGCATTTCGGATGATCAATTTTTCACGTCTGATTTCGGCCCAATCGCCGTCTTCAAGATAGATAATTCTCTTGGTAAAAGGCGCCAACACAAACGCATCTGAACCGATATACATTTCGCCATCACCCAGGCCGATCGCCAACGGTGAACCCTGCCGCACCGCCACCATAAGATCGTTTTCGCCTTTGAAAATGATGCCGATGGCAAAAGCACCTTCCAGCTGCTTGATTGCTTCCTGCACCGCTTTTATGGGTGGCAAACCTTTGTTCAAATAGTCGGTCAAGAGAAGAGCGATAATCTCCGAGTCCGTCTCCGTACTGCACGCCTGGCCCGATGCTTCAAGAGTGAGGCGTAATTCGCGGAAATTTTCGATGATGCCATTGTGCACCACAGCCACTTTGTCGGTTGCATGAGGGTGCGCATTCTGTTCCGTGGGGGCACCGTGAGTGGCCCAGCGGGTGTGGCCGATACCGGTCTGTCCCGCTAAGGGTTCATCTCTCAGTTTGTTGGCAAGGTTTGTGAGTTTGCCTTTACAGCGGCGGCGCTCGATTTTACCATCCACCAGCGTGGCAATTCCCGCGGAATCGTAACCACGATATTCAAGCCGTTTCAGCGCGTCGAGCATGGTCCCCGAAACGGGCCCTTTACCGAGAATACCGACAATGCCGCACATGAACCGGTGTTTCCTACCTAACTCTCAGATGCTTTTCTTTTGGCCTTAAACTTGGCCACCCATCCGGGTATTTCCTTTTGAGCTACCCGAGTCAAAGCAAGCGCCCCTTCGGAGACATCGGCTGAAATAACACTGCCCGCCCCCGTATAGGCGCCGTCGGCTATTCTAACAGGCGCCACTAAACAATTATTCGATCCGATAAAGGCACCGCGCCCTATATGGGTTTCGTGTTTGTCAAATCCGTCGTAATTGCAGGTAATCGTCCCGGCGCCAATATTGGCGCCGGCGCCGACAAATGTGTCGCCGATATATGTCAGGTGGTTGATTTTCGCGCCTTCTTCCACAACAGACTTTTTGATCTCGACAAAATTACCAATTCGAGCGCCCTCGCCGATGTCCGCACCGGGCCGAAGCCGCGCAAAGGGTCCGATCTGGGCCTCTTGCCCGATCGTGGTTCCTTCAAGATGGGAAAACGATTTGACGGTCACATTGTCGTCGATAGTAACGCCCGGACCGAAAAATACGTTGGGTAATATGGTAACGTCCTGGCCCAAATCGGTGTCATAGCTGAAAAATACCGAGTCCGGCTCGATCAGCGTCGCACCCTCGTCCATCGCCGCAATGCGCATGCGCTTTTGAAAGCCGGCCTCGGCCTGAGCCAATTCGCTACGGGAATTGACACCCAGCACCTCGGTTTCATCACACGCGATCGCCACGCTTTTGTATTGACGGTTTCGAGCAATTGCAATGATGTCGGTTAAATAATATTCGCCTTTGGCGTTATCGCACGCCACTTGGTCGAGCAACTCAAACAAAATAGATCCATCAATAAGCATGACACCCGAATTACAGAAGGTTATTGCTTTTTGTTCGGATGTGGCTTCGCCCTGTTCAACAATCCCGGCTAAGTGACCGTCCTCGTTTATCAACAGGCGTCCATAGCCGGTTGGATGGTCCGAGTGAAACCCAAGCACGACAATCTGCGCTCCCTCGGCACGCGCCGCGATCATCCTGTCGAGAGTCGATACTTGAATAAGCGGTGTATCGGCATAGAGAATGAAAACATCGCCCTTGAATCCATCAAGTAGCGGTTGGCTGATCAGTACGGCGTGTGCCGTGCCCAAGGGCGTCTCTTGAACCCTCACGCCCATCGCCGGATCAAACGCCGCGACCGCATCCGACACCTGTTGCATGTGCGGACCGACAATGACCATAGCAGGCGACGCGGCGGTCTGTTTGACCAGCGATAAGACGTGATGCAGCATGCTTCGACCGCCGACGGTATGAAGCACTTTGGGCGTTTTCGACCGCATGCGCGTGCCCTGACCCGCCGCCAATATGACGGCCGCACACGCGCGTCTGCTTCTGTTGCCACTTGCCATGATCTGAATTCAGCTAACCGCCCGAAACCTGTCATAGGAGCCAATAGCGGCAAAATAAACTATTGTTTCCTAATCTTACTCATTCGGAGCAAGAAATACGCCATTATATTAACGATCTGGTTAGTCGAGGATTAACCCCCAAAACAGGGAGAATTACTTCGCGTGTCTATAGACCATAGAATGAAGATGGGATTTTGTCCGAATTTTGTCCGCCGCAAGGCGTGACCAGCCTAGATATATCCAGGATATATTGTGTCGTCGAATCTCGACACCAAGCAGGGCCATTCGACGATGCCACAGACAGGGAAGTAGATTGCCGGAAAAATGACACTAGGCCCCAAACATACCATAGCGTTCGATCTGGACGGCACATTGGTCGATACGGCGCCGGATCTGTGTCGTGCACTCAACTTTGCCCTCGATCAAAGAGGTCTGCCGCCGGTCGCGGAAGAATTGGTCCGTGCGGATGTGGGATTAGGCGCGCGCAAAATGATTGAGGACGGAATAAAGCGCGCAGGCAAGCGTGACGACCACACCCTGATGCAAGAACTGGAACGGGATTTTCTGTCATTTTACGCGGCCAATATAGCGGTCGCCAGCAGACCCTGTCCCGGTGTGGTGAACGCGCTTGAGCGCTATCGGGACTGGGGCGTCCATCTGGGTATTTGTACCAATAAGCGTGAGGCCCTATCGCGGCAGCTGCTCGATGAGTTGGGTCTGCTGTCTTTCTTCAAGTGTGTGGTCGGTGCGGACACCCTGGCGGTACGCAAACCCGATCCGGGGCATCTGCTTGAAACCATTAGGCGCGCGGGCGGTCATTCCGACCGAGCGGTCATGGTCGGCGACAGCGCCATCGATGTGGCGACGGCCAAAGCGGCCGGCGTGCCCATTGTGGTGGTGAGTTTCGGCTATACGGACGTGCCGGCACAACAACTGGGCGGCGACCGCTTGATCGATCATTTGGATGATCTTGACCATGTCTTGGCGGATTTGATCTAGCTTGACTCGGTCCGGCCAACCCGCTGTATAAAAAGAGTCTTGCCTGATCAGGGCGCGTAGCTCAGCGGGAGAGCACTGCGTTCACATCGCAGGGGTCGCTGGTTCAATCCCAGCCGCGCCCACCATATAAATCAACCACTTAGCAGAAATTTACGCAGGGGTTCTTGGGCCAATGGGTCCAAACCCCATGGCTGGGCACGGCATTAGGTAAGGCAACCAAGGATCTAAGCGGCCCATCCCTCCGCACTTTTTCACTATACCCCATTGATATATATACACCATTGGTGTATATATATCAATGAGAAAGATTGGCCATACCGTAGGGGAAACCGCCGCCTTTCTGAAATTCGCTAAGGCCAATCTCAGCGAGGTCGATCACGAACGGCTCAAAAGAGAGCTGGCCCTTGACCCTACTAAGGGACAGATCATTCAAGATGCAGGTGGGGTTCGCAAGTATCGATTCGCCCCGTCCGGCCGGGGCAAGAGTGTCGGTTTTCGGATCATCACCTACTATTACAATGAATCCATGCCGGTCTATCTGCTCACCGGCTACGCCAAGAGTGAGCGGATTAGCCTGAGCGACGATGACAAGAAACTATTAAGGAGGACTACCAGCAAAATCAAAGCTGCCGCTAAACGGAGGAAGTGAGGTCTACGATGCCAAAAAAGGGGATTCCCAAGACAACCAAAGCTAGGCGAAAAATCGCCGCAGCGCTTGATGAAGTTCTAGCCCATGTGGAGGGCAAGCCGAACAAGATTAAGTTCTTTGATCTGTTTGTTCCTGATGATGTAGACGTTAAGGCCGTTCGAAAAAAGACCGGCCTGTCTCAGGATAACTTTGCCCGCTATATCGGGATCAATTCTGGGACGCTACGCAATTGGGAACAGGGAGTGCGGGAGCCGACCGGCGCAGCGCGGACGTTGCTTGCCATGGTCAGCAAAGACCCAGAAATTGTTCAAAGAACTCTCGCGCCGCGCCGCAAGCCAAAAGCGGCCACCGCCAAACGAAAGCAAGCACTGCCCGGCGCCGCTATGTAACTGAATGCCGGACACGAAAAGGCCCCGGTACAGGGTTGGGGGGGAGGACCGGGGCCTTGGCGTAGTGGGGGGTGCGTGTCTGTAGAATAGACACGATAAGCCGTCTAGGCTTCGTTTCTTAAGTGTATCTTAAAATTTTTTTTCAACTCGACGGAAGTAAACGGAAGCTCGTCCGGGTACGCACTTTTACGCGGTTTTTCTGGATCATTTTGGCACAGTTTATTTAAAGGTATTAACTAAAATTAATAAACCTTAATGATTACCTAATATTTTGACCCGCGCGACGGATGTTTAGCTGCTTCATTAGACCGCACCCAACAAGCTTGCGCAGACACAAAGGATCGGTCCCAGTGAGCCGCCAACTTGCGGGCAAAGACCATCTGCTGTCTATATGAGGGGCATTTAGGCTAACAGTGATAAAGACTTCATGCTGGCACTTGGCGGATCATCCCACGACGGACAGCTGCGGCTGGATGTGACGGCTTTGAGGGTAAAAGTCGCGCCCTGCCCGTTGTGCGGCCCATCACTTTTAGTAAGGCTGTCTCAATCACAACTTGGTGTTCGCTGTATCCGGTGCCGCGCCAGCAGCATCACCATGTCTCTGGTCGCCGTCCTCAAACAGCTTTCACCGAACCTTACTGACAAAAGTATTTACGAACTTTCGTCGCGCGGGCCGCTTTTTCGGTTGTTAAGGCGACGCGCCGGGCAACTCACAATCTCGGAATTTTTCGACCATGTGGCGCCGGGCGATTATGGCAACGGCGTGCAATGCCAAGATCTTCAGGCACTGACCTTTCCGGACAAAAGCTTTGATATCTGCACCAGTACGGAGGTCTTCGAGCATGTGCCGGATGACCGTCAGGCCTTCAGGGAAGTCTATCGGGTCTTAAAGGAAAACGGAGTGCTGATTTTCACGGTGCCGTTAAGAGAGAAAGGCCCGACAATCGAACGCGCCAGAATGGAAAGCGGCCGCATCGTTCATCTTAAACCCGAACAATACCACAGCGACCGCCTACGCGGTGCAGGACAGGTTTTGTGTTATCGCAATTATGGCGCCGACATTACCGGCCGATTGGAGGAAGCGGGCTTTAGCTCTGCACGGATCGTCCGGCTTGATTCCAAATTATGGTGGGGTTTGTCGGCACCCGTCATTATGGCGCGTAAAACGTCGCCGCCCGCCAATCGTTCTTAACGCGAACCGGCGTCCACTTCGCTCGAAAATGCTCTATGACCCGCAGCGGCTGAACGTCTCGATTGTCCGCCTCAATTGATCTCTTGATAAATCTTGGATCCTGATTCTCGAAATTCTCGCGATTTAGCATCGAGGCCCGTTTGGATCTCTTCTGCGGTCAGCCCGGTCACTTCGTTTTGCTGGCGCGCTTGATCGCGCACTTCTTGGCTAATTTTCATGGAGCAGAATTTGGGACCGCACATGGAGCAGAAATGGGCAACTTTGGCGCCTTCCGCAGGCAAAGTTTGATCGTGAAAATCAATTGCGGTTTCAGGATCGAGCGACAGATTGAATTGATCTTGCCAACGAAAATCGAACCGCGCCTGGGACAACGCGTTGTCCCGATCCTGTGCCGCCGGATGGCCCTTTGCCAGATCCGCTGCGTGTGCCGCAATTTTATAGGTGATGACACCGGTTTTGACGTCGTCACGATCCGGTAAGCCAAGATGCTCCTTGGGTGTCACATAGCACAGCATGGCCGTGCCAAACCAGCCGATCATGGCGGCGCCGATCGCGCTGGTGATGTGATCGTAACCAGGCGCAATATCGGTCGTTAGAGGGCCTAACGTATAGAATGGAGACTCATGGCAAACTTCGAGTTGCTTCTCCATATTCTCTTTGATCTTGTGCATCGGCACATGGCCGGGCCCCTCGATCATCACCTGCACATTGTATCGATCGGCCACCTGCCGTAATTCACCCAGGGTTTCAAGCTCGGCAAATTGTGCCGCATCGTTGGCATCGGCAATCGAACCGGGCCGCAAGCCGTCGCCCAACGAAAAACTAACGTCATAGGCAGCCATGATCTCGCAAATGTCCTCAAAATGCGTGTAGAGGAAGCTCTCCTTGTGATGAGCCAGGCACCACTTCGCCATGATCGCGCCGCCACGCGAAACGATACCCGTGACGCGATCGACGGTCAGCGGAACATGAGCCAATCGAAGCCCCGCATGGACCGTGAAATAATCGACCCCTTGTTCGCATTGTTCGATCAGCGTATCGCGATAAACGTCCCACGTGAGCTCTTCGGCAATTCCATCGACTTTTTCTAAGGCCTGGTAAATCGGTACCGTGCCGATGGGAACCGGTGAGTTTCGGATTATCCATTCTCGAATTGTGTGAATATGACGGCCGGTGGATAAATCCATCACAGTGTCGGCGCCCCACCGAATCGCCCACACCATCTTGTCGACCTCTTCCGCGGCCGATGATGTGATAACCGAATTACCGATATTGGCGTTGATCTTGACCAGGAAATTGCGGCCAATAATCATCGGCTCGGATTCTGGATGATTGATATTGGCGGTAATGATGGCGCGCCCTCGGGCCACTTCATCTCTGACGAATTCAGGTGTCGCAAAAGGCGGGATTAAAGCACCATGGGACTCTCCGTCCCTTGGCATTCCCTTGTTAGACCGTGCTTTAAGAAGTTGCTCCCGTCCTTGATTCTCGCGAATGGAAATGTATTCCATTTCCGGTGTAATCAGCCCGGCACGAGCATAATTCAGTTGGGTCGGTCGCTTGCCCGACTTTGCTCTGAGTGGCTGAAGAGGCCCTCGATCGAATATCGGTACGTTCAGCTGTTCACCGGATTTCAGACCATCATCTTCCGGCTTTGGTTCCCGGCCTTGATAGGTTTCTACGTCTCCGCGCGCCAAAATCCAGTCTCGACGTAGCGCCGGCAGGCCTTGATGAATATCAATCCGGGCATTGGGATCCGTGTAAGGACCCGACGGATCGTAAACCCTCAATGCCTTTGGATCGGCGCCCTCGCTTAACGCAATTTCACGCATCGACACATTGATATTGGGATGCAATTCGCCCCGCTGAAACACTTTGCGCGACGCCGGCAGCGGGCCGGTGGTCACCCTTTCCCCCATAATCGGCTCAAATGCGACGGCTGATTTCGACATGGCGCTATTTCCTTGTTGTCCACATGCGGATCGGTTTGTTGTCAGGGAAATGGCGGCTATAGGAGAGAAGAAAAAAGCACCCAAGAAAGCGCCTAAACCCCATTCCTACGCCGGTATAACCCGGATCAGGTTCAAAGGGACTCCCGTGTTGCACCAAAAGAACATGGCGCCGGCAGGATCTCAGCCCCCCATCGGGGCACCCCTGGGACAAAAATAGACTCCCCGAAGTCCTGAAAAGAGTCAAGAAAAAGCGTTAGAGCGTTTTCAGGAAAAGTGGACCCGGTTTTCCGTCCGAAAACGCGACCACTAAAGAATCTGGACCACCGTTCTTCGATTCTATGATTTGTCAACGTGGTCTAGTCGGAAGGTCAGGCCGGCTTCCGGCAGACAAACTGGTAGACGGCTAGATCGTCTTTGTTCAGCGCGTCTAGACGGTTAGCCCATTCGGTTGCCTGTTCGCCCAACACCCGCAAGATCGAAGCCTCATCTACGGAACTGGAATCAAATCCAATCATGGCTTTGAGAATCTGCCGCCAGCCCGCCCAGCCTTGGACAATGAGCGACAGGGGCTGGGACGTAATGTCTTCCTGCACACTTATATCGAAGCCCGATTTCTCGATCGTAGCGGTATATTCTTCGGGGGAGCACAAGAAGGTCTGGCCTGATGTGCCGGAAAAACAACTGGCCTGTTTCGCCTGATCGAAATCTCCATTGGCGATCACATAGTCGGTCAAGACAAAAGTACCGCCCGGTTTTAGAGATCGATAAACTTGCTTTATTAATCGCTCCTTATTCTCCACCAAACTCAATTCTTGAAATGCGATCACGCCGTCGAATTTTTCTTTCGGAAGTCGTACGGAATTCGGCTTATAAGCTTTGACAGCGATATTTTTCTTGAGGCCTGCCGCGGTAAATTGTCGGAGTGCCTCAGCAAGTATATTGGAACGTCGTTCGTAACCGGTAATCTTAACTTCGGTCTCGCGCGCGATATGACGCGCGGCTCCGCCCAAACCAAATCCGATGATCCCCAAGTTTTTCTCATTGGAAAGCTGAAGTGGAATGATCAATTCCGCCAGCAATTCGGGCGAGCCCGGACCTAAATAACCTTCACCCCAAAGTCCTTGGGCCACAACAAGGCGCAGCAATTCTTCAGATACCTCGGACCCATGATCGCCCACAAAAGTCTGCGCTAAGATACTTTCGATATGAGAGGCATCATCAAACGCATGTGACTCGTCACCGTTTAGATGGGTGTCGATACCCTGCTTGGCGCCTTTCGAGGCGATATTTTCCAACGATGCCGTCATTGCACAAATTACCAAACGTGTTTCCCGCTCATGCTCG
>SMVB01382443.1_pt1 | contig 10658 bp, 9 predicted proteins | sample 2456461 | NCBI WGS metagenome assembly SMVB01 (sample SAMN11095934, study PRJNA526329) | marine sediment metagenome | biome: Marine sediment; feature: Surficial sediment; material: Deep marine sediment; isolation source: Hadal surficial sediment | place: Pacific Ocean | collected 2014-05 | depth 0-1...
AAATATGCTAAAAGTTCAATGAATATGACACACCGCTGGTTGGATCGTTGTATTAAACATTTAAAGAAAATCCCTTTAAAATACGATTATGACCAAACTTTTTTTCCAATAGTTCAAGGGAGTTCATATAAGGATCTGAGAAAACAATCTGCCGAATATATAGCCTCATTAGGCGAAGAAGGTAACGCTATTGGCGGGCTATCAGTGGGAGAGCCCCCCGAAGAAATGTATGAAATGACATCTATAGTTACCGAAATTCTTCCGAAGGAAAAACCTTGTTATCTAATGGGCGTTGGTACCCCAATTAATATTCTTGAAAGTATAGCTTTAGGGGTAGACATGTTCGATTGTGTTTTGCCCACAAGAAATGGTCGTAATGGCATGTTATTTACGGTACATGGCACCATCAATATTAAAAACAAAAAGTGGGAAGATGATTTTTCTGCTTTAGATGAAATGGATATTACTTGGGTAGATACTGAATATAGTAAGGCATACCTTAGACATCTTTTTACAGTTAATGAAATGTTAGGTAAACAGATTGCTACCATTCATAATCTGGGATTTTATTTATGGTTGGTTCGTGAAGCGAGAAAGCATATCTTAGCAGGAGACTTTAGTATTTGGAAAAAAACAATGGTCCAACAAATGAATAAACGGTTGTAACTTTATGCTTAACATATTTGATAGATATATTTTGCGAAAATACTTGGGGACCTTTTTCCTAATGTTAGTACTTTTTATACCTATTGGAATTACAGTACATCTATCTGAAAAAATTGATAAAATACTTGAAAACGAAGTTCCTTTTGTTGAAGTAGCTCAGTATTTCCTTGATTTTACAATTTATTTTGCCAATCTGTTATTTCCTCTTTTTCTATTTCTATCTGTGATATGGTTTACTTCAAAATTAGCTAACAATACTGAAGTTATTGCTTTTTTAAGTAGCGGTGTGTCGATTTATCGTTTTTTAAGACCTTTTTTAATAGGAGCTACAATTGTTTGTATTGGGGCTCTTGTAATGGCAATGTATTTAGCTCCAATGGCAAGTAAGGGATTTAATGAGTTTTCATATAAATATTATAAAAAGAATAAAAAAGATCGACAGCAAAGAAATGTTTACAGACAAATAAATGAGAATGATTATATCTATGTAAGTTACTTTAATGTAAAAGAAAAATCTGGCAGTAATTTTACTTTAGAACATTTTGAAGGGAATAAATTGATATTTAAGATTTTTGCTAATAGAATAGAATATAACGAAAAGGATAGTACCTATACACTTAAAAATTATACAAAACGAACCATAGGTGAAAATGAAGATATTCTTGAAAGTAAGAAAATATTAGATACCACTTTTTCTTTTGAACTTGAAGACCTTACTCCAGTTGAATATATAGCAGAAACCTTAAACTTAACTGAACTAAACTCATTTATAGAACGAGAAAAAGAACGTGGATCCTCATATATTAATAGATACGAAGTGGTAAAATATAAACGATGGAGCCTACCAATATCTGCTTATATTTTAACTGTAATTGCCGTAGCAGTTTCTTCAGTTAAACGTCGGGGAGGAATGGGAGTAAACCTTGCTATAGGGATAGGTATTGGAATGACATTTATTTTTTTCGATAAAATATTTGGCACCATGGCAATGCAGAGTGATTTTTCACCATTAATCGCAACTTGGTTTCCTAATTTTGTCTTCACTATCTTGGCTGTTTATCTCTTAAAAAATGCGAAACGCTAAGCTATTAAACTATCTTCATTTACATTTTATAGTTTTCATTTGGGGATTTACAGCGATATTGGGTGCACTTATTTCTATAGATGCCATTCCCTTGGTATGGTTTAGAATGTTGTTGGCTACAGTTTTTATATTTTTGTTTCTGAAAATTAAAAAAGAAAATTTCCTTATTCCAAAAAAAGCTTTACTTGGTTTTTGTTTTGTAGGATTTCTAATAGCACTTCATTGGGTGGCATTTTTTAGTGCGATTAAGTCCTCAAATGTATCAATAACACTGGCAATGATGTCCACTGGAGCTTTTTTCGGCTCCTTCTTAGAACCCTTATTTTACAAACGAAAAATAATAACCTACGAAGTATTTTTTGGAATTATAGTAATAGTGGGCCTCTATATTATATTTAAAGTTGAAACACAATATTTCACAGGAATTATTTTGGCCTTAACTTCATCTTTCTTAGGAGCCTTGTTTTCAGTATTTAATGGAAAATTTGTTGTAAAATATCGGGCTTCTGTTATAGCATTTTACGAATTATTATCTGGATTGCTTTGCATAACGGTATTTCTTTTTATTGGTAAAAATTTCAAAAATACATTTTTTGAACTTTCAACAAATGATTGGATATTTATAATAATATTAGCTTCAGTTTGTACAGCATATGCATTTATTGCTTCGGTACACGTTATGAAGTGGATTAGCCCATATACTCTAATACTCACAACTAATTTGGAACCTGTTTATGGTATCATATTAGCTTTATTGATATTAGGAGATAAAGAGTATATGAGCCCTCAATTTTATTTTGGAGCAGCTATAATATTAGTAACAGTAATTATAAATGGCTTATTGAAAACCTCGATGAAAAGAAAGATTTGAATTTTTAATGACATCCCTATTCACAAAATTTTATATTTGTACACTATATTCAAATAATACGAAAAAGATACTATGGAATATCTTGATTTTGAATTACCTATTAAAGAATTACAAGAGCAATATGATAAAGCATGTAAAATTGGAGAGGAAAGTGATGTAGATGTTACAAATACTTGCAAACAGATAGAGAAAAAGCTAAACGATACTAAAAAGGAAATTTATAAAAATCTTACTCCTTGGCAACGTGTGCAATTATCTCGTCATCCAAATAGGCCATATACATTGGACTATATTAAGGCTATTTGTGGGGATTCCTTTTTAGAACTACATGGAGATCGTAATTTCAAAGATGATAAAGCCATGATTGGGGGCTTGGGAAAGATAGGTGATCAAAGTTATATGTTTATAGGACAGCAGAAAGGGTATAATACTAAAACACGTCAATATCGAAATTTTGGAATGGCTAATCCAGAAGGGTACCGAAAAGCATTACGTTTAATGAAATCTGCCGAAAAGTTTGGTATCCCTGTTGTTTCCTTAATAGATACCCCAGGAGCTTATCCGGGTCTGGAAGCAGAAGAACGTGGGCAAGGAGAGGCAATTGCTAGAAATATTTTGGAAATGACTCGTCTAAAAGTACCTATAATTGTTGTAATTATAGGCGAAGGAGCAAGTGGCGGAGCCTTAGGAATTGGAGTAGGAGATAAGGTACTTATGTTAGAAAACACCTGGTACTCGGTAATTTCTCCAGAAAGTTGTTCATCGATACTTTGGCGTAGCTGGGAATTCAAAGAACAAGCTGCTAAAGCATTGAAACTTACCGCTACCGATATGAAAAAACTAAATCTTATCGACCAAATTATAAAAGAACCATTAGGTGGAGCTCATAGTGATAAAGAAAAAACATATCGGATAGTTTCAAACGCAATTGAAAAAGCATTTAAAGAATTAAATAACTTATCCCCAAAAGAATTAGTAAAAAAACGAATGGAAAAATATTCCGAAATGGGAGTTTTTAAAAGCTAGTCACAACAATAGCAATCCATTATAAAAATCAGAATATTTTATTTTAGATTTTTTTATGGTTATTAACAATAAACTTAAGTTTTCAACAGTTAAATTGTTAATGAACGGTTAATATAGAAATCCAAAATTATATCTAAACGCATTACAATTTTAATTACATTCGCTCAATGGAGAAATTAAAACCTCAAACTAATTATCCTTCTCGCTCAACTCAAGTAATTCAACTTGAGAAAGGAAAGTTACCTCCCCAAGCTATTGATTTAGAGGAGGTTGTATTAGGAGCTATGATGATTGATAAAAAAGGAGTAGATGAGGTTATCGATATTTTACATTCCGGTGTTTTTTACAAAGAAGCACATCAGCATATTTTTGAAGCCATCCACACACTCTTTGAAAAAAGTGAACCTGTAGACTTATTAACCGTTTCTGCAAGGCTAAAGAAGGAAAAAAAACTAGATATCATAGGAGGTGAATTTTACCTCATTCAATTAACCCAAAAAGTGTCTTCTTCGGCACATATTGAGTTTCATGCTCGTATCATCCTCCAGAAATACATTCAACGCAGTCTTATAAAAATTTCAAATGAAATTATTGAAGATTCATATAACGAAAGCACCGATGTTTTTGATTTATTGGACAATGCAGAAGCTAAATTATATGAAATTACACAAGGTAATATAAAACGCTCTTCAGAAAGCGCTCAAAATCTTGTGATTCAAGCTAAGAAAAGAATTGAAGAAATTGCCAATAAAGAAGGACTTTCAGGAATTCCTTCAGGATTTCCTAAATTAGATAAACTTACTTCGGGATGGCAACCAAGTGATTTAATCATTATAGCTGCACGTCCGGGAATGGGTAAAACAGCTTTTGCTTTATCTATGGCTCGTTACATTACAATAGAATATAATATACCCGTAGCATTTTTCTCTTTGGAAATGTCATCAATCCAGTTAATAACCCGTTTAATTTCTTCTGAAACCGGGTTGAGTGCAGAAAAACTACGTACCGGAAAACTTGCAAAACATGAATGGGAACAACTGAATGTAAAAGTTAAAGGTCTTGAAAAAGCACCTTTGTTTATAGATGATACTCCTTCTTTGTCTATTTTCGATCTAAGGGCAAAAGCCAGAAGACTGTCATCTAAGCATGGGGTAAAGCTTATTATCGTTGATTATTTACAGTTAATGACCTCAGGCGGTACTCATAAGGGAGGTAACCGTGAACAGGAAATCTCTGCCATTTCACGTAACTTAAAAGCACTAGCGAAAGAATTAAATGTTCCTGTCATTGCATTATCTCAGCTATCTCGTGCAGTAGAAACTCGAGGAGGTAGTAAACGTCCTTTACTTTCAGACTTAAGGGAGTCGGGAGCAATTGAACAAGATGCTGATATTGTTTCTTTTATCTATAGACCGGAATATTATAAAATAGACGAATGGGATGATGAAGAAAGAACTCCAACAATCGGACAAGCAGAATTTATAGTCTCCAAACACCGTAATGGTGGACTGGATGAAATAAGGCTAAAATTTGTAGCCCATTTAGGTAGGTTTGAAAATATAGAATCCTTCGAATTTTCAACCGAATATCATTCTCGAATGAATGCCGCTGCAAACGATGACACTTTTAAAGCAGACCATTTAGACTTAACCGACGATGTTTTTGGTAGCTCTATGAACGATAACCCACCTCCTGAAGGCGATAATGACGTTCCATTTTAAGAAATCATTTTATTTTGGAACAAAATTTGTCATTAAATTTACACTATGTCAAAATTGCTCATAATCATTTTTGTTTTTTTAATTACTTTACAAGTATCAGCATCCTATATCCTTATTCCAATGGATGCTGAAAGCCAAAAAGAACATTTAAAAGCTTACGGAATTACGTATTGGTTACTTGAAAAACAACAAAAAGTTAAATGGCTTTTAAATTATCGTGGAGGGTCTTTTTTATTACCCGACTCCGAAGAAATCCGAAGAGAATGCCAGATACGAGGCGTTTCTTTTGAAATTCTTTCTAACTCTAAAACAGAAGAAATATTAGCTAAAATTAGCAGTCCTTCCCAAAACATGGAAGCTGTTGTTCTTGAAAAGGCACCTAGAATTGCCGTGTATTCACCTAAAGGGAATCTACCATGGGATGATGCCGTTACTATGGTATTAACTTATGCTGAAATTCCCTATGATGTTGTCTATGATGAAGAAGTATTGAATGAACAATTGTTATTGTATGATTGGTTGCATTTACATCACGAAGATTTTACAGGACAATATGGAAAATTTTACCGTGCCTATCGTGCTGCACCCTGGTATATAGAAGGTAAAAGAAATGCAGAGACACTTGCTGCAAAACTGGGATACGATAAGGTTTCTGAAGCCAAACGAGACGTAGCACTTAAAATAAGAAATTATGTTATAGGTGGTGGATTTATGTTTGCTATGTGTAGCGCTACAGATAGTTTTGATATTGCTTTGGCAGCAGAAGGAATTGATATTTGTGAAACTATGTTTGATGGTGATCCTAGTGAACCGGGTTATCAAAGTAAAATAGACTACAAAAAAACCTTTGCATTTAAGGATTTTATTTTAGAAAGAAGCCCAATGGTATATGAGTTTTCTTCAATAGATATGACAAGAAAACGTAAAATAATAAAAGAATTAGATTATTTTACTTTAATGGATTATTCTGCAAAATGGGATCCAATACCCTGCATGTTAGTACAAAATCATACAGCTCTAGTTAAAGGTTTTATGGGTCAAACTACTTCATTTTATAGGGACCAAATTAAATCAAATGTTCTTATTTTGGGAGAAAATAAATCCAATGGTGAAGCACGTTATATTCATGGAATAAAAGGAAAAGGTTTTTTTACTTTCTACGGAGGTCATGATCCGGAGGATTATCAACATAGGGTAGGTGATGCTAAAACCGAATTAGCTTTACACCCTAATTCACCAGGCTACAGACTTATATTAAATAATGTATTATTCCCTGCCGCCAAAAAGAAAAAGCAGAAGACATAAATTAAAAAACCCCACTCAACGAGTGGGGTTTTTAACGAAATAATAATATTTGTGTCTTACTTTACTTTGTTTACAATAGCTTCAAAAGCTTCAGGGTGATTCATAGCTAAATCAGCTAAAACCTTACGGTTTAAGGTTATATTATTGGTCTTACATTTCCCTATAAACTGTGAATAAGACATTCCATGTAGACGAGTACCCGCATTAATACGAGTAATCCATAACGAACGAAAATTTCTCTTTTTTGTTCGACGGTCTCTGTAGGAATATTGCATTGCTTTTTCAACAGCATTTTTTGCAACGGTCCATACATTTTTACGTCTTCCAAAGTAACCTTTGGCTAGTTTTATTATCTTTTTTCTTCGTGCTCTTGAAGCAACTGAATTTAGTGATCTTGGCATAATTTTAATTTTTTTGTAGCAGGCGATTCAACTATTTTTAGAATACTTTATTGGCCATACTCCAGGGTTGTACATTTTTTTTACCGGTTATGTTTACTTCATTCGAAGCATCCGCTTAACATTATTTACATCTGCTTTATCTACAATAGTATCATGGGTTAATGCAAGTTTACGTTTTTTGGACTTCTTGGTTAAGATGTGACTTTTAAACGCATGCTTCCTTTTTATTTTACCCGTACCAGTAACTCTAAAACGTTTTTTGGCAGCGGATTTTGTTTTTTGTTTAGGCATAGTTTCCTAGTTTTTATTTATTTCGTTTTCTTTATTCATCCTATCTGCCTAAAGCAGAATAAGTGTATTTATAAATCTTACTTTTTCTTTGGAGCGATAAACATTGTCATACGCTTCCCTTCTAATCTTGGCATTTGTTCAACCTTACCATAATCCTCTAATTCTTGAGCTAGACGTAAAAGTAAAATTTCGCCTTTGTCTTTATAAATTATGGACCGTCCTTTAAAAAAAACATACGCTTTTAATTTAGCACCATCTTTTAAAAATTTTTCAGCGTGTTTCTTTTTAAATTGATAGTCGTGGTCATCTGTATTTGGTCCAAATCGTATTTCTTTAATTATGACTTTAGTCGCCTTAGACTTTAATGCCTTTTCTCGTTTCTTTTGTTCGTAAACAAATTTTTTATAATCCATGGCTTTACAAACAGGAGGTTTTGCATTTGGAGAAATCTCAACAAGATCAACTTCTAATTCCAATGCAATTTCCATTGCTTTGCTAATAGGATATACTCCAATCTTAACATTGTCACCAACAAGACGCACTTCTTGAGCACTAATCTTTTCATTAATTTTGTGCTTATCTTCTCTTATAATCCTTGCTGGACCTCTGCTTCTTTTTCTTCGTATTGCTATGGCTGTAAATTATTTAAATTAAACATCAAACTCTTTTGTATTCGTTTCAATTTCTTTATTTATTAATTGAGAAAACTCTTCAACAGTCATTTCTCCTATATCTCCTTTGCCGTGTTTTCTTACAGAAACCGTATCGTTTTTCTCCTCTTGTTTCCCTACAATCAACATATAAGGGATTTTTTTCATCTCGGTTTCTCGTATTTTTTTTCCAATAGTTTCATTTCTATTGTCGACGAGGGCGCGAATTTCGTTATTTTCAAGCAAATTTAAAACTTTTTGAGCGTATTTCTCATATTTTTCACTTAAACACAATATACTAACCTGATCTGGAATGAGCCACAAAGGAAAATTTCCTCCTGTACGTTCAAGAAGAATGGCTATAAATCGTTCCATACTTCCAAAGGGAGCACGATGGATCATTACAGGGCGATGCATCTTATTATCACTCCCTTTATATTCCAATTTAAACCTTTCAGGAGCATTATAATCCACTTGTATCGTACCGAGTTGCCAACTTCTACCCAATGCATCTTTAACCATAAAATCTAATTTTGGTCCATAAAAAGCGGCTTCCCCTTTTATTATTGTAAAGTTCAATCCCTTTTCTTTTGAAGCATTAATGATTGCCTTTTCTGCTTTGTCCCAATTCTCAATACTACCGATATAATTTTCAGGCTTATCTGGATCTCTTAAAGAGATTTGAGTTGTGAAATCTTCAAATCCCAATGATCCAAAAACATATAAAACAAGATCAATTACGTTTTTAAATTCCTGATCCAACTGTTCTGGAGTACAAAAAATATGAGCATCATCTTGTGTAAAACTACGCACACGTATTAATCCATGTAGTTCCCCGCTTTGTTCATAACGGTATACAGTACCAAATTCTGCATAGCGTTGAGGTAAATCTTTATACGACCAGGGTTTCGATTTGAAAATCTCACAATGATGTGGGCAATTCATAGGCTTTAATAAAAACTCTTCATCATCGTTTGGTGTTTTTATGGGTTGAAAACTATCTTTTCCATATTTAGCATAATGTCCAGAAGTTACATAAAGTTCCTTAAGACCAATATGTGGGGTTATTACCATATCATACCCAGCTTTTTTTTGAGCTTTCTTTAAAAAATTTTCCAACCTTTCACGAAGTGCAGCACCTTTAGGTAACCACAAAGGCAGGCCTTGACCTACTTTTTTTGAAAAAGTGAACAATTCTAGTTCTTTACCCAGCTTTCTATGATCTCTTTTTTTTGCTTCCTCTATTAATTCGAGATATTCATTAAGTTCTTTTTGTTTTGGAAAGCTTATTCCGTATATACGAGTAAGTTGCTTATTGTTTTCATCACCTCGCCAATAAGCTCCGGCTATACTCATAAGTTTTACCGCTTTTACTATTCCTGTATTGGGAATATGTCCTCCACGGCATAAATCAGTAAAAGTATCATGATCACAAAAAGTAATTGTTCCATCTTCCAGATTTTCTATAAGTTCAACTTTGTATTCGTTCTTTTGTTTTTTATAAAAATTTAATGCTTCGGTTTTAGAAGATTTGCGTTTGGTAAATTCATGCTTTCCTCTTGCAATTTCCAGCATTTTATCTTCAATAGATTTTAAATCTTTTTCAGATAGGGTATTTTCCATAAGATCAATATCGTAGTAAAAACCGTTTTCTATTGCTGGTCCTATTGTTAATTTTATTCCGGGGAATAATTCCTCTAGAGCTTGAGCCAATATATGAGCTGAGGAGTGCCAAAAAGCTTGCTTACCTTTATCGTCTTTCCAAGTATATAAAACAAGATTACCGTCTTTTGTAAGTTGTGAGTACACTTCAACAGTTTCATCATTAAAGGATGCCGAAATTACATTTCTAGCAAATCCTTCACTAATACTTTTAGCAACCTCCATTGGAGTAATGCCCGTTTCAAATTGCTTCACATTTCCATCTGGTAAAGTAATCTCGATCATACGTATTAAAAATTTAAGCAGCAAAGATACTACGAGTTTCTAGGTTTTACAATAATAGGTTAGGGTATTATGAGATAGTTTTTTTTAGCACTCCCTGCCAATATAAATTGACGAGACAGGCTTTCACAACTCGCTTTTTGAGTTGCCATTTTTTACAAAGACGAATATTTTTTGATAACTCAAAAGAGCTCAAGCAGTATACTCAATCCTTAGCACTTTCCTAGTTTACTCTATATTTTACATTGTGGTAATATAAATTTCGGAATAAAATTCTTTAATTCTATAATTACTAGAGATTCAATACATCACTAAAATTCTTAAATATTAATTAAAAAAACATGTGATTAACTTGTGTGGATTGAAAAGCAATTTATCTTTGCACCCGCTTTAAAAGAGTAAATAAAAATCCTTTTAGATTGTAAAAAACATAGGTCTTAAATTATAATATTTTTTAATTAAAAGATATTGTAAAATTAAAAAAGGGTTTGTATATTTGCACCCGCTTTCGAGAGGGAGCCAAGAACTAACCAGGCCGGTGGTCTGGGGTTTTTTTTATTTGAGATAAGTTCATTGATTTATTGAAATTGACAGCGTAGATATCTGTTAGATTTGACAGATATTTATAATTGAAAACTAAACTAAGTAAGATACCTGAGATTTTTTTGATAAGGGACTTTTTTTGTTGTATTGAATATT
>SMVB01165697.1_pt1 | contig 10657 bp, 8 predicted proteins | sample 2456461 | NCBI WGS metagenome assembly SMVB01 (sample SAMN11095934, study PRJNA526329) | marine sediment metagenome | biome: Marine sediment; feature: Surficial sediment; material: Deep marine sediment; isolation source: Hadal surficial sediment | place: Pacific Ocean | collected 2014-05 | depth 0-1...
CAGAGCCGCCCGGTCCTCGCTATGCCGCTCCTCGACTGCTGCACCCGGTTGACCCGCGTCCGACGCTGGGCACCCGACCAACACGGCTGCGGCCACGCACGCCCCTACGTAGACTCGCGCCGGACTCGTGTGAAGAGTGCTCAAGCTCACCTCCTTGGACAGTCATTCTTGCCGATACGAAGACCTACTCTATACGTCGATACCGTCCGACTCTGTCTTCGGCGTTCGTGCCGACCGTCTGCCAGCGTTTCGGAATTTCCGCGCTCAATTGGCATCAATCACGAAAGTACCCAGAGCACGCATCACTGCCGCTTTTTCCTCTGCGCCTGCTCCGGCTCGTCCCCCGGACCCGCCGATCGAGAATTGGGCGACGACGAAGCCTCGCTTTCTGTCTATCCACAGATAGTTGCCGAAAGCTCCCGACGCCATGAATTCCTGGTCGTAGTTTGCCGGTAGCCAAAACTGAAAGCTGTAGCCTTCTCCGAGGTTCCCTTCGTCGTCTTCACTGGGTTCCTGAAAGGGGGCCTGGGCGTTGGCTACCCTCTCGAACCAGTCGTCGGAGACCGTGGGCTTTCCGTTCAACCTCAAGTCCTCTAGGTAGAGCTGCCCCAGGTGTGCAAAGTCCTGCAGCGTGAGCGCGAGAGCGAAATGTCCCGTGGCATGCCCGTGTGAATCCAGCCCCCATTGCGCCTTGCCAAAGCCGAAGGGCTCCCAGAGCTTCTCCTGCACGATGTCCACAAACGGCTTTCCATAGGCCCCCCGCAGCACGGCGGACAGGACATGGGTGTCGGTCGCGATGTAGTTGAAATCGGTGCCGCCCGGAACGCGACGCGGCAGTGCGGCAGCCCATTGATCGAAATCACCGCCCTCCTGAATGAGGTCGTTGTACATGTCATTGCGATTCGGACTGCCCTTGAAGTGAAAGTAGTCGATACCGGACGACATCATCAACAGGTGCCTGACCGAAGTCTCCCCATATGCGGTGCCTTTGAACTGAGGCGCATAGCCCTCCACGGTGTCATCCAGGCTCGAAATCTTGCCTTCGAACAGCGCCATCCCCACAAGGGTGGAAGTGAAGCTCTTGGTAGCTGACCAAACATGGTTGCGGCTTCGAGCATCAAGGCCCTTGCCGTAGAACTCCAGCCGCACCTCTCCGTCCCGCAAGACCATCAAGCCGGATATGTTCGCTTTCTCGAGGTAGTGCGAAAGCGTATGACGCTGCCCGTCGAGCTCATACGTGACCTCATCGACTGATCGGGTGTTCCGTTCGTAGACTCTAGGCGTCTCCGCGCCGCGAAGAACCCGATGCGGGTGTACACGCTCCCAGTGCGTGAACAGATCGGCCCGTTTGTCTTCGTGTTGAAGTTGAAACCAGAGCGTGGGGTCGACTCCTTCAACCTCCGACTGCTGGGCCTCAGTGCCGAACGTCAAAATTGCGGCGACGATCAATACGCCCTTCATGATCCTCCGCATCATCAGATCTCCTTTCTGTGAGAATAGCTCGAACGAACTTGTGGCCCCGAGAAAGCCGGATGGTCAGTCTCTCCGATCTACCCGAAGTCGAAGCTGCCCACCTGGTAGCGAAGGCCTGCGCGCCCTTCCCCACGCGACCTTGGGTGGAGGGTTCGCCCCTTCAGGAACGGCGGGTCGCGCTGATGACCTCGGCGGGTCTGCATCGAGTCGGTGATCGCGCCTTCTCGACCGTGGATCTGAGCTACCGCGTGATCCCTGGGACGGCCTCCACGAGTGATCTGACCATGACTCACTCGTCCGTCCACTTCGACCGGACCGGCTTCCGCGAGGACGTGAACGTGGTGTTCCCTCTGGATCGGCTCCGTGAGCTCGAGGGCGAGGGAGTCATCGGATCGGTCGCCGACTTTCACTACTCCTTGATGGGTGCCGGCTGGCCGCCGCAAGCGATCGAGCCCACAATGCGCGAGCTCGCCTCGAGGCTCAGGGAGGATGGAGTCAACGCTGTTTGCCTCGCCCCTGTGTGACCGAACTGCACCCGCGCCGTGGGCGCGGCAAGTCACTTTCTCGAAGGCGAAGGCATCGCGACGACGGGCATCAGCCTGGTGCGGGTGAACACCGAGCAGATGCAGCTGCCCAGGTTCTTGTGGGTGCCCTTCGAGCTCGGACGGCCCTTTGGGGCGCCCAACGAGCCTGACTTCCAGCGTCGCGTTCTGCGCTCGGCGCTCGAACTGCTCGAGCGCAGCGACGGCCCGGTGATCCTGGAGGACTTTCCCGACGACGCTCCGACCGCCGAGGACACCGGGGCCGGCTGGACCTGCCCGGTCTCGTTTCATGCGCCAGCGGAAGACGAGTCTGAGCTCGTGAGCCAGGTCCTCGCTGAGCTGCGCCGTCTTGCGCCCTGGCACGAGGTCTATGTGGCTCAACGCGGTCGATCAGCAGCCGCGGCGAGTGGCCTGACCCACGAACACATCGTGCGCGGGCTGGGCGAACTGGCCCTGGCCGCCACGGCCAGCGGCACCAATCATCTGTCCGTTTCCACGGTCCTGCCGCTTCAGGAGTGGGTGCGCCTGGGGTGCGACGATCTACGAACCTGGTACATGGAAGCGGGCCAGGGGCAGCCCGGCCAGGCAAGCTCGCTCGAGCTGCGCGACTGGTTCTGGCAGCAGACTGCACTGGCTCAACTGATCGGTGCGGCCGCCATGCCCCTCGTAAAGTCGGAGGACGTAGCGCTCCGGATGTTCGGTTTGCGCGTCATGGTCCCCCGCGTCTACATGGATCAGCTGATGCCCGGCGTCGAGCCCTACATCTAGTGATGCCCTTCGGAACCACAGGAGTCCATCGATGAACATCACTCCCCTCTCCCCTGTCCTCGGCGCCGAGATCGATGGCGTCGACCTGGCTGCGATAACGGATAGCGAGTTCGAGCAGCTCTACCAGGCATGGCTCGACTACGGGGTGCTCCGCATCCGTGGTCAGAGCCTCGACGACCGACAGCTCGAGTCGTTCAGCTCTCGCTTCGGTCCGCTCGGGAAGATTCCCGTCAAGCTGCCGGAGAAGAAGCTCCTGGAGATGTTCGACAGCCTGTACGTGATCCCGCTGTCGAACATCAAGAAGGACGGACGGCCGATCGGCGGTCTCGGCAACGCGGAGGCCCACTGGCACTCCGACATGACGTATGAAGAGACCCCCCCACCCGCCAGTGTCCTCCTGAGCATCGAGGTGCCGGAAGAGGGCGGCAACACCCAGTTTGCCTGCCAGCAAGCGGCCCTCGCGTGCCTGCCGGAGGAGCTCCGTGGGCGAGTCGAAGACCTCGAGATCAAGCACGACGCTGCACATACCAGCATCGGCAAACTACGAGCTGGATTCGAAGAGGTAAACGACCCGAGCGAGTCACCGGGCGCCGTGCACTCAGCCATCCTCCGCCATTCCGAGACTGCCCGCGACGCCCTCTACCTCGGCCGCCGAGAATGGGCCCATGTCATCGGGATCGAGGTGGAAGAAAGCGAAGAGCTGCTCGACGAGCTCTGGCGCTACGCGGCTCTGCCCGAGAATGTCTGGACCCAGGAATGGGAGGTCGGTGACGTGCTCATCTGGGACAATCGACGCGTGCTCCATAGGCGCGATGCGTTTCCCGACCACATGCGGCGATTGATGAAGCGCTGCCAGGTATTGGCTCGCAAGCACACGGAACCTGCCTCCCAGCTGTAGGCCTAGGTGCCTGCCGGCCGGGGCGCCAGAAGGCACACACTCCCAAGGGCCGGCTCTGAGGAAACGCCGATCGCCATCGACTATACGATTGACCGAAGACCCACCGACGGCGACTACGAAACCATCCTCTGGACCAACTGAGTCGGACGGATGGGAGCGAGCCCGGGTCCAGGCACCTTCCCCATCCGTTAAAGTGCAGACGCCCCTGTTCCGATAGCCTCCTTCTTGCCGTTTCCGAGGAGTCCCCCTCGCCACATCAAGACCGATCCGAAATCCTGACCGACTCTTCGGCCAAGGGCGATACCACCTCTGACGGAGGCGGTGAAGCGGCCGAAGTTCGCGCCGAGAACGAAGGGGAGAGTTCCAGGCCCGCGAGCCGCGCGGTGGATTTCGAGGAGCTCGGCGCTCTTCCCGACTTCGCCGAAGCGCTGCGGGCTCGCGGGTTCTCCGAGCTCACGGAGGTACAGCGCGCGGTTCTTGCGCCTGAGCTCGCAAACCGGGATCTGCGGATCTCCTCGCAAACCGGCTCCGGCAAGACCATCGCCATCGGCTTCGTCGTCGCCACCGCCTTCGATGAAAAAGCCGAGTCTGCTGTCGACACCGGGAGCGTAGGAGCGAAGCGTACGGCGAGGCCCCGCGTGCTGGTCGTCGTACCGACCCGCGAGCTCGCCGCCCAGCTAGGCCACGAGCTCTCGTGGCTCTACGGGCGGCGCCATCTGGGGCTCACCGTAGTGACCGGAGGCACAGCGATCATAGGCGACCTGCGAGCGCTGAGTGAGGGTCCGGCCATCGTGATCGGGACGCCCGGCAGACTTGTCGATCACCTGAACCGACGATCCCTGGACCTCTCTGAGGCGTCCGAGGTGGTGCTCGACGAGGCCGACGAGATGCTCGACATGGGCTTCCGCGAGGAGCTCGACAATATTCTCGAGCGCACTCCGGACCGGCGCCGGACGCATCTGGTCTCGGCCACTTTCCCGCCGAAAGTCAGGGCTCTCGCCGATCGCTGCCAAAGAGACGCAGTGCTGGTCGAAGGCACTGTTGGCACCCGACACCAGGACATCAGCCACTCAGCCATCGTCGTAGCGGCCGACCAGCGCACCGACATCCTGATCAACCTGATGCTTCTTCAACCCGACCATCGCTTCCTGGTTTTCGTCCGCACCCGAGTGGCCGCCGCCGGGGTCGCAGGCGAGCTCGCCAGCCTGGGACTCTCGGCGGGCCCCTTGAGCGGTGAGATGGCACAACGCGATCGCACCCGCTGCCTGGCCGACTTCCGGGCGCGCAAGCTCCAGTGCGTCGTGGCCACCGACGTAGCAGCGCGCGGCCTCGACATTCGGGGCGTCCAAAAGATCGTGCACTACGACCTGCCGGAGAGTCGCGAAGCGTTCACCCACCGCAGCGGCAGGACTGGGCGTGCGGGCGAGAAAGGCGAGAGCATCCTTCTCGTTCCACCTCACATGCGGCGCCGCGTCGAGGAGCTCTTCCGCATCGTCAAAGCCGATGCCCAGTGGCGGTCGCCGCCGACCCCCGCAAAGATCCGCAAGGCGGGCCGCAAGCGGCTCATACGAAAGTTCGGTGCCTTCGACCTGGAATCCGCAGGCGATCCGGCGAGCTCGAGCGCTTCGGAGGAGTATCAACAGATCGCCGCTCGGCTGCTCGAGCGGCGGCCGCCGGAGGCTCTCGTCGCGGAGCTGCTACAGGAGCTCAGCGCCGGCAGTGCGGTCGAGCCGCGGGAGATCCGGGCGGTGACATACCCACCACCGCGCCACCAGGACCGAAAGGCGGGCCATAGATCGGAGAAGGGTTCTTTCGGCGGCCGCCCACAAAGGGCGGAAGAGGGCTTCGTGCCGTTCGACGTCTCCTGGGGATTCAAGGCCGGGGCCAATCCCAAGCGTATCCTGGCCCACACGTGCAGACGCGGTGGGATCAACGGTAAGCAGGTTGGTGCGATCAACATCGGCGCCTGGCGCAGCGTCGTGAACATCTCGACCGACGTATGCGACGCGTTCGAAAGGGCGGTCGCAGCGCGCGATCCCCAAAACCCGGAAGTCCGGTTCACCAAGGGGCGGTCGTAGTAGAGGCGCTTGACGACCGGCGCGTTGGCCGTCTGCAATTTACCCCCACGCGACCCTGCCTAGCTAGAGCTTCTTGAAGTAGCGCGCAAGCCGTCCGCTGGCCTCGGTGCCCGCTGGCCTCGGTGCCAGGCACACATTCCATCGCGGGTTCCGAGTCGGAGAAACGTCGTATTCCTGCCGAGATCGATACCAAAGAGGTATCGTTAGCCACTCAGACCGAAGTCGACCCTACGAGCAATGAGGAGAGGATGATGAGAATACTGACGATCGCCTTGGTGACTCTGACCGCGCTCGGCTCCGCTGGCGCGTTCGCGGAGGAAGAGACCGTGCAGGTCACGAAGTACACGATGACCGACATCGATGGCAACACGGTCGATCTCGGGAGCTACAAAGGCAAGGTGCTCCTGGTGGTCAACGTGGCATCCAAGTGCGGTCTGACTCCTCAGTACACCCAGCTGGTGGAGATCCACGACAAGTACCGCGCCCAGGGCTTCGAGGTCCTCGGCTTCCCGGCGAACAACTTTCTGGGCCAGGAGCCTGGGACCGATGAGGAGATCAAGACCTTCTGCTCCACGCGGTTCGGCGTCGAGTTCCCGATGTTCTCCAAGATCTCGGTCAAGGGCGACGACATCGAACCGCTCTATGCCGATCTGACCTCCAACGAGCACAACGGCGAGTTCGGTGGTGAGATCAAGTGGAACTTCACGAAGTTCCTGGTCGGCAAAGAGGGCAGGGTCATCGGCCGCTTCGAGCCGCAGGTCAAACCCGACGCCCCCGAAGTCACGAGCGCTATCGAGTCGGCGATCCAGGCCCCTTAGCCTCGCAGGTTGTCCCCACGCGCTGCTTCTACCACGGCGATCGCCGCCTTGCAGGGACAATGGCGGCTACCTCAGCGGGGCACCTTGAAGAGGGCCCGACGATCAGAGCGCCTAAGGATCAGGCGCTCCAGGGTCTTGTGCAATCGAAGCCTCGTGATCTTCCAGAACCTGGTACAACGGAAAATCTACCCAGGTGTCATTGAGGTAGTTGAGCTCGGGGACTTCTTCTTTCGGATCTACAAGCAAGTTGTAGATGGCGGGATATGCCAGGTTCTTGATCGCATAGCTGTCTTCGTCAATCTCCTTGAGAAGCAGCTTCCAGTTGCGCCACTTCACACCGAAGAGCTCGTTGCCGATGTAGATAACAACGGACTCCCGAGCGGACTTATCCGACTTCCCCATCAGGAAATCAGACTGGTCGACACCGTCGAGCACTCGATCCTTCGGGAGATCGGCTCCTACGATGCTGGCCAAGGTGGAAAACAGGTCGATCTGATGGACAATGTCGTTCGACACCTTCCCGGCAGGGATCTTCCCGGGCCAGCGAATCAGAAAAGGAACGCGCAAGGAACCTTCATAGGGCGAGAACATGCTTCCCCGCCAGGGGCCGGTGAATCCGAACGATCTCGGCACGCCTTCACGACCGTTATCCGAAGTGAAGATGAATATGGTGTCTTCCTTGAGTCCTAGCTCGTCGAGCGTAGCCAGAAGCTCGCCGACATAGTCATCCGTCTGTGCCAGCACATCAGCAAAGCTCCCGTTGCCTGTCCTGCCGTAGTAGTCAGGATGAGGGTCGACCGGCTCATGGGTCTGCGTATAGGGGAGATAGACAAAGAATGGCTGCTCTCCCCTGGCCTTGCGCTTGATGAAATCGATGGCTTGGTCCGTGATTTCGCGATCTATCGTCCTGCGTTTCGCACGATCATAGACCTCCAGCTCCCTGGGCTCTTCACCTCGCTTGGCCGACACGACGTAGGTGAACACGGCATCTGGATGGCTGCCAGGCACAAAGCTATTGCTGTCCGGCCAGAAGGCCCGATCTGAGGACCTGGGGATGCCGATCCATTCATCGAAGCCCTGGTCCGTGGGGTATCGACCTTCCGTGTCTCCCAGGTGCCATTTTCCGAAAATGCCAGTCGCATAGCCGGAGTCCGACAGCATCTCGGCCAAGGTGATCTCCCACTTGGTAATCCCGTACCACACACCTCGAGGAGGGCCGTCTGGCCGTTGTCGAGTACGAATCCCGTAGCGGCCTGTCATTAGCGCCGAACGCGACGGTGTGCACTCTGCTTCAACATTGAAGTTCGTTAGCTGAAACCCCTCAGCAGCGATGCTGTCGATATTGGGCGTCGCCGCTCCACGCAGGACGCCGCCACCATAGACGCCAATCTCGCCGTATCCGAAGTTATCCATCAGGACCAGGACGATATTCGGCTTGTCATCACTTGCGGCGGCAGCCGCAGTCAGTGGGACACACGCCAGAAGGACGAGAACACGGACAGGGACTCTCATGCTGCACCTGGTTCGTAGCCAGAAATCCGCTTCGAACTTACTCATTGAATCCATAGCCTACACGCCTGGCACCAACGCCGGAAGCGCGCCGCGCCCCGAAGCGACGTATCATTGCCAGTCCAACAGCAAAGAGATTCTGCAGCGCCAACGCGTCGACAAAGGAGATCGATGAAGACCGAAATGCTGATCCCGTTACTGCTGATCCCCCTAGCTCTCGCGGGCTGCTCGGACGGCGGCACGGAGGCGGCCGATCTCGCATTGTCGCCTACGCTTGTGCGCTCGGGGGGTCCGATCGGTAGCGCGGGCCTCGTGAGCTCGGCTCACGAGACGGCGACCGTGGTCGGCATCGAGATCCTCGAAGCCGGCGGCAATGCGTTTGATGCGGCCGTGGCCATAGCCGCAACCCTCACCGTTGTGGAACCGATGAACTCGAACCTCTTCGGCGGCTACGGCACGCTCATCACCTACGACTCCGAAACCGGCAACCTGCGGTACCTCGACAACAACGGCCGCTTTCCCAGAGCTGTGAACTCGGACGTTTTTCGACCGCCAGCGAATCTGCGGGAAATGATGCGAACCGCCAAGGCGGTCTCGACGCCTGGCAATCTGCAGGGCTTCGAAGCGTTGTGGAAGGAGTACGGCTCGATGCCCTGGGCCGAGCTCTTCGACGGTGCGATTGCTGCGGCCGAGAACGGAGTGACAGTCTACGAAGGTCTTGCCGGTTCGATCGCGAGGGCCTGGCCCGTGCTTTCGGGCTACACCAAGGGAATCTACGGTGGTGTCGACGGCGAGCCTTTGGAATCGGGGGATCTACTCGTCCAGAGTGACCTCGCCGAGTCCTTTCGTATTGCGGCCAGGGACGGTTCCGCGGCGCTCCAGGGTGGCGTGCTTGGAGAAGCTCTTGTCGCGGAGATGGAGCGTCGAGAAGGCTTCCTTGCGATGGAGGATCTCGTGGCGAGCCGGGCCGAGTGGTTCGAGCCGATCCGCATCGACTATCGTGGCTACGAGGTCGTGACGGCCGGGCCGCCGTCGAACTCGTTCGCATCGCTGGTGAGTCTGGGGATCATGAGCCGATTCGACAACGCGGCTCTCGGTCACAACTCAGCGGCCTACCTGCATCGGTTCGCCGAGGCCACGAAGCACGCCTTCTGGGCTCGGCTGAAGTACGCAGGTGGGCCCGAGGTCAGTCCGCCGCCTCTGGACATCCTGCTTTCGCCGGCGTACTGGCAAGCGCAGGCTGATGCTATCGATCTCGAGAGCGCAGCGACGTTTGTACCGCCTGCGGGCTCCGGCGCCGAGGCGGAAGACACGACTCACTTCGTCGTCGCCGATAGCGAGGGCAACGTGGTTTCCGCAACAATTACTCTCGGCGATGGCTTTGGTAGCACAGTCATGGTCGAAGGCACAGGTATATGGCTCAATAACTCGCTCGCCTATTCCACCTTCGAGCCCAAGGGCAATCCGATGGATGCTCTGCCTGGCAATCGCAAGCACTCCTCGAAAACCCCCACAATGATCCTGCGCGACGGCCTTCCCTGGGTGGCCATCGGGACTCCGGGCGGTCACACGATTCCGCAGACGACCGCGCAAATGGTGATCAACCTGATCGACTTCGAGATGGACATCCAAGCGGCGGTTGACGCTGGCCGCGTGGCGTTTGCCGAGCCTCAGTCGTTGCAGGTGGGCGATCGGGTGCCGGAAGAGATCCGGGCGGTGCTCGAGTCAATGGGTCACGAGATCCGCACGCGTCGCGGTATCGGGAGGGCCCATGCCTTGCTCATCGAGCGCAATGTCGATGGCAGCCCGAGTCGTTTTCTCGGTGCCGCCGACAGCCGCGGCGGCGGCGTGGCGATGGGCGTTGACAGCCCGAGCTCGATTCCCTTCTAGCCGTCCTCAATTTCGGAGACCGGCTCGGGTAGCACCTCTTCGACCTCCAGGATGGCCCGCACTCACTGGACGAGCATGAGAGTGTCTGCGAGGCTACACAACCTCCGAGATGTGATTCGATCGCTCAGGTCATCTGAACGAACTGGGTGATCAACGCCGAAACGGCCTCGGGCGCGTCCTCCTGAAGGAAGTGGCCGACCCCCGGAAGCTTTGTCACTGGACCCTCTGGCCATAGGTCGCGGAAGCACCCCACCGCGAAGTCGGGCGGGATCGCGCGATCCTCTTCGCCGTGGACGTACATCGCGGGCTTTCTTCGAAGCGCCGCCGTGGCTTCGGCGGTTCGAATGCGTTTCAGGAAGTCGAGAGTGTCACGGTCGGCAATGCACTGCGGAAAGCGGAGGGCGCCGATGCACGATTCTGGCGTCGGGAAGGGCGAGGCGTAGGCACGCACCCAGGTCTCGTCGACATGGGCGGTCCGCTCGAAACCGACCCGCTTCATGACCGAGAGCGCCGTCGAGCCGAGGTTTCGGATCGTCGGCTCGAAAGCGTCGGAGGCGACCCATTTGAACCAGGGGGACTCGCGCACCGAGTTGTTGGGTGCCCGTCCGCCGACTACGGTGCCCATGATGCACAGCCGCTTCACACGACCGGGATGCCGATAGGCGATGCTACTGCCGATCG
>SMVB01222631.1_pt1 | contig 10657 bp, 9 predicted proteins | sample 2456461 | NCBI WGS metagenome assembly SMVB01 (sample SAMN11095934, study PRJNA526329) | marine sediment metagenome | biome: Marine sediment; feature: Surficial sediment; material: Deep marine sediment; isolation source: Hadal surficial sediment | place: Pacific Ocean | collected 2014-05 | depth 0-1...
CCCAAGAGCACGGGTTCTTCGTGCATCCAGTGGCCGATCCCGCAGTAATAGCGGGCAACGGAACAATCGGGCTCGAGATCCTCGAGCAGCTGCCTGACGTCTCCGCTGTCGTAGTGCCGTTCGGCGGAGGCGGTCTCTCGTGCGGAATCGCGTCCGCGATCAAGGCGAAGCGCGATGACGTTGCCGTTTATGCAGCAGAGGTGGATACCGCGGCGCCTTTCGCGGCGTCGATCGACGCCGGCAAGCCCGTCGACATCGACCGGATCGCTACCTTCGTCGACGGCATCGGCGGCAAAGGTGTGCTGCCCGAGATGTGGCCGCTCGCTACGTCGCTACTGGACGGGTCGCTGGTCGTTTCGATCGAGCAGATCTGTGACGCGATCCGCGCCCTGGCGACTCGCGCGCATGTCGTAGCGGAGGGCGCTGGCGCTGCTTCCGTAGCGGCCGCGCTGAGCGGTCGCGCGGGGAGTGGCAAGGTGGTCGCGGTCGTCTCGGGCGGAAATCTGGAAGCGTCCCACCTGGCGGCGATTCTGGAAGGTCGGACGCCCTAGAACCCGCCCAGGCGAGGCGCTAGTCCTCGAACGTGCGCACGCGTTTCAACTGAGCGAAGGCCGGCCACAATCCGACGTTCAGGTGCTGTTCGGACCACTCGGCGAGCGGAGACACGACTTTCCCGAAGCGTGCCGGCCGGGCGCGGCACACCTCGGCGTAGTCACAGAAGCGGCAGTCGTCCGCTCGCTCAGTCGGCACGAAATTGCCGGAGGCGACCGTATCCAACATCAGGTCCAGCAGTGGCGCAATGCCCGTCAGCCTCAGCCGGTCGAATACGAACGCTTGGTTTTCTCCGCGTCGCGTCGGGTAGTGGTATTCGCCCGAGACGACCGTACCGCCGAGCCTTTGTTCAGCCGCATGCGCGTATAGTGCGTGCTGGAGACGACGGCCGCCATCGAAAGTCCCGCTGCCGCCCTCCAGGCCCCGAGGCACGCCTGTCTTGTAGTCCACTACGTGCACGCCTTGAAGGTTCTCATCCACGCGGTCGATCGCGCCACGCAAGTGAAGCTGCCCCTGCTCGAGGTCGAGAATGACCGGTTCGTCGTCGCCGATGCCGAAGTCGAGCTCGAGCGCCACCCAGGGAGCCCCCTGCTGGCGGACCATGCGCACGAAGGAGCGCACGTCCTCCTCGAGCGCGACCAACTCCCTCCTGAGCGCGCCCTCCCCGGGAACCGGCACCTCGACACGAAGCTGCTCCACGCACATAGTGAGCGTCTTCACCGCAAGCGCTTCAAAGTCCGGCTCTTCCATCTTCAGCTTCAGCCTTCGGGCCTCGCGCAGCGACGTCTCAAACACTTGATGCAGCAGTCCGCCGCGGCGCAGCGGGTTGAGCCATCGATCGGGATCTAGCTCAGGATCGTCGGGTGGGTAGATACGCAGCACCGAGCGGTGGAGGTATCTAAGCGGACAGGCGCCCAGGTCCTCGAGCCTGCTCGCCGATACTACCAACGACGGGTTCTTGCGGGGATCTAGCTCCTGCGGCCTCGCTTCGATCACCCCGTGCGCGGGGCCGGGGACGCCGTCACTGCGTTCTAGCAGCAGGGACAGACCCGCGTCGAGCCCGGGGAACGCCGCGCGTACACGATCCACGCCGTGGCGCATCACCTTCCCCGAACCGAGGCCCGCCATCCAGATATCATCGCCGTCCAGCGGGGGACGCTCGGCACGGGGAACGCGGCACACAACGCGGCCAAGCGTCTGGTACAGGTCCCGAAACGTCAGATGCGGATCTCGCCGCTGGAGGCGAAGCGCCGCCAGCAATACCGGCGATGGCCCGATCGAGCGCGCCTCCGTCGCATCCCACGCGCAATAACTGAGCGTGACCCGGGCCCCGCGCAGGCGCGAGAAGAACGCCGCGAATCGAAAAATCCGCTCCCGCAGCAGTTCGGACGATGTGGCCAAACCCTCCCCGAGCACACGCCGGTCGCTGTCGAGCAGCACGGGGTCTTGCGTGCCCGGACCGGGAAGGTGCTCCGCGTCCGCCCCTACGATGAAGACCGCCGGACGCCCCGTGTATCCTCCGTGCTCCATGTCGGACAGGTGCAGGTGTCCCCCCTCGGACGACCACGGCGCGCCGGGGTCGTCGACACCAGCGGCGGGTCCAGGCGCGCGTACCCTGACCTCGAGGTAGCGCCGGAGAACTGTCACCGCCGCGCGAAAGTCCGTGCGCCGCCGGAGCGTCGCCTCCACGCGCTCGAGCACTTTGTTGATGCGTTCCCGCGCGCTCAGGTCCGCGCCGTCACCTGGAGGCACACGCCGGAGAAAAGCGCGTAGCCCCCGAGCTAGCTCGGCTGGGGAGACCGGGCTACCGCCCTCTCCCATGCGGTCCGGGATCGCTGGCGTCGCCTTCAAACTCGGAAACAGGATCGAGCGCAACGCCCTCAATTCCCCTTCCTCCTGCGCACGACGGCGCTCGAACGTCTCGGCCTGTTCCCACTTCCTCGGCCCGAGCTGCTCGAGTCCAGACAGCGCCGCGCGCAGCTGACTGCGATATCGCTTACGACCCCATCCGATGCGCAGGCCGCGGAACCGACGCGCCAGGTCGGCCGGCGCGTGATAGAGCCGCGTGCGACCGGGTCGCAGGTCGCCGGCCTCGAGCAGCCTTCGAATCGGGCTGGCCTGAAAACCTCCCTCGATCCAGTCCAGGTAGGCGCGTACGACTCGGCCCGGCCGCGTGCGCTCGACGGGAAGGCCTACGGCGTACGTGACCGGAATGCCGAGCTGCGAGGAGAGCGCGTGCAGCGCCGACCCATAGGCGGCGGAATCCGGCGTGACGATCTCGACTTGGTCCCATGCGATACCGAGCTCGGCCACACGCCGAAGGACTTCCCGCAGCTCGTCGGTGATGGAGGCCGCGTGGAAGAGTTCGAGCCGAAGCGGTGGACGGTCGTCGGTCGTGTGGCCGGGAGCGTACAGAAAGGAGTACGCGGACCCATCGGAGTGACGATTCCAAAGCACGGAGTCTGGAACGTCGAGCCCTACCACCGGGTCAGTCTCGAGCACCTTGGCACCACGTGCTTGAAGCGCCGCGAGTAGCTGCCCTCTCAGGCCACGCGTGCTGACCCCAGGCACGATTACGACGACCTCTGCGCCCAGAGTGTCTGGCATGCGATGACCGACTTTCTCCAACGATTCGAGTGCGAGTCGGAGTACGGAGGCGGTGTCAGCGAGCCGTCGTTGTCCCAACAGCCGCTCGTAGCGCTGCAGCACCCCCAGCAAGAAGAGCCGCTTCGACCAATCGGCGAGCCGGGCTCGGTCGAGCTCTTTGGAACCGATACCAGAGAGCCGCAAGTCCAGGACCGCCTGGTGCACGCACTCACGGAAGCCGACGCCTTCAGCGAGCTCGCCGAGGCCTCTTCCCTCGGCGACCAGAACCGCGTCGAGAGACTCGTCAAGCAACGCCTTTTGGTCGAACGCATCCATCGCGCGCAGCGACGCCCCCTCCATCCCATCGCGCGCGAGTCGAAGCGCCAGCTGCGCCTGGGTCACAACTTCGAAGCCGATCCAACCAGGCCCCTCGAGAGACAGACGTCTCAAGAGTTCGCGCCCGCCGCCGCGAGTCTGTGAGATGACGAGCTTGCGGCCGACGGGGTACCGTCGCGCGATTCGTGCGAGCGCGTCGACGAGGTGAGGGGCCGAGGAGTTCGTCATGCTGTAACATCTACAACGAGCCCGAACGCCGCACCTTCCCCGGTGAGTTTTCCCATGCACGAAGTCCCCGATTGGCTCTCCTTCGACATCGACGATATCCGCGAGCAGCGTGCCGAGCATGGACGCCCATGGCAGGAGTTCATCCGCGTGCCGGACCTATACACGGGACTGTACGAGATCCCCGTGGGGGGCCAGGACCCGCAAAGCCCCCACGACGCAGACGAGGTCTACTACGTGCTCGAGGGAAAGGCGGCGTTCCTGGTCGAAGACCATCGTATGGACGTCCAACCGGGATCGGTCCTCTTCGTGGCCAAAGGAAAGACGCATCGATTCGTGGACATCACCGAGGACCTTTCCGTCCTAGTCTTCTTCGCGACACCCGGACGAGACCCCACCTGACCTTACTCTGTGTCTCCAGGTAGCTATCCGTGCCAATCAGAAGCATCCCGACAGAGGGCTGCTAGCGAGCGAGCGGCATCTCCTCACTATCGACTGCACGCGCTCGCTCGAACGAGGGCCTCGGCTCAACCGAGCGTACCTGCTCGAGCCAGAACACCCCGTCGTACGGAGCGCTGTTGCCGCGTGTCGATACGAAGTCGATATCGCCATCTCCGTCCATGTCGCGAGGCACGAATTTGTCGAACATGCCCCGCTTACGCCGCGAGATGTCGTGCCGTGTCCAGTCATGCTGCAAGTCTCCCGGGTGTTCGAACCAGGCCAGGCGGCCCATGGCGGCCGAGAGGTCGAGGTCATCGTCCTGATCGCGGCTTCCGCCGCTGTATCCGCCCGTGATGACGTCCGGACGCCCGTCGCCATTGATGTCGGCCACCTCGATTCCCGTGAGCCGATCTGGCCAGTGCGTGCCAATCGCATGGAGGTTCCAAATGCCGTCGGGATCCGACGGCTGCTCGAGCCACACGAGCGTGTGGCCGGATTCAGCAAGCACGATGTCGAGACGACCGGACCGGTTCATGTCCGCATAGGCCATGTTGAAGCCGTTGACCACCGCTCCTTCGCGCTCGAGATCTCGACGCCTGACGCGGTCCCGCGGGACCGCCGTTCCCGAAATCCGGATGGCATGCTCGGAAAACTCACCGCCCCCAAGGTTCTCGAACCACATGATGCGGGCCTCCGTCGTCGACCCGCCGACGATGTCCATGTCGCCATCTCTGTCGAGGTCCACGGGCTGTGCGTTGATGGGCCAGCGCACGCGCGTCAACTCGTGCTCTACCCAGCTGTCCGACATCAGGGGTTCGCCCTCTATCGAAAACCATGAGATGGCCTTCGGGTCCATCTCAAAAGTCGGGCTCTGCGCGCCCTTGTTGGCGGTCACTACCTCGAGGCGGCCATCCCCCGTCAAGTCGGCGAGAAAGACCCTGATAAACGACCCACGACCGGAAGCACCGTCGGGAATGACTCTCTGCCAGGTCTCCGTGCGCGCACCGGCACCCGGGTTCTGGAAATAGATCAGATGCGCCAGCTCGCTAGCGGCTACGATGTCGGGATACCCGTCGCCATTCATGTCCCCGACCGCGACGTCCTCGGGCGCGCCGGCCTCGGCCCCCGAAGCAAGCGTGACCGATACCCATCGATTCGGGTCCTCCGTGCCGAACGCGATGCGGATGAGTCCGTCGGGTACCCCGTCGTATTCAGTGTCCGACTCGTGCACCGAGACGATGTCTTCAATGCCGTCCAGGTCCAGATCGACCATCACCAGGCCGTCGCTACCCCTGAGTTGTGGGCCTCCGGTCGTCTCGTCATCGATGATGCGCTCGCGCCAGGAGATGTAGCGGCCATCGGTAGCTATCGCTGTGGTGAGCGAGGCGCCCACGGGAGTGTCCGCGCCCTGCACCGTGGCCGCTTCCGGAGCCTGGCCGGTTTCGGACGGCCGACATCCCGCAACAGCCAAAAAAGTGAGCGTGCCAAGCAGCGGAGCTGCGACCGTGCGATTCATGGCTCAGATCCTCCCGACGGGGGCAGGAGTCCCCCCTGATGATGTGCTCTCAGCGCCCCGGAATCATGATGTGGGCTGCGCTCGTACCGGCGTCCATGAGCCACACCCCGCCGCTCCCGCGGTCTTCACTCAGGCCGGTGGACTCAGCAGTGGCACCGGGCATCGCGATCGTAGCGTGCAGTAGCGCACTGGCCTCATCAGCGCCGTCCATGCGAAACCACAGCGAGCCATATTCGGGCTGCACGCGTGTGCCGGCCTGCTCGGCGGCATCGATCATCGCGCTCTCTCCAGCGGCGTCCTCGGTTTCGACCCTGAATCGCCGGTTCTGCGCCACCCGATCGAGGTTGGCCAGGTTGGTGCACTGCGCCGAGAACGATGCCCGGTCGCGCTCACCCGAGCGGTCGTAGCAGGCCAGACTGTTGGTGCCTTCCCGGAGGGTCTCATAGCTGTAATCGGCATTCCACTTGATGAGCCTGGCCTCGCCTGGAAACCGGAGCAGGGAGGCGCCAACCGCGAGCTCGATCACTTCCGGTATGGATTGCGCCTTCGCGCCGCCCGTGACCGCCAACACGCCCACCAGTGCGAACACGATGCGCTTCATGAGCGACCTCCGCCGGCTAGCCGGACACCCGGGTACCGATGCCGCTGACGCTGAACGCGCCCTCTGCCGCATCGAGTTGGAACGAAACGTCTTCACCGTCACGCTCCAGCGTCACGGTCACGGAAATCAACTGCCCTTGGGCGTCGGTGTCGTAGTTGAGGACCATCGTCTCACCAGACATGGTGATGTCGGTCACACTCGTCATGCCGAAGTCTGGCGCCCCAATGTTGATCGCGACCTTACCGTCCTGGTCCTGGATCTCGAGCAACAGCTCGAACGAACCAAATTCGGCATCAATGGGAAGATTCCAGTCCCCGATGAACGCTTCGGCCTCGGAGGTGTCGAGCTCGGACTGAGCCGATACCGCGGCCGGGCACAACACTGCTACCAGCCCGATCACGAGAACCATGCGCGGCAAATGCGCTGGCGCATTACTTATCACTTATCCTCCGGTTTCTCGGAAAACCTCGCCAGCCGAAGCGGCAGGACCATCGAAGAGAACGCCCAGAGAGATCATGGTCAATCAGACCGCCCAACACCGGCGCTACGCCCTGCGGCCAGTCTGCGCTTCATTCCGTTACTCATTCGCGCCAGCCAGCCTACGCATGACGGAGATGCCGATTTGCACGTGGCGGGGCTCCCCACTGTCGATGAGTCCCGACGCGAAGTGCACCGCCCAGCCCGCCGCTCGGGCCTGTACCTGCTCGGACGGCGCATAGGCCTCCAGGAAGAGCGCTCCCGCATGCGCGGAATCGAAGAGCATCCACGCGCATGCCAGGTCCGTCGCGACGTCTCCGGCTGTGACGTCGCCCCAGTCGATGATCCCTGCCAGAGCGCCGTCCTGGACCAGGACGTTGCGAGCATGCAGATCACCGTGCAGCCAGACGTTCTCGCGCGCGGGAGGGGCTTCGATGGCCTCTCTCCACGGCCGCGCCAGCTCCCGTAGATCGAGACGTTGCAGGCGCTCCTCGACCACCTCCTGTCGTTCCTGGAGAGGTACTCCTCGAAGCGGATTGAGGGGCGCATCCGGGGGAGCGGGACGATGTAGCGATAGAAGGATCCTGGCCAAGAGCGGCGCCTGCTCGGCCCCCAGGGGACAGATGTCTGCAGTCGCCCCCGGAATCCACTCGACCACACTCCAGGGCCAAGGGAACAAGTCGGAGGGCACCCCGATGCCCACCGGTCGCGGCACGGCGATAGGCAGCCACGGTGCGATGATGGGCAGCCATTTCTGCTCGTTCAAGATCAAGTCTACCGCTACCTTCCGACGCGGGATCCGGACCGCATAGTCGGAACCCGTGCGATAGGTGACGTTGTCCCATCCCTCGTCGACAAACGTCAACTCGCCGCCGCGGAGATGCGGAAGCTGCTGCTCGAGAAGTGCAGCGACGAGGTCGGCGTCGATGTGAACCTCTGCGGGGGGGGGCCGGCGATCCATGATCCCCCTACGAAACCAGTTCCTCGGCACGCTCATCCGGTACGGTCACGGTCCTCCTCACCATCTTGCGAGACGACTACAGGCGCGGTTCGTGTCTCAGCGGGCGGCTATCGTGAGCTCCCGCCCGTACACGACAAAGGTTGCCAGCAGGATCAGGACCGCACCAGCCAAATGGGCCCTCCTGTGGGGGACCCATGCGAGGACGAGGAAGACCGCCCCTGCGGTCGCGGCGACGAGATTCACGAAATGGTCCAGCGGATTGCCGAACAGCGAGATGTTGCTCCAAAAGATGGCGATCGTAAGCATCACAGCGACCGAGAAGAACCGACCTCGAATCTGGTGGAAATAATCTGTGAGGTTGGTCTGTGCGTCCCCGAGCGGGAATGCCAACTCGGCAAGGACGAACAGGAGGAGCGGGACGAGCAGAAAGCTCAGCAGGTCCCAAAACGTCCATACCGGACGATCCGCGATCTGCCAGCGCCCCCCCCATGTGCCCACGTGCATGACGAACACCCAAACGACCCAAATCGCATGAACGAGGCCGGGCGTCGTGGTGGTGTCGGGCCGCAGGGACCTGACAACACCTCGAAGAAGTGTGGCAATGCCGAGCCCCATGATGATCGATACCAGCACCATGATGAACTCAAATGGGTCCACCTATTCCCGTCCTCCCTGGGTTGAGGATCACCGCCTCGATGATCCCTCGCCACGGCATGTGTCCTTCATCCGCAACGCGCGATCCTGCTGTAATGCCAACATGCCTCCGACCGGCGCGGCGCGGAAGACGGTCGCTTGCCCCGACTTCCGGCTACAGCCCACTGAGCCACTACGGACTGCTGAAAACCCCCCTGAAATACGCCAACACAAGTAGGGCGATGACCACCACCGCGAACGCGACCTTGATCAGCGACTTGCGCAACGCGACGGCGCTCGGGCTGACCGCGCTGACGGCGGTCGCCTCCATGCTTCCGCCACCGGATCGGCCGGAAAGGCTCTCCGCGTACTCGAGTAAGACACGGAGCTGTTGCTCCAGCTTCGCGGGATCTTCGGGCTTCCTCATAAAGTGGTTGCTGCCCAACCCGTAGCTCTGAGCCGCTGCGTCGTCCCGGTCGGAGGCCGTCAACACGGCTACAGGAATACGACGCAGCTCGTCGTTCGCCTTGATCACCTCGAGTACCTCGAAGCCGGTCTTGCCCGGCATGTCGATGTCGAGAAGGATGAGGTCGGGAAGCAGATCCTCGATCATGACGATAGCCGTATCGCCGTTCCGGGCCCGATGAACCTGGACAGGAACACGACTGGCCTTCTTCAGCGCCACCTCGATCAGCAGCGCGTCCTCGTCGGTGTCCTCGGCGAGCACGACCTTCCAGCTCTTCCGTGCGCGCTTTTTCATCCCGGACACGCTCCCTATTCTGTAGCGTCCCGCCTGAGGACGGCGAGCACGTAAAGATATGCGATCCTGTTCAGTGACGACCACGTAGACAAACGAGGAGCAGTGGAATGGACCTAAGAGATGCAGTTGCGCTGGTGACCGGCGGAAGCGAGGGCATTGGTCGCGCCATCGCCCAAGCGCTATCGAACCGGGGATGCAAGGTCACCATTACCGGCCGCCGGGAAGACACGCTTCAGAAAACCTCTGAGGAGCTGGGCGTGGACTGGATAGCGGGCGACGTAGGCAACGAGGAGGACGCCGTCCGCACCGTGGGCTCCGTGATCGAAGAGCACGGGCGCCTCGACATTCTGGTCAACAACGCCGGTTTTGGGATCTTCAAGTCGCTGGTCGATTTGACGCTCGAGGAAATGGAGGGTGTGTACCGTACCAACGTCTTCGGAACCTTCCTCATGGCGCGTGAGGCGGCTCGCCAGTTCATCAAACAAGGCAGTGGCGAGCTGATCAATATTTCCTCTACGTCGAGTCTCAAGGGCAGTAGCGGGCGCACCGCTTACGGCTCATCGAAGTTCGCGCTGCGCGGCATGACAGAATGTTGGCGCGATGAACTGCGACGTCACAACGTGCGCGTCATGTTGGTGAACCCGAGCGAAGTGATGACGGAGTTCGCCGCAAAGGCCGGCGTTCAGCGAGAGAGATCCGACAAGAAACTCCGGCCTCAGGAAATCGCCGACGCGATCGTGGGAGCGCTCCAAGTGGACAGCCGGGGGTTCATTCCGGAATTCTCCGTTTTTGCTACGAATCCCTTTTAGACCGCCGACTGGAGACCTAATCGGCCCACGTCACCCACATGATCGGCTGGTAGAATCCCGTGGCCTCGGACTCCAACCACTCGATGCTTGATGCTCCGGCCTCGGCGAAGCACTCCTCGACTTCCGTCCGCGTTAGAGCGCGGCATCTGCAGGAATGACTGGAAGTGCGATATCCGTCACTGGTCTCCGTCAAAATGATGTGTTCGAGGTTGTAGACAGGCCCTCCATCCTCCCAATCCCAGAGCTGGATGATCACGCGACGACCGAAGCCCGGCTCGCCGTAAACCCGCGGCCCCTGAGTCGAGACACCCGCTCGCAGCAAAGCCTCGTAGTCTCGTAGCGTGATGACCGCCGCACCCTTCGAAGCGGTCTGTGTCCTCATTCCGCGCGCGGCTTCGAGCAGCTCACCGGCGGTAGCCAGGTGCGAAAGCGAGTTGTCCGCAGAGAGGACGACGTCGAAGGGACCCCCTTCCAAGGACGCGAGATCTCGGACATCCCATACGCGAAACTCGGCAACGAGGCCGCGGGCCAGAGCTTCTTCTGAGGCCCGGGCAATGGCGACCCCGCTCAGATCGGTGCCCAGCAATTGGTGACCATGCAAAGAGAGACCGAGCGTCTGCGTGCCGATTCCGCATGTGCAATCCAGCACTCGCTTAGGGCCCGGACCAAGCCGACTCTCAATCAGCGCATGCAGCGCACGGCCCTGGCGCTCCACCGACGACCACCAGTCCTCATAGATCAGGTGATAGTCGGACGCCAG
>SMVB01336253.1_pt1 | contig 10655 bp, 5 predicted proteins | sample 2456461 | NCBI WGS metagenome assembly SMVB01 (sample SAMN11095934, study PRJNA526329) | marine sediment metagenome | biome: Marine sediment; feature: Surficial sediment; material: Deep marine sediment; isolation source: Hadal surficial sediment | place: Pacific Ocean | collected 2014-05 | depth 0-1...
GTTTGAATCGGAGGACGTTTTCTCAAGATTAAGCACGAGATAGGAATATACCAGCGGGCTGATGAATGAAGCGGCGCCGAAAATCAATTGTGCTATCGTTGCATTTAATGCGAAGTGCTCCTCTCCTCCGGCCTCTCTCAGCAATGGGTTAATCGCTACCTGCAGCATTGCCATTCCCGAACCTATGAGAAACAGGGAAAAAACAGCAGTCAAATAATTTGGAAACAACGCCAGAATTAACGAGCCAAAAAACGCGACAACAAAGGCGGCCACCATGACCGGTTTTTCCTGGTATTTCTCGATAAGCAAGCCCGCCGGAATCGACATAACGCCATATGCAATAAAAAAAGCAAATGGCAACATGGCAACGAGCGTTAAACTTAAATTAAAATCATCAATAATCTCAGGGACGAGCGGGCCGATGATATTTGTTAAAAATGAGATGACAAAAAAAGTGAGAAAAATAAGGCCGACGACATAATAGCTTCTTCGAATGGGTTTACCCTCCTTTTAACGTGAAACGTGACAGAAGTAGCCGAAGTGACCACACTTCGGGTCGGTAGCCCCAGAACTCTGGCGAGTTCTGCTATTTTTCACGTTTGACTTTCACTGGTTATTGACTCAACATTGGGAACAATCGTCTGATTTCCTCATCACTCGGCTGCTTACCGTACTCACAAATCTGGAATGCCTCCGCATATTTTATATCTCGTGCTTTTTGAGCGCCATACCACTTTTCAAGCGACTTGCGGACTTCAGGCGATATGGAGGACCTGCTACCCCATTTTTCCTTCAGCCATTCCCTTCGCTCAGTAGTACCCTTTGGCACTTCGGCCAGCCCACCCGATGTCCATGGCAGCCATTCGTAAAACTGGGAAACGTGTGCGTCCAGACCGTTCATTTTTTTTTCAAAGGTTTTATCGATGGCAACTGCGATGTCGGGTCGAAATGGATTCGGCCGCTGGAAACCATCGCTCAAATAGAGAAAAATCGGGTTTTTCTTTAGCGGCGGCGTATCCGGCGCGACATTCGGCACGATGACCAAATAGGCTGCATCCTGGACCAACTCGCCGGTATAACGGTGGTCCGGGTGGTAGTCATTCGGTCGCGGCGAAAGCACGATGTCGGCGTTCCAGTTACGAATCTGCCGGATGATCTGGTGTCGTATTTCCAAGCTGGGAACCAGTTCAGCATCATGATTATCCAACGTAACATATTCGTCGATGCCCAAACGACGTCGGGATTCCTGGGCCTCGGCCCGTCTGCGTTTGGCCAACGCTCCCCCACCCTCCGTCTGATGTCCGGCGTCACCATTGGTGACCGAGACAAACTTTACCGCATGACCCATTTCAGCAAATAGAGCTGCGGTGCCGCCAGCTTTTAAATCGCAGTCATCCGGGTGTGCACCGATCACAATAACTCGAATCTGTTCATCACCCGAATTCCCAGCAACCTGTGCAAATGATAAGATTGTGCTGCCCAGTATTGATATAATAACTAATAATCGTCTCATGTACTCCTCCCTACTTTACGATGTACCTCTTTTGCCAACATTTTGATGCCTCTAAGTTTTTCTGAGTCACGGATTCAAAATTGATGAAACACTGATTCTGTTAGTCAAAAAAATGTTTTAAATTTACTTTTCTTAACTTACAAAACTTCTACAAAATTGCAAATTGCTGATAATGATTCTTTATTTTTTTTTAAAAACCGTATTTTATCCACGTTAATCAGTGCAAATCCGTGGCCTAATGGATTTTTATTGCGGTTTCGCAGCGCTGTGCTGTCCATGGCTCCGTGAATTATCGCCGGCCGCTGCCGATGCCATCGGGCGCGCCTTTGTAATAGCGGAACCCTTCCATGGGTTTGCCGTCTCTCATTGGAATTTCTTTCATTCTCTCCAGGAAAGCCTTGCGATCTTCAGGTTTTAGATCATCCGGGCTGGGGCCTGTGTAGTTGTTCCATGCCGCACTCATCTGGCTGATATGCTGCGAGCGAGCCTTTATTTTTTTCTCCTCGTGTCCCGTGATATCAACCCAGGTGTTAATATCTTTTTCAACACCGCCATAAAACATATATTCCGGGATGGCATGAGCTTCGAGACCTTCGTGGACGATTTGTGCGGGGAAAAGCAGGCGCCACTCAGCGGCACGGGCAGCATCAACCGATAGATAGGATGCGGCGCGGTGATCGGTCTTATGCCAGCGCACATAACCATATCCCGGATCCCATGTGAACAGCACATCCGGTTTAATTTTTCGATAGTGCCAGACAAGCCGCCGCACGACTTCTTCTTTGTCGGCAAACTCAACCATGCCGTCGGTATAACCAAGATTGATATAGTGATCTGCGGGAATGCCTATTTCCGCAAGCGCGTTGAGTTCTTCCTGGCGTCGGATTTTGGACAGTCTATCCCGGGTCATGGTCGGGTCCTTAGTGCCCACATTACCCGTGGTCAGAAGGAGCACATAGACTTCGTTGCCATTTTCTTGTAGAAGGGAGAGTGTGCCATACCTTCCGGCATCGTCATCCGGATGAGCCCCAACTAAAAGAATGGTCTTGCCTTTCCACTGTTCCACCGGCACCTCCGGTTGTGCGATAACCAGAACCGGCAGAAATAGGATCGTAAAAAATAATACGATATATAGCTTTTCACTATGCATAGCATCTCCTGTTCCTTAGTCATGCTTTATTACCAATATCTGTTTTTTATTCCTCAAAAGCCTAAATATGACCAAGGCTCCACTATTTCCGCAACGTTGGAAATAATGGAGCCCAGTCCGAAGCGCTATTTACCGGTTCTCTCTAATTTTGGTCCAAGCCCAAATCTACCTCTCTTTGCGGAATAGCATATAATAACTGACCGGTAAAAGTAAATGCTGGATCATCAAAAGTATCGAGCGTGGCTCCTGCGCTATGGGCCTGCATCACTTCCTGAGCTTTTCCAAAGCGCAGCAGGTCGTACCAGCGGTGATTTTCAAAAGCCAGTTCTACCCGCCTTTCCTGGAGTAATTTATCTTCGAACGTTCCCGCCGTATTGGCCTCTATATCAGCCAAACCGGCACGAGTCCTCAGTTGATTTATTAAACCATAGGCTTCTCCACCCTCGCCAATAGCCTCGGCGAGCATAAGCAAGACATCAGCATAGCGAAAGACGATCCAATTATTATCGCCGTCCTGATCACCAGCTGGCACGCTCAAATATTTCCTGACGTATCTTTGCCGTGCACCCGATGTTGGGTTCAAGAACGTCGTATCCATGGAGGCTTCGAAACGTAAGTCACCAGGCTCATAGGCATTAATCATGTCCACTGTAGGTCTATTACGCTGGTTTACTGGAAAGCCACCCACCTGAGTTTCGTCCGCGGCGAAGGCCTGGGCGTATCCACTGCCCTCAGTCGCCAAGCCAGACTTAAACTGGACTTCAAAGATGGACTCGGTATTCAATTCATTTGCAGGTCCCCACAGGTCTTCATAATTAGGCACCAGTTGGAAAACCCCGCTGCTGATGATGGCGCGCAGCGCTGTTTCAGCCGCAGAGTTATTCCCGACTGTAAGGTACACCCGCGCTAATAAAGTTTGGGCTGCCCCTTTGGTTGCCCTGCCGCCTACTGTTGACGGGTGCACATCGGGAAGTTTACTCGCCGCATCAGTTAAATCAGTAATCAGTTGAGTAAAAACAGTCGCAGCCGGAACCTGTGCAGAGATTGAGACGGTTTCGGTGAGCGGCATGGGAATATTGCCGAACAGCAGCGCTAAGTTATAATAAAATAAAGACCTCAGGAAAAGCGCCTCTCCAATAAAAGAATCCTTATCCTGCCTCGCACCAAAATCCACATCACCAATACGGGTCAGCACAGCGTTAGCCCTGGCAATGCCCTGGTAGGATTCAATCCACGAACCTTGTGGAATTTCGTTGAGAGCGTCTTCCTCGAACCGGTTCAGCACAGCCACCTGGAGAGATAGGCCAGTTACATCCGGTCCCTGATCCGTATTATCTGATCTAATCTCTGTAAGCACCCAATAGCCACCCGTGCCCCCGGTGGCAAATTCAGTTGTCGTTCCGTAAGTACCGCCACCTTGCAAGGCATCATATATGCCGTTTACCGCAATCTCTATATCGCCCGGCGTTTTATAAAAATTTTCCACATTTCTTTCCGAATGCGGCGCCAATGACGTGAAATCATCAGAACATGAGAATATAAACAATAATGAGAATAGCAGGGATGCTGGAATTATTTTTTTCATCATTTTGAGCTCCTCTCTGGTTTTTTATTAATGTTCGTTTTTTTTAGAAGGTGATATTCGTCCCTACTATCCAGGTTGTTGTCAGGGGATACGCTCCATAATCTTCCCCCTGCACCAGCATGTTTTGTGACTGCAGACTGACTTCCGGGTTAAACCCGATGTAGTCCGTGCTGGTAAAAAGGTTTTTGCCGGTAACGTAAATTCTTACATCCTGGGCAACTCTGCTGGTCAAGGATCGCGGAAGTTTGTACCCTATGGTAAGGTTCCTCAGGCGGAAATATGAACCATCCTCAACCTGATATGAAGACGGTCTATTATTTTGACCATGCGATCCAGTTGCTCGATCGGCCCTGGGAGTCTCGCCATTGCCAGGCTCTGCTGCGGAGCGCCAGCGCTCAGTAAGAATATCATAACTGTTAAAATTGGCCTCACCGTTTTTCATGTGCCGGGCAGTAAGATTTAATATTTCCCTACCTTCAACGCCCTGAAAAAAGATACTCAGATCAAAATTTTTGAAGTAAAACCTGTTGGTAATACCATAAATGAAATCGGGATGATAACTACCGGTAATGGTTCTATCATCGGTATTGATGACACCATCGCCGTTGACGTCCTTGAATCTAAAATCACCGGGTCTGGCAGCAGGAGCAATATCATCCCGAGGTGCATTAGCAATATCCGCTTCTGTTTGATAAATGCCGTCAACCACATAACCGTAATAGCTGCCCAACTCAGCTCCAACCTGGGTGATGTGCCTGACACCCGCCCCACCGGAAACAAAGATAGGTGCACCGTCCGGGAACTCATCAGTCCCTGGACCCAATTCAAGAACCTCATTGTCATTCTTTGAGAAATTAAACTCAGTCGACCATTGGAAGGCGCTCACCATGTTCCTCGAAGTAAGCGAGAGTTCGAAGCCTTTATTTTGAACTTTACCAATGTTCTGCAAAGCAGTGGTAAAACCGGTTTGCGACTGCACCCCGACCTGAAGCAGCAAATCCTCAGTTTTGCTATTGTACCAATCAAAGGTACCATAAATCCTGTCTTCGAACAATGCGAAGTCGATTCCTAGATCTACTTGTTTGGTTGTCTCCCAGCCCAATTCTTCATTACTGATTGTTACCGGGAATACACCGACAACAGGCTGATCATCGTCAATATAGAGACCCTGGCTCAATAAACCGATGGCCCCATAGTTAGGAATCAGGAAGTTACCGGTCTCACCATAACTTGCTCTCAACTTGAGCTCACTCAGGAAGCCAAACCGATCCCGCATGAAGTCTTCTTCCATCATGCGCCAGGCCACTGAAAAGGAAGGAAATGTGCCCGTTTCATTCCCCGGCCCAAATCGGGATGACCTGTCTGAACGAATGGTAGCGGTCAATAGATATTTGTAGTTGTAATTATAGTTAACTCGTGCCAACAGGGAAACTAAAGACCACTCGTCTTTAGTGCTGGTGCCATCGGAGATCACACCGCCGGTAAGGGTCTGTACCTGATCGTCAGGGAATTGGTTCGCTATCACGGTATTTGACTCACTTACGTCTTTCTGTGCGGTATAACCTACAAGGGCTGTGAAATTATGAACATCCCGCAACGATTTTTTATAATTCAGTGTATTTTCCCAAACCCAGTTCGTTCTCGTTGCTGCATTACTTTGGGCATAAGGGTCGCCTGTTGTTGCTGTTCTGTACAACAGACTATTGCCCCTGAAGAAAGAACCTTGAAAATTGTCTAAATCGATGCCAACCATGGATCTAAAGGTAAGATCTTTCATGAGAGAAATATCTGCATAGACATTACCAAATGTTCTATGATTATCCAGAGTTTCATCAACGCCGTCAATGATGGCTAATGGATTGCTGGCGGATGTGGTACCTCCGCCCAGAAAGGACTGGGCGCCATCGGCCGCACGCTGGTTGGGCCTGCCAAGGTCATCCAAAGGCTTGACGACCGGCGAATGTACCATAGCCGAATAGACGATACCCGGAGGCCTGCCAAAATACGGTGCATTTGCCGGGACTCTGTCGCTTTCAGTAAACGAGGCATGAATGTTGGCGCCGAATGTTACGGATTCATTTAAGTCGCCGATAAAATGCGCGCTAAAGCTGTATCTCTTAAATTGCGAATTTTCTATAATTCCATCTTGCTTTAGGTAGCCGCCGGAGATGTAATATGAACTATTTGGACCGCCGCCCGAGACTGAAACAGTAGTATTCGTAATGGGCGCCGAACTGAAGATAAGATCAAGCCAATCTGTGTCCGTCCTCCCATCTGCCTCCCAACTGACATATTGATCCGGCAGCCGATAATTGCCGACATTAGGACGACCGTCATTATTAGTCGGATCATAAATGGGGTTGAAATCAGGGCTGCTCGGATTCAGGGGGTCCAGGTCTTGAATGTAATTGTTATTCCTGGAATCTTGTGTATAGGCTATTAATTCCTCGGCATGCATCATATCGGGTTGGTTTGCAACCGACTGAGTACCGGTATAGGAATCAAACCTGATCGTCGGCTTGCCGCCAAACTTTCCTTTCTTGGTTGTGATCAGAATCACTCCGTTGGAGCCTCTTGAACCATAAATGGCGGCGGCTGAGGCATCTTTCAAAACCTCGATGGATTCAATGTCGTTGGGGTTTAAAGCAGCCAGCGGATTTGTGGCTGGTGGCTTAAAGGCCGCACGACGCCGGAATAAACTGCCCTGAAGATCCAAATTTTTGGACATCGGCAGCCCATCGAGAACATACAACGGCTCATTTCCGGCACTGATTGATCCTGTTCCTCTTATGCGAATATTGGGCTGGCCACCTGGTTCTCCGGTATTCTCCTGCACATCAACACCCGATATTTGGCCCTGGAGTGCATGTTCAAAACTAAGAACCGGAATGTCTCTCAATGCCGCTGTAGAAATTCGGGCAACCGAACCTGTTATTTCCCTTCTTTGCTGAGTGCCATACCCAACCACCGTCACCTCTTCGCCGCGAATCACCAGAGATTCCATGAACATATCAATGACCGCACGACCCCCGACGGGAACTTCCTCTCTGCCATAGCCGATATAGGTGAATACCAGGGTATCCTGCGGTGAAACATTTTCCAGCGCATACCGCCCGTCGGTGTCGGTAGTGGTCCCCCTCTGGGTATTCTTCACTACAATATTTAGTCCGGGCAGCGGGGACCTGTCATCCTGGTCAATAACCCGCCCGGTAACCCGATGTGTTTGGCCAAACGCTTGCCCAATAAACATCAAGCTCATTACGAAACAAACTAAAAGGACTTTAGTTCTCATCTTATACCTCCCTTGGTATTTGTTTGGAATTTATGTGTCCGATTCAATTAGTTTTTAGCACGCATTAATTAAATTTTAATTTAAGAAAAAGTAATAGTCGAAAAGCTGAAAGTGCTGGGGTGAAAAAAATAAGGTTTACATAAAACTTAAATTTCCATATTTATATGTAAGAATATCAGTAAACTAAACGGCCGGCATCTACTTGATAAATCTTTTTTATTTTTAAAACAAGGCAGGAAAAATGCATCAAAACTACTATAGTAATACGAAAATTGGGATTTATTGTCAAGAAGTTTCTTACAATTCTGTGTTTTATTTTACTAAAAAAGTACGAAAAAGTTACGGAAGAAGTGTTAAAAATCAAATTCTTTTTCAACTTAGAAATGGATTCATCAGAGGGCTATCTAGCAGCGGGGATTTTAGAGTACCATTCTTTCACCACTTTTTCAGCCGGTTTACCATTCGGTGTAAAACCACTGTGCTGCAGACCGCCGTATTCCAAATAAGTCGGCCACTTCCACCAGTAAAAACCGTAGAACCACTCCTTGTCCCAAAAAGATTCGAAAATAGCTCGATAGGCTAATGCCTGATCCTCAAAGTTCAGTGAAGCGCTTCTTCGGCCTCGCTCATGCGGCTTCTGCCAGGTTTTCTCTCTGCTGCAAAAACCGACTTCGGTTAGCAGCACCGGCTTCTGATATTTACGAGCCACTTTTTCAATCGTTCGCAGGAACCGAGCAGCGCCCTGTTTTAGATCCGCTAAAGTCACCTCGTCTTTTCCGGAAAGCGGATAGTAGCAATTCAAACCGATATAATCCAGCTCATCCCAAAATTCTATTTGCTCAAATTCCTCCCCCCAGTTGGCCGCATAAACGATCGGCCCGTGATAAATCTGGCGAACTTTTGAGATGATCTCGCGCCATTCTTGCGGGTGGTCGCGGGTGGTCTTAAGCAGTTCAACTCCGACACAAAAACTGTCCATGCCGTACATTTCAGCCAGCAAAGCATAATGCAGGATCCAACTGGTATAGTATTTGAAAAAAATCTGCCAGTCTTTTTTGTTTTTCATTTCGACTTCGCCGGGCCAGCCCCAATTGCCGCTGCTCATCAGAACGTGCGGCTTCAACATGACCTTCATGTCCAACTTCTTTGCCGCAAAAAAAGAAGTTATAAGACTCTCATCATTCTCTGAGCCAGCGCCAAACGAATAATTAAAGTAACCGGGTTTGTTGCGGTCCTGCAAATAACCAAATGGAGTGAGAGAAATCCAATCTGTGCCAAACTCTCGCAACTTCTCCAGTGCCTCAACCGATTTACGGGAAATGTAGCCGTTGTAAATTTGGTAGCCTTCATGTGCGAGGCAAAAACCTTTTTGGAATTGGGGAGTCACAACTCCATGATTTGCAGCCGTCGAGGTTTGGCCTTCAATTTTCATTTGCTTTAAATAAGCCAGCCAACCACGCTCCAATTCTGGTAGAGTGAATTCTATCAAACTGTTTTCGGGAAATCCCGACTTCGGCCAGTTTTTGTAAAGATTTAAAAAATGAGTCCAGCCGTATTTGTCCACTAAAAACGCAACAAAGCTGCCGGCCAGCGGCCGCATAAAAAGGTAGGATTCTTTTTTGTAAACATTTGAATCAAGCAATTCGCGGAGTGGATTGGCATTTCCAGTGTCATAAAACTTCTTTGCCCAATATCGATACCCGCGTTTACCCCAGCCCTCTGAAAAATAAATCGCCAATCCATCCCGCAAAGCAGACGACTTTGTTTCGCCGATGAATTTTGCAATCAGCAATTTAGCATCTGAATAGAAGTCCATACCATTAATATCTTCAGTAAAAATCGAGTGAACTTCCCCGGCTGCCAAATTAAAGTGAGACACATCCGTGTTGCGGGTTATGAGGCCTTTGTCTTCCGGGGATTCATAAAGATAACTTTTGATTTTCGGAAATTTTTCAACTGAAAGATTTAAGTGATCCAGTAAATTCTGAATGCGCATTTCCTGTTTATTTGCAATCTTTTCGAGTTCACTCCGCTTTGCCCTTGCACCCATATAGTTGAAAACATAGTGTTCTGTTTCCAAAACCGACTTTTTATTATTCAAATAATTTCTGGTCTGACTATTCTCGATCTCCCATGGGCCATTCTTGACCTGTTTAAATAACCCCCAGAGAGCAACTTTATCATCTCTGTAAACGACGAAGTCTCCTGCCATAAAAATGTTTGATTGATCTGTTTGAGAAATGAATTCAATAACTCTTCGATCGTTATTGCCGGTGGTTACAAAAAGCGGCATGGACGGATTTAAAGGATTTGGATAACTTCGTATCTGGAAAATATCGTCGTGTTCTGATGAAAACATTTTAGCAATGGAAAAATTGTCTTCTATAAATTGAACCGGCAATGCATCAACCACTTTCCTTAAAAGTAAATTGGAATCTGGAGTGCCGATTAATGACATCGGCATCGACTGGATGTCCTCCGCAGTTACGGCAGTATCCGGCTTTACAATTATTTCAACAAACCGGTTTTTCCCAATACTTTCCTCGGCGCATTTTTTATAACCGGCGGTAAATTCCGGCCTTTCGGTGCCGTAAACCAGAAGCATTTTTCTTGTCTGCCAGAGTTTTCGGGTCAGTTCGCGTTTACTTGGCCATTTCTTGTCATTTGCAACTGTTGATTCTTCAGCCGAATTAAATCGAAAAGATTGGAAAAAGAAGACCGTGGCTGCCAAAAATAAGATGGACAGAATTAGCAAAAGCTTGCTTCTTTTCATTTTCATCGCGAAGGGTAGATATAATATTGGTTAGGGTCTGACCGAAAATCCTCAGTCGTCATTATGAGCGCGAAATCCTGGATACTACACTTTAAACAATTGTTTGAGACGCGAAGAATCTCTTGCAGATCGCGAGATTCTTCGCACGGAAACGATGACATTGAGTCCCTGTTTCCGGGAGGTTTGTTCTCAGAACGACTTTGAATTCCTAGTTTTCAGTCAATCAAAGAGTTAAAAAATCAACCCATTGAAAAGCTATTGGTAGAATATAGAACAAACTCAGGATGTGCTTTATGCTTAACAAACGAAAAAAGCCCCTTCATGTTTCCAGGAAGAGGCTTA
>SMVB01180323.1_pt1 | contig 10653 bp, 9 predicted proteins | sample 2456461 | NCBI WGS metagenome assembly SMVB01 (sample SAMN11095934, study PRJNA526329) | marine sediment metagenome | biome: Marine sediment; feature: Surficial sediment; material: Deep marine sediment; isolation source: Hadal surficial sediment | place: Pacific Ocean | collected 2014-05 | depth 0-1...
AAGATCCTCAACACGATGACCAGTCTCGGGATGCCTGACAGCTACCGAGTAGCGTGAGCCCCGCTCGGGGGACGAGGGGAATCTGTCCTTGACTCGGAGCCATGCACCAACGCCCCTAGGCGGCGCTCTGTTCCCGCAACCAGTCTGCCAACACGACCTTCATCAATGACTGGTACGGCACGTCCCGGCGGTTTGCCTCTCGCTTCAGTTCGTCGAGCAGCCAGCTGGGCATACGCAACGTCACTCGAGAGGTGGACGGCTTGAGCCTCGGAAAAACTGCCGGTCGGGGGTTGCTGAAGTCCACGAACTGCTCGAGTCGGTCCGCCTGGCTCTCCAGGTACGCCGCTTGGTCTCGGTCTTTCTTCATCGAACCCATCTCCTGTATTTCCGCTTCGTGGTCCACGCGGTGATCGGTCGAATCAAGCCGTCCCGCACTGTGAACGGGACCGTGATGTGACGACCGTCATCCGTAACCCCGATCAACCAGAAGCGCTCTTCGCGCGCCGAGTGATCCAGGTCCGGAAAGTACGTGCCGCGCCCATTCAGGAACGCTCGCTCGACATCACCAGCACTGAAACCCCGCGCCGCAACCTTGCTGGCATTTGCATCATCCCAATCAAAGCCGTGCACTGTGTCCATGTCCAGCATGTACATAGATTAGCATGATGAGCATGTACATACAGACAGGCATCCCCGAGGGCCGAGCTCGCATCTTGGCCGTCTCGCCGGCTGGCGACAGGAGTTCCCGCTTGGCAAACGCGTACAAGGCGATCCCTCGACGGAAGGATCCGGGAGGGCGCCGCCGTTGTCATCGCGGCGACTCGTGGCTACAGTTCGCCCGTCGGCGCACCATGAACGTCGAGGCTCCTGTGATCCTTTCCCGCCGCTGTTCCCTGCTCCTTCTGCTCGCGGTATCGATCACGGCGTGTGCGCCGACGGGCGAAGACACGAGCGCGGAGAGCACTTCGCGACCCGTGCTGGTGCTGTTGATCGCCGTCGATCAGATGCGGGCCGACTACCTCGATCGTTTCGGGCCGCTGTTCACCGGCGGCTTCCGCACCCTGCTCGCGGACAGCGCGGTGTTCACCAGTGCGCGCCAGGACCACGCAATCACCGCTACGGCGCCCGGGCACAGCGCCATGCTCTCGGGGCTCTACCCGCGCGCCAGCGGCATCGTCGACAACACCTGGTTCGACCCCACGACGGGGCGACGCCGAGGCGCGGTGAGTGACCCGGAAGAACGGCTCGTCGGCATCGGTGTCCCCGACGATGGCCCCGGGGTGTCGCCGCGCCAATTCCTCGGCACCTCGCTCGTCGGTTGGCTCGAGGACCTCGACCCCCGATCGCGGGCGGTGTCGATCTCGCGCAAGGATCGCTCCGCCGTGTTGATGTGCCCGGAGGCCGAGCATGTCTATTGGTGGCACGCCCCGAGCGGGCGGTTCATCACCAGCACGTACTACCGGAACGAGCTGCCCGAATGGGTCGATGCGTTCAACGACGAGGATTGGCTCACCGACTACGCTGGCGGATCCTGGGAGTTGCTCGAGCCCGACACCACCTACGATATCTCGCGGCCCGACGACTACGACGGCGAACGCGGCGCACGCGGCTTCGGCACCGTGTTTCCCCACCCATTGCCGACCAATCGGCAGCCGCTCGGCACCCGGATCCAAACGACACCATTCATGGACAAGGCGACGCTCGATCTCGGCCGCGCCGCGATCACCGCGCTCGGCCTCGGCGACAACGGCGCCACCGACGTGCTCGCGCTCGGCCTCTCGTCAACCGACTCCATAGGCCACGCTTTCGGACCCTTCAGCCGCGAGGTTCAGGATCAGATACTGCGTTTGGATCAAATGCTCGGTGACTTCCTGGAGTTCGTCGACCGGACCGTCGGCCTCGACCGCACGCTGGTGGTGCTGACCTCCGACCATGGCGTCGTTCCCCTGCCGGAGTACAGCCGCGAGCTGGGCGAAGACGCCCAACGAGTCCGGTTGGCCGACATCTATCGCGGCATCGACGAATCTCTCGGCGACGAATTCGGCGGCGAGCGCTGGTTCAGCAGCTATACGTACGGCTGGATCCAGGTCGACCGCGCCCAGGCAGCCGAGCTCGGCGTCGACCCCGACGCCATCGTCCGCAAAGCGCGCGAGTACATCGAGACGCTCGACACGGTGTTGACGGTTTTCTCGCACGACGACTTGCTAGAGGATCGGGAACCGCAAAGTCAGATCGAAGAGCTCGTGCGCCGCAGCTTCTTCGCCGATCGGCTTGGTGACCTGTATCTCGTGCACCCGCCGCTGTCGCTCTGGCAAGTCGGCTCCGCCGCCAACCACCAGTCGCCCTACGATTACGATCGCCGCGTGCCGCTGATCCTGCGCGGCCCGGGGATTCGTCCCGGTGTGTACGAAGAACCGGTGGCGATCGTCGACATCGCGCCGACGCTGGCGCAGGTGTTGGCCCTGCCGGTTCCCGCCGGGCTCGAGGGCGCAGTCCTCGAGGGCGCGATCGCTCGCTAGCCCGCGCGCTGGCCGTTCTTCCAATGCTCGATTTCGAACCTCTCGGCGTACGGTTGCGTGAGGCCCAGGCGCGTCGCGGCACGCCGGTTAACCTCGAGGATGCGCTCGTCGAGACCATAGCCGCGACTCTTCAGATTCCGCGATTGCTGGGAGCGATGACAGCGAAGTAGCTCGGCCTTGCGCTCCGCAACATCCTCGCCGAAAGCCGTGTACGCCATCGTACGCAATTCTCGTGTCTTCGGATCTTCGTTCAGCAACACGGTCGCCGACCCACCCGCCGATGCTACGACCGAGCAGAACATGCGGTAGACGCGACGGTGGGCGGCGTTGGTGTCGTTGTAGTGGGGCATGAAGACGACGCCGGGAGATGCTATGAGCCAGCTTGCACGAATCTTCTCGATATTCTCGAGGTGCTCGATGGGGTGCCCATGTTCGTCCTCTTCGAGGTCGAGAAACCGGAGGCGATCATCGGGTAGGCCGAACAAAGCGCAGCTCTCGCGTTGCTCCGCCCGGCGTATCTCGGCTTTGCGGGTGTCAGTGCACGGGCAGCAGAACTCGTCGTCGACGCCGCTGGCGGCGCCCGTCAGCACGACGAGCTCGATCGAGATACTGGCATCGCGGAGCAATTCCATAGTTGCGACGATGCACTCGAAATCGTCGGGGTGAGGGGCGAGCACCAAGGCGTCGGAATCGGAGCTCCGGAGGATCGCTGTCGGGTTTCTCGAAAGGTCTATCAACCTAGCAGGCCGTGGTGAAAGTGTGATGGGTCTGGTTGCGACCACAAGAGGCGTTGGAAAACCGCCCGGGGGGATTCCAGCGACCGCCTCGCGCGGCTCATCGCCCGGATGCTCGACCATCTACCCCCACCGCGCCGACCGCGCCGGTCGTTAGCCGCGTGGGCGGCTAGCCCCTAGCGTAGGGCTTCCATCAAGCGATTCGCCACGTTCTCAGCGCCTGGCGCGTCCTGGTTTGCAAGCACGATCACCGCGACGCCATCATTGACGAGCAGGACCGCACTGAGGCCCGGGCCCCCGCCCGCCAGGCCGATGCCGCCGTTCCAACCGTTGGGTGCCCAATTGAGATCGTCGCCGATGAGCTTGCCTGCGAACAACGCCTCGAAGAAGCGGAACAAGTCGCGCGCCGTGGAGTAGCTCTTGCCCCACGGGCCGCCCTTTACCGGCTCCATGTAGATGTTCTTGCGTAGCGTCTCACGGCGGCGGCCCGTGAAGTCCATGTAGGTGTAGCCGACGGCCACGTTCGGTTCGATGCCGTCGGTTTCGAAGAAGCCGGTGTCGATCACGGCAGGTAGTCGTCGATCTCGCGCAACCTCTGCATCGGCGTCGCCATGTATTCGGAGGTGAACATATCGCCGAGACCGGAGCGGTGATCCAATAGGTGTTTGATTGTCACTTCGCTGCGAACGCGCTCGTTAGGGTAGTCGGGCAGGTACTTGCCGACTTTGTCGCTGAGCGCCAGGCGGTCGCCCTGCAACAACTGCATGATCGCCAGCCGCGTGTAGTCCTTGTTGAAGGAGCCGACATCGAATCGCGTATCGATCGTGTTCGCCACGTTGAACTCGATCGACGCCAGCCCATAAGCCTTCTCGAACCAGACCTCGCCGTCACGCGCAAGGAGGACCGAGCCTGACAGCACTCCATCGGCTTCGAGTTGGCTCAGGTAAGCGTCGATGCGGTCGTTCCGATCTTCGAGGTCCTCCGGCAACTCGAGCGGCGGCACCGGGTTGTTGCCACCTTCGTCCACCCGCAAACCCACGAGCTTGTTGGCTGCGTTGAAGACGAAGACCAGACGCAAGCGCCCTTGGTGCTCGGACGCGAGGCCAAGGATGACTTCATTGCGCTGGTCGATCATCACGCCGGCGACTTCGATTTGGCCCCAGTCTTCGCGCCTGGTTCCGTACTGGTCGCGCCACTCCGCACTGTCGGGGGTGTCGACGTGGCCGCCACGGAAAGTGGCCATGGCGTCAATGCCGCCGTTGAAGGCCTCGACCCAGGCGATCGCGATGCGCTCCTGCTCGTCCTGAGCTGTGGGTGCGCCGGCGGTGGAGACGCGGAGGGCCAGAGCGGGAAGGGCAACGACCAGGGCAAGAATGGCGGCGAGTGCGACTCGGTCACAACGGTACATGGCACTCCTCCTACGCAAGTCTGTGGGGTGCGACGCAAGGTCTTGTCAACCGTACCCACAGATGGTGCCAGCCACTCTTGAAGATCTGATGAAGTACCACCTGGTGCCTGAGGATGCCGGCGATCGGTGGGCTTGGCGCGGGCAAAGGCTGAGTCTTCGCCCATCGTCGGCTCCTTTGCGGCGCCGAGACTGTCGCAGGGTGCTACAAGAATTCCGGGGGTGCCTGCCACGCCACGCCCGAAAGCCTCGCACTGCCTTGCTCGCAGCTCGTTGTAAAACCCTGATGGGTCCGATGATCGGCGTCCACAAGACAGCCGCGCCTTCAACGTCGGGTACGATGCGGTGAGCAACGTTTGCCTCGACCCCACGGAGTGACTACCACCGATGAGCCAAGCTGTTGAGACCGCTGTTGCCTGGTGGGCGCGCGGTTTGATCTTCGAGAATTGCAGTTGCCAGGCGATCTGCCCGGGCCACGTCCACTTCGATCAGCTCTGCTACAACGACCGCTGCATCGGCTACTGGGCGATGCGCTTCGACGAGGGCACCTTCGCCGATACCGACATCGCCGGGGTCAAGGCGATCATCGCTTACGACTGCCCGCCCCACATGATCGACGGCGACTGGATCGAGACCATCGTGATCGACGAGCAGGCGTCCGCAGCCCAGCGCGAGGCGGTGGAGAGCATCCTCACCGGTCGCGCCGGCGGGCCGTGGGCGATTCTCGCCCGTTTCGTCGGCGAGCTTCTCGAGACCCGCTACCTACCGATCCACATCGAAGAGGGCGACAAGACCAAGCGCGTCGTCGTCGACGGCATCCTCGATTCGACGATCACCGAGTTCAAGGGCCGCGATCGTTCCAAGCCGGTCACGTTCAACAACATGTACAACCAGATCCACCCGCCGGAACAGGCGCTCGGCACCGGCAGCTCGCGCTACGACGACGGTACGATCCGCTTCGACAACACCGACACCCACGGCCTCTACTCGTACTTCGATTGGGCGGTGGCCCCCGAATGAACCTGTTCGCCCCGCACGCCCACCCGAGCGGCGCCGACGGCTACGCCGTGAGCGTCTTGTTGTGGTTCGTGATGATGGTGGCGATGATGCTGCCGGCCTTGATGCCGTGGCTGCGGGTGTTCGGCAGCATGGCCTCCGACGCCTACCCCGGCAGGAGAGCGGCTACCGTCGTCGCCCAGTTCACCGCCGGTTACTTCGTGATCTGGCTCGCCTACAGCGCCGTCGCCGCCGCGATACAGGGTGGCCTCCAGGAGCTCACCCTGCTGCGCCTCGATCTGAGCGTCGGCGCGACCCTGGGGGGCCTCCTGTTGGTCGCCGCCGGGTTCTTTCAGCTCACCCCGCTGAAGGAAGCCTGCCTGGCGCATTGCCGCAGCCCGCTGAGCTTCTTTCTGGCCCGCTGGGACGGCGGCCCCAGGGGTCCGTTCAAGATGGGCGCCCGCCACGGCGCGTGGTGCGTCAGCTGCTGCTGGGCGCTGATGGTGCTCTCCTTCGTGCTCGGTGTGATGAACCTCCTGTGGATGGCGGTCTTGACGGCGATGATCGTGGCGGAGCAGCGCACCCCACGGCGCTGGCGGCTCGGTCGCGGGTTCGGCGTGGCGCTCGTTGCCTGGGGGGTGGCGCTGATCGCGTCCGGTCGGCTCCAGTAAAGGATGCGGATGGTGCTCGCCGGGCGACCCACCCCGCGAGCATGACCTCCACAGCTATGGTGCTGCCGGAACGTCCGTCCACAGGTTCGCGAACATCGCTCGCGAGCGCTGCAACGCGTCGAGGCCATCGGGCTCGAGCGTGAAGTACTTCTTGGCCCGGCCGCCGCGCGACGGCGACGGCTCGCCCAGCGCCGAAGACACCAAGCCCTTGCGCTGCAACCGGCGCAGCGTCGTGTACACGGCGCCGATCGACACCGATCGCCCGGTGCGCTCCTCGATCTCGAGGCGGATCGTCATGCCGTAGGCGCGCTCGCCGAGGCGCACCAGCGTCAGCATCACGACCATTTCGAACTCGCCGAGATAGTCTCCCTTCCCCATCGTCAGCTCTCCCTATTCCTGTCTCAGCGCGATGATCGGATCGATACGCACCGGCGGCGCCAACCGCGATGCCGGCGCCGACCAGCCACATCGCCTGACGGCCGATCATGCGCATCACTTCGTTGCCGTGCGCGCCAAGCGCCATGCGGATCCCGATTTCCTGGGTGCGCTGTGCCACCGCAAACGAGATGACCCCGTAAATCCCGGTCGACGCCATGATCAGGGCGAAGACGGCGAAGACGATAAAGATCGTGATGATGGTGTCGAAGGTCGCCAGGTTGTCGCTGAAGATCTGTGACAGCGTGCGAACGTCGCCAAGCGGTTGGTCGGGGTCGACCGCCCAGACCTGCTGGCGTAATGCCGGCACCAGCGCGAGCGGATCCCCCGTCGGGCGCGCCACGAAACCCATGCCCTGGCGAGGGTTCTGGTGCATCGGGATGATCGCCTGCGGGAAGCTGGGCGCGTCGGGGTTGCCGGTGAACAGGTTGCCGACCACGCCAACGACGGTGAGCCAGGGCTCCGTCGAGTCGATTCCGCCAAAGCGGAGGCGGCGGCCGATCGGCGTCTCACCGTTCCAATAGCGTTCCACCATGTCCTCGTTGACCAGGACGATCGGCAGCGAATCGAGGGTGTCGGCGGGCTCGAAGCCGCGGCCCCGAACCACGGACAGCTCGAGCACGTCGAGCGCGCCCTGCGTCGCCGTACTTACGGTCGCGAACGGCAGCTGATCGACCTCCGGAATATCGCCTCCCTCAACCAGGAACGCCTGGGTGGAATCTTGCTCCTGAATCGGCCGCGCGCTGAGCCATCCGGCGCTCTCGATCCCGGGAAGGGCGTCGACACGCTCCATGACCTCGTCGAAGAACGGCAACCACTGATGCTCCTCGGCGTATCTCCCTTCGGGCAGGTCGAGGCGGAACGTCAACACGCCTTCGGTCTCGATCCCGAGGTCGAAGAGACGCTGGTTGACCATGGTGCGGATCAGCAGCCCGGCGACCACCATGAGGGTGAGAGCCAAGGAGACCTGCGTAGCAACCAGAAATTTGCGCCCGCGCAGCCCGGTACCGCCGGTCGAGCCGCGCGAGCTGTCTTTCAAGGTCTCGCTCAGGTCGGTGCGGGAGGCGCGCAGGGCGGGCACAAAGCCGAACAACATCGGCGCCAGCAGCGCCACCGCGCCGGTGAACAGCAACACGTTGCGGTCGATCGTGAGCAAGGAAAAGAAGTTCGTGCCCGCGTTGTCGCCCGCCATCCAGACGAGCCCCGACAGGCACAATCGCGTGGTCGCCAATCCCAGCGCGCCCGCCGCGATCGACAGCAACAGGCTCTCGGTCAACATCTGGCCGAGCAGCCGCGATCGCTGCGCCCCGAGAGCGGCGCGCACGGCGATCTCCTTGGTGCGGGCGGCGGACCGCGAAAGCATCATGGTGGCAACGTTCGAACAGGCGATCAGCATGACGAAGACGACGGTCAGCGCCATCAGGTTGAAGATCGTCCAGATCTGGTCGCTGGCGAGCGCGCCGTTGATGTCCTCCACCCGTACGATCCAACCCGCGTTGCTCTCCGGGTATTGCTCGATGAGCCCTCGAGCGATCGCATCGGCTTCCTGCTGGGCCTGATCGTGGTTGATGCCCTCCGGCAGCCTTCCGCTTACCCATAGGAAGTGGTTCTCGCGGTCGGCGCTGGCGCGATCGAGATAGAGGGGCGTCCAGAACTCGGCCACCGCCAATCCTCCGAACTCGATCTCCGGACCGAGCACGCCGACGATCGTCGTTTCGAAGTCGTCGAGCTTGATCGTCCTGCCGAGAACGTCGGGGTCAGCGACGCCATGCGCTCCCGGTAGTCGAGGAAGTCGGCCCCCGTCATGCGGGCCCCCTGGATGCCCCGCTCGGGATGATCGAAGTAGAAGAACGCGATCGTGTCGGTGTCCTCGATGGGCAAGGATTGCAGCAGGAGCACGTTGACCATGCTGAAGATCGCCGTGTTGACACCGATCGCCAGCCCCAGCGTCAAGACGGTCAGGAGAGTGAATGTGGGGGTCTGCGCGAGGTTGCGGAGCCCGTATCGAATGTCACGTATCGGGTTGCTCATGAAGCCGTCTCCATGCCGGGAAGCCGTCGCAGGGGGTGAAGCCGAGCCTTGCCGAATTCGGGAGTTGCCGGCCGTCGTGTGCCGGTCACGGGCGACGAATTGGTAGAGGATCGAGCGCACCACCTGCCCCCAATACCAGAGCCGAGCACGTCCCCAACCGAACCACGGGACACGGACGTCGCGGTACTCCTCGGCGAGGTCACCGATCACGCAGTCACGCTCATCGGGGGGGAGGAAAAGACACAGCAGCCGGGCACCCAGTCTCGGTGGGGTCAGCATCGAGGCTTGCTTTCGAGTTCGGGGGGAAGATGATCGGAACTTTTTCATTTTCGCCACATAGCAAAAGAAATACGGGCTCCGCTCCGTGCAGTTTCAGATTTCTTGTCGCCCGGGCCACGGACGGCGCGTTTACGGTTGTCAGCGAAGCCGCCGGTCGTTACAGTCCGGCGGCAATCAAAGCCGATGGGACCGTCAGGAGCGCGCGCCGCCCGGATGAAAGACGAACTCGAAAACGAAGCCGCTGAACCACCGGCCACGCCGACCACGGCGAGCGATCCGGATCCGACGGAGGCCGTATCCGGCGACGCTGTGAGCCTGGATCCGACGCCCGAGCAGGCCGCCGTCGATCTCGAAGAGCTCGAGCTTCCCAGCATGTTTTGGGGGAGCCTGTTCAAGTATTTCGGCCCCGGAATCATCTTGATGATGACCGGGATCGGCACCAGCCATCTGATAACGGCACCGGTGGCCGGTGGCCGCTTCGGGTACGCACTGCTCTGGTGTATCCCGATCGCCTACATCTTCAAATACTACGGCTTCGAGATGGCGTTTCGGTTCACCAGCGCCACCGGGCGCAGCATGGTCGAGGCCTACGCGACCGCCTGGAAAAAGTGGCCGCTTTGGTACGTGCTGGCGACGACGCTGCTGCAATGCGCCATCGGTCAGGCGGGCCGATTGATCGCTGCGGCAGCCGTGCTCTACTACCTGTTCACGGAGTGGGCGGGGTTCACCATAGCCGGCATGCCCGTACCTATGTGGGTGTACGGACTGATCCTGGCGGTCGTTTCCGTCGCCATCATCCTCGGGGGGCGCTACCGCGCCGTGGAGATGTTTGCCAAGACCGCGGCCGGAATCCTCGTCGTCTCGACGCTTGCCGTCTACTTCGTCCGCCCGGCGCCGCCTTCGGAGTTCGTCCACTTCTTCATCATCGACACGCCGGCCGGCTCGTGGCTGATCATCGCCGCCTTCCTCGGCCTCCTGCCGACGGGCATCGACGTGTCGCTGCAGGCATCGGAATGGGGCAAGGCCAAGCGCGTCGGCATGAGCAAGATCCGCCGCCGGCTCGAGATTCTCGGCATGGCAACGCGGTTCGACCCCTTCGCACCGCGCAAGGAGGACCTGACCGTCGATACATCGCGGATTCCCGAACACGCGCGCCGCTACGCCGGCCGCTGGTTCCGAATCAGCCTGTGGGACTTTCGCTTCGGGCACGTGGTGTCCTTCATCCTGGTGGTGATCTTCTTGGTGCTCGCCGCGATGTGGCTCTATCCGAGTGAGGTCCAGGGCACCGCTGTGATGGGCGAGATCGCGCAGATCTTCCCCCCGTGGATGAAGGTCGTCTTCCTGACCGGCGCTTTTGCGGCGACCTTCTCGACCGCGTTCAACTACTTCGACGGGTGGCCGCGGATCGTCGGGGCCTGCTCGCGCAACCTGTTTCGCGGCACCGCATCGCTACCCGGTACGGCGCGCCGCCGGCTGACTGCCGCGCACCGCAAGACCTGGTATTCGGAGTACAACATCTACCGCATGACGATGATCTACTCGCTCATCTCCTCGGTGGTGATCATCTACGGGTACGAGCGGCC
>SMVB01188906.1_pt1 | contig 10652 bp, 8 predicted proteins | sample 2456461 | NCBI WGS metagenome assembly SMVB01 (sample SAMN11095934, study PRJNA526329) | marine sediment metagenome | biome: Marine sediment; feature: Surficial sediment; material: Deep marine sediment; isolation source: Hadal surficial sediment | place: Pacific Ocean | collected 2014-05 | depth 0-1...
CATCTCCGATCGCGAGATCCTGCCGTCCGCGACGGCCATGGCGATTGCCGCCCGTAACAGCTCGGCGTTCTCCATCACTCAGCCTTCGTCTTCGCCACGCGTCTCGGCGGGCATGCGGAGACGCGTCTCCTGTTTGAGGTTCAGCACGTCGCGAAGCTGGCGGAACGCGCGGGCGTTGACCTCGCGGCGGTCAAACTCCAGGACCTCGAGCTTGTTGCGACGCTCCTGGTAGCCGCGCCACCGCTGCCGACCCTCGCCGGAGACCTCGGCCGGCTCGGCGTAGACGTCGCGCATCCGGTCGGCGACCATGCGGAATTCGGGTTCGTACCCGGCGTAGATCGATTCGACGCGAGCCCGCTGCTGATCGTCCAGGTCTGAAAGCTCGAGCGCCGCAACGAGGTACCGGCCCGCGGCCCGCGGATTGTCATAGATGTCCGGGAACGCAGCGCGGTTGTAGAGGTCGCCGAGCACCCGGGCGTCGTCGGCCGAGAGCGCATTGGTGAGCGTGGTCAAGGTTGCGCGGTTGAGATCGACCATGAGCTGTCGCGCCTGGTCGACCTTCTTCCCGTCGCCCTCCGAGAGATCGGAGTACGCCTGCCAGCGGTTGCGGCGACGCTCGCGGCCCTGTTCGCGGTCGCCGGAGCGTTGCTGCATCCGGGCCTGCAACTTCTGCGATTCGCGTCTGAGCCGCATCGAGGTCTCGTAGTGCTGGCGGAAGCCGTCACGCGCCGCGGTTTCATACTCGACCAGCAGCTTGCTCGTCTCGGTACGCCCTTGGTCATCGAGATCCATTTCGTCCACCAGGCTGCCGATGTCGACGGCCGCCTCCTGGGTGGCCGTGTTGCCGAGTCCGCCGAACGCGCTACGCGGCGGCCTGCCGCCACGGCCGCGTTGCGCCCGTCGGCCGCCGCCGTAGATCGTGTTGCGTGTGCTCTCGCCGAAGCCCCGGTTGTAGACGGACCGCTCGCGGGCGAGGCGAAGCCGTAACGCGTCGGGCTGCCGCTCGGGCGCCGTGACGAGCATCTCCACGTCGTCAAAAAGCAGTCCGTCGATCTGCAGGATCGACTTGAGCGCCCTGGCACGGAGCTCAAAGACCGCGTCGATCTGCTCGGGTGTCGGTGGCGTGGTCTTTTCCTCATCGTCGCCGGGCCCGGCGATCGCCCGCTCGGCGGCCCGCACGGCCGCGATGTCCGTCTCCCGGATCCGGTTGAAGCTTTCGACGTACTCCTCGTGCAGTGACTGCAGGACGTACCAGTCGGTATCGGAGAATTTCAGCCGCTCGCGGTAGGTCGCAATGTCTCGTCGTGTGATCGGCGTCGGAAGGTAGGGGTCGGGTCCGAGGGGCCCGGCGGTGCCGTTGCGGGTGTTGGCCGCCGCGGCGCCGAAGATGCTGCCGGCGCCGCCATTGTCATCATCGGCGTCGAAGCTTCCGGAGGCGACCGCGGTGCGGATCGCATCGGCGATCTCACTGTCGATCATGGCATAGAGCGCTTCGAGCGCCGTCTTGTCGATCGTCGTCAGTCGCTCGCGGAACGAGTTGAGCTTCGTCTCGTGGTCTTCGCGGCTCGAGTTATCACTTCGGCCGAGACTCATGGGCGACCACTCGCTGCGGAACTTGTCGATCGCGTCGATCATCTCCTCGACGACGACCTGGCGGCTGGAGCGATACGCCGCGGTCGCGTTCTTGACGTCCGACTTGACGGGATCGGGAACGTCGCGCCGGTTGAGTACCGCCTGATAGCTGCGGAACGTCGAACTGGCACTTGTCCGCGGGACTTCCGGGTATGCGCGACGCAGGTAGCGGTCGCGGAACGTCGTGGCGGAGCCGGGGCTCATCAGATCGCTGATCTGCCGGAGGCTGCGGCGGTTGAGGTCGCTGATCGCGGTCGCCTTGTCGCGGGGCTTTTTCATCGACTCGCCGAACGCTGTGCGCATCGCGTCGCGCATTCCGCGGGGGTTCTGCATCATCGAGGCCGGGTCGCCGAAACTGATGCCCTGTTCTTCCAGCGATTCGACGACGTCGAGCATCATGTGCGTCGATGCCTGGTAGAGCGCCTTCGCGTCGGCAGACAGCCGGCCTTCGTACTGCAGCACGAACGGGTCGGTTGCCTCGCGCTCCTGCTCGGTGAGATCAAGCCCGATGTAGAGCCGCGAGAGATCGATCTGCGCGGCGCGGTTGACGAAACCGACCATGCGTGTTCCGCCGGCACGGTATCGTTGGCGGTCGCGTGTCTGCATCACTCGCGCAAGATGCGTGGCCTGCTCGTCGGTGAGCATCGCCTGGATGCCGTTGAAGAGTATGTCGTCGGTAAGCCGGATCCTTGTCATGAGCCGATTGAGCTGCTGGATCGATGCTTCGATCGCCTCACGATTCAGGGAGCGGAAGCCGCCACGCCACAACCCGCCGACCTCCTGCATGTATTGCTCGATGTCACCCTCGCGGAGGACGCGGAAATCCTCGCGGTACTGTTCGTGGATCGCGTCGGTCGCATCGCGTTGCTCGGGCGTCAGGCCAAGTGTGTTGCCGTAGGAATCCAGGTCCCGGCTGGAGATCGGTGTCGGCAGCATGCCGCTTGTGCCCTGGGCGGACGCGCGATCCGCGATGGGCAGTGCGATCAGGCAGCAGAGCAGGGCGCGGTGGCTGAGCATCATGGGTCTTCTCCTGGGCCAAACGTGGGGATCGCTCAAGTATTCATAGGGTCGTACGACCGAGCAACCCCTGTCATCCCTATTTCTTCCCTTCGTGCCTTTGTGCCTTCCTAGCCACCCACGTACTTCGCGTAGATCCCCCGGGCCGTCTCGGCCACGGTGGTGCCCTTGATGATCGCTCGCCCGTCGGGGAAGAGTGTCAGTTCGAACGGGCCGGCATCGCCTTCGAGGTCGTCGAATCGGCCGTGCAGCAGGTAGCCGTTGTGGGTGAACGAGCCGTGGGCGGACAAACGTTGGGCCATCCTCGCCAGGTCCAGGCTGCCGCCTCCGCCTGAAGCGGCCGGCGGCGTGATCTGGATCGCGCCGCGGCCACACAGTGCCGTCGTTGCGCTGGCCGTGTCGCCGGCAAGAAACTCGAAGCGACCCGATACGCAGCAGGGGCAATGCCCGGCCGCCCGCGCGCCGGAGACGTCGAAGCGGCGCGTGGTGTTCTCCCACACGTCGATCGTGAACAGCGATCGGTCCACCGCGTCGACGTTGCCCGACAGCAGCTTGAGCGCCTGGGCGACCTGGTGGGCGGCGATCGTGAGGACCGCCGGCGAGAGTACGCCCGCGGTGTCGCAGGTGGCGGTGGTGCCGGGCGGTGGTGCGTCGGGGAAAATGCATCGCAGGCATGGCGTGGCCTGGTTCTCGGTCCACCGGACCCTTGAACGCGGTTGGGGTTCGGCCCGCTGCTCGGCGTGCGGAAGGATCGTCATCGCCATGCCGCCGGTCGCCACCGCGCCGCCGTAGATGTATGGGATGCCGTCCCTGACCGCGAGGTCATTGAGCAGGTAGCGCGTCTCGAAGTTGTCCAGACCGTCGAGGATGACGTCTACGCCCTCGGCATGACGCTCGGCGTTGCGGTGACTGAAGTCGGCGACGTGGGTGTTAATGGTGATGGCGGAATTGACCCGGCGGAGCTTGCAGCCGGCCGCTTCGGCCTTCGGGATCATCCGCTCGACGTCGGCCTCCTCGAAGAGCACCTGACGCTGGAGGTTGGTCAGCTCGACGGTGTCGCGGTCGACGATCGAGAGCGTGCCGACGCCGGCCCGGGCCAGCGCGTCGGCGATCGAGGTCCCCAGCGCTCCGCAGCCGACGATCAGCGCGTGCGAGCCGAGCAGGCGTTCCTGGCCGGACTCACCGATGCCGGGCAGGAGGATCTGGCGGTGATAGCGATCGAGTGCGCCCATACCCAAGAGTATTCACCGGCCAAGGGCGAACGTCGCAGGAAGAAAAAAGAGCTCAGAGCTCTTTTTTCACCAGGCGAAGTGAGCGAAGGCCTTGTTGGCCTCGGCCATGCGGTGCGTGTTCTCGCGTGTCGAGATCGCCTTGCCCTCGCCGCAGGCGGCGTCGTAGAGCTCGCGGGCCAGACGTCTCGCAATAGGCTTGCCCTTTTCGCCGCGGGCGGCCTGGAGGATCCAGCGGAACGCGAGGCTCTGGCGGCGTTTGCTGGTCACCGACATGGGGACCTGGTAGTTGGCACCGCCGACACGACGCGACCGAACTTTGACCGCGGGTTGGACCTTGTCCAGCGCCTGGTGGAAGACCTCGATCGCGGTCTTTGGCAGGCTCTCGGGCTTGTCCTTGTCGAGCCGCTCCTGGATCGCGTCCAGGGCCTCGTACACGGCACGCTGGGCGACGGACTTCTTGCCGCAGTGCATGACGCAGTTGATGAACTTTGCGAGCGTCTTGTCCTGGTACCGGGGGTCGGGGCGCAGCTGTTGTTCGGATTTCGTGATTCGGCCGGCCATGATCTGAGTCTACTTCCCGCGCTTCGTGCCGTACTTCGATCGACCCTGCTTGCGCCCCTCAACGCCGAGCGTGTCCAGGCGACCACGGACCACGTGGTAGCGGACGCCGGGCAGGTCGCGGACGCGGCCGCCGCGGATGAGCACGATCGAGTGTTCCTGGAGGTTGTGGCCTTCGCCGCCGATGTACGCCGTGACCTCTTTGCCGTTGGAGAGTCGGACACGAGTGACCTTCCGCAACGCGGAGTTCGGCTTCTTCGGCGTGACCGTCCGGACCTGGAGACAGACGCCGCGCTTCTGCGGGCAACTGTTCAGGTCGCGCACCTTGCTCTTGCGCTTGGGGGTACGGCGGGGACGGCGAACGAGTTGGTTGATCGTCGGCATACGAAAAGGGGCTCCGCAGTGGAGAATCGGTGACTGTAGCCGCATCGGGCCCCGGTGGCAAACAATTATCGCACCGGCCAGGGCTCGTCGGCCAGGACCACGCCGCTGATCCAGGCCGGGGGTCAGCTCCGGAACAGGGACCAGCAGCGGCTCGACCACCAGGCCGGGCTGCCGGCCACTTCAATCGAGTTCGCTGGACCAGACGTCTCGGACGGCGATCAGGAGCCCACGGGCAGTGAAGAAGGCCACGGCGCAATTAGGTCAACGGGCGAATTCTGCGGCTGCCGCCACGGCGAGCTCGTCGCACCGGTCGTTCTCCGGGTGGTCATCGTGGCCGCGGATCCAATGGGTGCTCAGGTCGTGGGCCCGGCGGAGTTCGTCGAGCTGCTGCCAGAGGTCCACGTTCTTGACCTTTTCGTTTCGGCCGCGGCGCCAGCCGCGGGCCTTCCACTGGTCGAGCCACTCGCTGAGACCCTTGCAGACGTACTGGCTGTCGGAATAGATCTCGACGCGACTGGGAGCGTCCAGGGCGTTGAGCCCCTCGATCACCGACGACAACTCCATCCGGTTGTTGGTCGTCGCGGGCTCGCCCCCGGAATGCTCGACGACCTCGCCGGAATCGAGGTGCTTGAGAATGTACGCCCAGCCGCCCGGACCGGGATTGCCGGAGCATGCGCCATCGGTATAGAGCTCGATTGCAGGCTTTGCTTTCGGCATCGACGATGATTCTACAAGCGCGTACGATCTCTTGCCGTCAGCATCCCCATGCCAACCGCTGTTCATCGTGTCGAAGTTCGTCCCCGAACCGGCGAGCCGGACCCGCGGGGTGAAGCTGCGCAGCGTGATGCACAGGGCCTGGGACTTGCCGCCGCTCCGACGCGGATCGACACGGCCGAGGTGTACCTGATCCAGGGTGAGCTCACAGAAGACCAGCTGGCGCTGCTGGCCGAGACGATGCTCGCCGATCCCGTCATGGAGCAGGTCACGATCGGCGCCGCCGCCGGGCCGAACGGGGCCGTGATCGAGGTCCACCCGCTGCCGGGCGTTATGGATCCAGCCGCCGAGGCCGTGGAATCGGCGATCCGGGCGGCGCTGGGGTTCGATGTCCAGGTCCGCACGGCGCGTCGCTTTGACATGCACGGCGTTGACGCGGCGACGGCCCGCCGTGTTGCAGAGTCACTCCTGGGGAACCCCGTTATTCACGGTTTCCACGACAAGCCGTGGCACCCCGAATCATTCCCGACCGGTGCTCGGGGCTGCATCCGGCCTTCGGCGATCGTGATCGCGGACATGGACGACTCGGCGCTCGCGACCCTGTCCCGCGACGCACACCTGTTCCTGAGCGTCCCCGAGATGCATGCCATCCAGGCCCACTACCGGCATCTCGGCCGGGACCCGACGGAGATCGAGCTGGAGACGCTCGCGCAGACCTGGTCCGAGCACTGCGTCCACAAGACGCTGAAGGCCACCATCCGCTACCGCCAGCAGCCGCTGCCCGACTGGGCCGGCAGACCCGGTCACGAAGCAGGCACCGACGGAACCATCACGATTCACAACCTGCTCAAGAGCACGATCGCCGCCGCCACCGAACAACTCATGGCCGACGGTATCGACTGGTGCCTGTCGGTCTTCGTGGACAACGCGGGTGTGATCGCGTTCGACGAGCGGCACGCAGTGTGTTTCAAGGTCGAGACCCACAACCATCCGTCGGCACTCGAACCGTACGGCGGTGCCGCGACGGGCATCGGAGGCTGCATCCGCGACATCATCGGGACGGGGCTCGCCGCGCGGCCGATTGCGTCGACCGATGTCTTCTGCGTCGCCCACCCGGACCGGTGGACGGCCGACGAGCTTCCCGACGGCTGCCTGCACCCGCGCCGCATCCTGACCCAGGTGGTCGCGGGCGTGCGTGACTACGGCAACCGGATGGGCATCCCCACCGTCAACGGCGCCGTGTGGTTCGACGACGACTACGTTGGCAACCCGCTGGTCTATTGCGGCTGTATCGGGGTCATGCCGCGTGACCGGATCACGGGTGACCCCCAGCGCGGCGACAGGATCGTCGTCCTCGGTGGCCGCACCGGCCGGGACGGCATCCACGGCGCGACGTTCTCGTCGGCGGAGCTCACCGGTACGCACGCCGACGAGTTCAGCCACGCGGTCCAGATCGGCAACGCCGTGACCGAGAAAAAGGTGCTGGAGGCGATCATCGAGGCGCGGGACGAACCCGGCGGCTGCCTGTACCGCGCCATCACCGATTGTGGGGCCGGCGGGTTCTCCAGCGCCGTCGGCGAGATGGGTGCCGAGCTCGGCGCCGAGGTGCAGCTCGATCGCGCCCCCCTGAAGTATGCCGGGCTCAGCGCGACGGAGATCTGGATCTCCGAAGCGCAGGAACGCATGGTGCTGGCCGTGGCGCCGGACAGGATCGACCGTCTCAAAGAGATCTGTGCGTTGTACGAAGTGGAGATGTGCGACCTCGGCCACTTCGGCACCGAGGACCGGTCGCTTGTGCTCCGTTACGGCCGGCAGGAGATCGGGCGGTTGTCGATGTCGTTCCTGCATGATGGATTGCCCAAGACGACCCGTGAGGCGCAGTGGACGCAGACGCCGGCACGCCGCCCCAGGCACGAGGAACCTCGGAATACCCGGGACGCGTTGCTCAAGTTGCTGGCGCATCCGAATATCGCTTCGAAGCGCTGGATCATCCGGCAGTACGACCACGAGGTACAGGGCAACTCGGTCGTCAAGCCCCTGGTCGGCCCGGACGGTGAAGGCCCCTCCGACGCGGCGGTGATCCTGCCGGTCGCAGGCTCGAACCGGGGCCTCGCGATCGCCAACGGTCTGGCGACCGGCCTCCGCGCCGATCCACATGTCATGACGCTCGCCGCCATCGACGAATGTGTCCGCAATCTCGTCTGCGTCGGCGCCGACCCGACGCGGATCGCGCTGCTGGACAACTTCTGCTGGCCGGGCTGCACCGACCCGGATCGCCTCGGCGGGCTCGTCCGCGCCGCGGAGGCCTGCTACGAGGGTGCCATGGCCTACCGCGCGCCGTTCATCTCCGGCAAGGACTCGCTGAACAACCAGTTCACCACCACCGACGGCCGGACGATCGAGATCCCACCGACGCTGCTCATCTCCGGTATCGGGATCGTGCCCGACGTGATGCGTTGCGTGACGATGGACGCCAAGGCCGCCGGTACATTACTGGTGCTCGTCGGCGCTCCGACGACCGGCCGTCTGGGCGGGTCGCATTACCAGATGCTCTTCGGCACGCCCGAAGACCGGGCGGGGATGCCTGAGGTCGATCCCGTGCGGGGTGCTCGTCTTGCTCGATCCGTCGCCGACCTGATCGCGGCCGGCCACGTCCGCGCCGCGCACGACTGCTCCGACGGCGGACTGCTGGTCGCCGCCGCCGAAATGGCCATGGCCGGGCGTCTCGGCCTGGACCTGACGCTCGACGGCCTGGACCGCTTCTCCGAGGAACCATCCCGCTACCTTCTGGAGATCGCATCCGACGCGATCGTCCACCTCGGCGACGTCCCGCACACCGTGATCGGCACGTTCAACGACACCGCCCGCCTCACGCTCGCCGACGACCACCTCGACATCCCGATCGACGACCTCCTTGCCGCGTGGCTCGGAACACTGGACTGGTAACTCCCCCCTACTGGCTACTGGCTCATGGCTACTGCCCTGGTCTTGACAACTTCCGGAATGAACTGCGACCGTGAGCTCGTCCACGCCTTCGAGCTCGCCGGGGCAACCGCCGAACTGGTCCATCTCAACCGGATCCTCGCCGACCCGAAGATGATCGACCGGTTTGACCTGATCGGTCTGCCCGGCGGTTTCAGCTACGGCGACGCGGTAGCCGCCGGCCGCATCGCGGCGACCCTGATGCGAGAGACGCTGTATCCGGCATTCGTCGCGGCAGTCGCGCGGGGCGTCCCGATCATCGCGCCGTGCAACGGTTTCCAGATCGCCGTGCAGATGGGGCTGCTGCCCGGCCCGGCCGTCGGTGAGCCGTGGCCGGCCGCATCGCCGCGGCCGACCGTCGCGCTGGCGACCAACGACACGGCCCGGTTTGTCGACCGGTGGTGCAATGTCGAGATCCCCGCCGGGACCCGCTGCATCTGGACGCAGGGCATAGACCCGGACGAGACGGCGGCGGTTCTGCCCGTCGCACACGGTGAGGGTCGCTTCACGGTCGCCAGCGGCGATCTCTTGAATCGCCTCGACACCGACGGGCAAATCGCAGTGCGGTACCGCGCCGGCGACAACCCCAACGGCTCGCTCGGCGACGTCGCCGGGATCTGCGACGCGACGGGCCTGGTGCTCGGCCTGATGCCGCACCCGGAACGGTTCACACGCTGGACACAGCACCCGCAATGGACACGGCTGGATCGTGGCCGTTTCGAAAGGCCACCGCTCGGTCTGTCGATATTCCGCAACGCGGTGGCGTGGGCCGGACCTCGACGCATTCCTTCGCGGTGCCTCCCCGGTCGTCGTCGTGCCGGAGACGGTCGGAGTTCGTCGGCTCCGAAGCTGACCGAATAAGGGGTCCGTCCCCGTTATTTCGGCCCGCCGCGGGAACCGGGGCAGTACGATGCACGCCATGTCACAGACGAATGTCGAGACCGGGACGGCGATATCACAGGGCGGTCATGGACGACCGCTGCGGTGCGCCGTTGTCGGGGTCGGCCGGATGGGATCCCACCACGCGCGGTTGTACTCGGAACTCGATGGCGCGGAGCTGATCGGCGTCGTCGACACCGACCCGGCTCGTTGTGAGACCGCGCGGCAGCGGTGGGGGACGCGTGTGTTCGACAGCGTCGAGGCGCTGGTGGAGGCGCGGCCGGAAGCGGTCACGATCGCCACGCCGACCGCGTGGCACCGGGCGGTGGCGGAGCCGTTGCTGGAGGCGAAGATCGCCTGCCTCATCGAAAAGCCGCTGGCCCCCAACCTCGAGGAGGCGCGGGCCATCGCCGAGGCGGCCGAACGCTCCGGCGTCGCCCTGCAGGTCGGACACGTCGTTCGGTACGATCCGGTGACGCTTGCCATCCGTTCGCTTGAAGGGTTCGCACCGCTGTTTATCGAGGTGGACCGTGTCAGCCCGATGACCTTCCGAAGCGTCGACGTGGGCGTGGTGCTCGACATGATGATCCATGACATCGACGTGCTGCTGATGCTGATGGGCGTCGAGCCGGAGCAGATCCAGGCCAACGCGGTGTCGGTCTTCGGCGAGGCCGAGGACGTTTGCAACGCGCGGCTCACGTTCCCATCCGAAGGCGACGGTGTCCGCTGTGTCGCCAACATCACCGCCAGTCGCCTCGCCCTGAAGACCGAGCGGAAGATCCGGCTGATCTCCAAGGACACCTACGTGTCGGCGGATTTCGTCGCCGGCAGCGGCACCGTGGTCCGCAAGACCGCCAACGCCGAGCAGATCGCCGAGGTCCGCCAGCGTCTCAGCGCGGGTGAGGACCTCTCGCACATCGACTACCTGGGCCTCGTCAATGTCGAGATGCTCGCGGTCGGCGACGCCGAACCGCTGAAACTTCAGCTCGAGGATTTCCTGGACTCGGTTCGCAACAAGCGACGCCCGAGCGTGGACGTCCAGGCGGGCTTCGCCGCGGTCCGGACGGCCAACCGGATCGTCAACGCGGCCCGCGAGGCCGGCTCTCGAATGGTCTAGCAGCCCGTGGTGAAAGTGCTTCGCAGGCGAGAGCGCGACCAGATTCGCCAGATCAAGGAGCCGAATCGCAGGCGTATTGGACAATACGTCGAGGTTCGGCGACGCCGAGATGGCGGATCTGGGCCGCTCGCAGCCCG
>SMVB01113703.1_pt1 | contig 10650 bp, 11 predicted proteins | sample 2456461 | NCBI WGS metagenome assembly SMVB01 (sample SAMN11095934, study PRJNA526329) | marine sediment metagenome | biome: Marine sediment; feature: Surficial sediment; material: Deep marine sediment; isolation source: Hadal surficial sediment | place: Pacific Ocean | collected 2014-05 | depth...
ACTGGTTACGATGCGGGTGCGCATTTCGTGTACCAACTGATACATTTCGTCATCGTTAGTAAAGGCATCTGCACCGACACCATAATTGGCCAGGGCCTTTGGGGTGCTACCTCCACTTTGATCCAGAGCTGCGATAAATCCGGGTTGCGATTTGATTTTCTCAATTTGTTGGTTAAGGCTGGTCACGGGCACTCGTTTTGATTAGATAATCTTCAGGAATTTGATTTCGTAAATACGCAGTATAAACATTGTTTATTTCTATTACAATTTTGATACGCCTCGTGTCTCAACCATCCATACCAACATACCCATCCAGTGACTGAATTTTATCTAGCCAGTTAAGGATTGCAGAATATCCAGACAGGTCGAATCCACCTTCATCGGCTACATGGGTGTAAGCATAAAGCGATATGTCGGCTAGGGTGCATTGGTTTCCGACCAGGTAGCTATTATTAACCAGATGATTTTCCATGAGGTCGAGTGCCCGATACCCACGAATTTGTTTTTTCTGTAATTGCTCTCTTCTTTCTTCTGGCATCCCCAGGTAACGCATGATATATCGAGCGACGGCGATATAGGGTTCGTGGCTATATTGTTCAAAAAATTGCCACTGCAAAACCCTGGCCAGTTGCAGTTTATTTTTTGGTAACAGGAAACTGTCCAGCGCCAAATAAAATAGTATCGCATTGGACTCGGCAAGATAGTGACCCTCGGAAGTAACTAATAAGGATATCTTTCCGTTAGGATTCATCTTTAAAAATTCGGGTGTTTCGGATTCACCCTTGAGGATATCAATTGCTATCCACTGGTGATCGATAGACAGCATTGAACAAAGTAATTTGAGCTTATAACAATTTCCAGAATAAATGTCGCCGTATATTTTCATGAAATGAGTAGGGCCTGATACCTAACCGATTGAACATACTACTCTATCAAATTAACAAAGTTGTGCTCAATGCGGGAGACCCCTTACATCAATACTTTGATTTTATATCGAGCATTCGGCTAGATATCAAAGTATCGCGATTCAGAGATTTATCGAAAACGGTCGCATAGGCGAGTACCGCCTGTATATAGTTTCTGGTTTCCTTAAATGGGACTGTTTCCACCCACAGGTCTGCCGGCATTCCGTTTTCGGTGGGTAACCAGCGGCGAATATTGAGCGGACCGGCATTGTAGGCGGCGATAGCTAAAGATACGTTATTCTTGAATCGATTTAAAACCGTCCTGAAATAATAGGTGCCAAAGTTTATATTGTTTTCAATATTCAGAATGTCAGACTGTCGAGGACGCTTCATACCGAGCAATTTCGCCACTCGCCTAGCGGTAGATGGCATTAGTTGCATCAACCCAAGCGCACCCACTTCAGATTTTGCCAATGGGTCAAACAGGCTTTCCCGACGCATAACGCCATAGATGACCGAAGCATCGAGTTGCTTGGCCTCAGCGTGGATCAGAACCTGCTGCTTATAGGGCATCGGAAATCGAAGGCTATAGTCATTCCTGTGCGATGTTCTTGCAACGGTCCTGATGGCGCTGTCGTGCCAATCCCAACTTGAAGCGATAACGGCAGCCTGTTTTATTTGTTCGGTATCCAGAGACCTCAGCCCCTGGAACCATTCCCGTTTTGCATCGACTGGTCGATTCAGAAAAAACAATTCTCTGGCTCGTAACATATTGGCGTTCGAAGCTAGCAGCGCTGCTTCGTCGGTCTCATTGGCGGTCGCGACATTTTCCTGCTCAATACGGTAAGATTTCTGTAATCTATCGGCTGCCAGGAATCCGTAATAGCTACTCTTAGTTGAGAGCAAATCGAATTTTTCCTTGGAAATCACCTGGTATCCTAGCGATTCGAAAGCCCTGGCCAACCAATATTGCCATTCGTTTTCCTGTTGGAGATGCGCTGGCATTTGCTTAATAATTTCCATTAAGCCCTGCCAGTCCTGTCCTCTAAGAATTATTCTCGCGAGCATCAAATAAATCTGGTCATCCTTAATCTCTGTTGGCAGATCAGAAAGTAATGCGCGTGCTTCTGGTAATTTCTGATGACCAGCAGAAAGGGCAATTCTCCTGGTCACTGCATTTTTTTGGTACAGGCTAAAACTATAGCCTGGTTCGATTTCCAGCCACAAATTACGCGCTTTTAAACTGTCTTTACGCGCCAGCCGGTCGATTGCATGCAGAATAATTTTAATGTTTCGAGTGCTGTCGCTGAAGTCAGATAATGAGGTTAAAAATTTCTCTGGTCTTCGATGTGCCTGGTACCAGATATCCACTACCGCCTGATCCGCAATATCAAGATTTTTCTTTAAATAAGCCGCCAGGTTTGGTCTTCGCGCGTTAAAGGCTTTTTCGATTCGCAACCATATGACTTCCCGAGCATCATTGTGGGTCTCCAGGAAATACTCGAAAATCCGGTCGCAGACTCGTGGTTGCGAATATCCGCTAAGCCAGATTTTCTCTATGTCGTTATTAATGTTCTCAACCTGGCCAAGCTGTAATCGAGCCTGGAAGGCCAGGCATTGAAATTTCGCGTTTTCTCGCTTATCGAAAAAATGTAAATAATTTTTCCAGTCCTGGCGACGCGCCATTTCAGTTAACCAGGAAGCGCGTAGACGATAAATAAATGAATAGTCCTGATATAAATCAAAAAAACGAGTCATTTCTTCAACAGATACCCGAGCTAGTCTTGCTTTGAAGGCGTCAAAAGAGAGATAAGCCCTAACAGGATAACCTTCTAGCTGCTTAAACAGGTGATTAAATTTTGTGATCTGTCCAGACGTCAAAGCGTAGGATGCGTCTTGAAATAGCTTCCGTTGGTGATCGATATTCGCCTGAATAGTCATACTCGCCAATAGCGCGCAAACACTAATCAAACCTGTCAGGAATGTTCTGATTCGACCGAAATATCTGAATTTAGAAGTAAGTTTATTCAAGTTATTTCTTTAATATTCAATGCTTTACAAGTGATTGTAAATGTATAGTATGAGTATTGCAAGGAATGATTGTGTATTTCCGACAGACCGGATGACGAACCTTAATTTTTCACTTAAAAACAATACTACCCGTACTTGTATAGCATTAAATCCTGGAGTTATAACGGAAATAATCGGTGAAACAGGTCATAAATCACAATAAGAATATTTTATCGAATAATTTCTGTTCCAGGGAATTGAGCCTGTCAATATTTCTGACTGGAATTTGATCAGGCGCTGGATAAGTTTTGACAGCAAGCGAAACGCTGCGCTCACGTAATATATGATAAATCGGGTAGGGTGAACGGTTACTCCAATTTTCCCGATCATCGGGTTGAGTACCCTCAAATCGATAATTCGGATGAAAACTGGCTACCTGGAACTCATCAGACCAGGCATAGGTATCTAGCAAAGCATCGACTGTATCCAGAGAATTGTTATAGTCCACGAATTTGAGTAATTGTGACGGGATAATTATCAGAGTCGTTTCAACCTCGGAACATTCCTGCAAATGACAAATTTCCTGATACAAATCAAACATCAATGCATTTAAATCCCTGGATTTGCTGAGCACATATTTTATTCTTTTCTGTCTAAACACGGGTTCGGCAAATGGGCAAAGATTTAAGCCGATGACAGCAAATTCTACCCAGTCAATCACACGTTCGATAATTTCGCTATCCAATGTCATAATATTCAGTGTACATATTTCAGGAGATCGTGTCCCAGTTCACAAATATGTAAGTATAATTAGGGGTACGTATAATAAAATTGGTAGAATAGTGTCCGACATTGCGACCATGATCAAAAATTAACGGGGAACAGCCAATGCAAGATGATGAAGATACGGTAGTATTAACTCCCGAAGAAAAAGAGAAAATTCTTAAAGACCTGTCCGATAATAACCAGCAGGAAAGCGAAGATAACGAGGAAGACTAGAGGCTATTAAACAGGATCGCAGCGAATCGCCTTTGCGCTTCCGACATATTCTTTGATGTCGAGGCGCAGCGTATGTAGTACATAAATGGAGTCAGCACCCACACTGGCCGCCTGTAGGCGCATTTCCCTGAATAGAGATTTCAAGGAGTAGTAGCCACCCTCGATCAAAATATAACCTACGGTTTCGAAGTTACAATCTGGTCTCTGTGGGTAATAAATAACCACTTCACTGCTATCGATACGCGCCCCAACTGGGCCGACCACGGTGATTGGGAGCACACATCCAATTAACAAAGTGGTCAGAGTTACCAATAAAACTAATTTCAGGCGAACCATGTAAGCTACCTCCTAGCTAGGTTGGTTATCGGCTAGTAGGACAAATCATTAAACGGGCATTATTTCGTACCATGGGTGAACGTCCCCGGCATGATTAACAGTACCTTAGCTAAAGCTCCGAGACAATTTGACATACCACATCGCATAGATTTATTAAGTCCGACTCCCCAATAATATAGGGCGGCATCAAATATACCAGTTTACCAAAAGGCCTCACCCACACACCCTGTTCTACGAAACGTGCAGTAATGCTGGCCATGTCAACGGCTGTTTTTAGTTCAATCACGCCAATTGCCCCAAGTACTCTGACGTCTTCCACGTGATCCAGACTACGGCAAGTGGTAAGACGCGATTCCAGAATGGTTGATATCTTACTTACCCGGGCGGACCAGGCCGTATCCAGTAGCAAAGAAATACTCGCGATTGATACGGCGCAAGCGAGCGGGTTGGCCATGAATGTAGGGCCGTGCATGAATACACCAGGTTCGTGACTATCGATAGTCTGGCTGATTTCCTCAGTAGCCAAAGTAGCCGCCATACTCATATAGCCACCAGTCATAGCTTTGCCTATACACATGATGTCGGGAGAAATATCCGCATGTTCGCAGGCGAATAGTTTTCCTGTGCGGCCAAATCCGGTCGCTATTTCATCGGCAATCAATAACACCTGGAAGTGATCGCAGATTTCACGAAGCTGGCATAAATAATCGGCGGAATAAAAAAGCATTCCCCCCGCACCCTGGACGATTGGCTCCAATATGACCGCAGCAATTTTCTGATGATTTTTTTCGAGTAATTCATGCACTGGATTAATATGCCGGGCTTCGCACTCGGCACCGAATCGGCAACCGGGGGAATCGATAAAATACTGTTTCGCCAGCACATCAGAAAACAGGCTATGCATGCCGTTTACCGGATCGCACACCGACATTGCCCCGAAGGTGTCGCCGTGATAACCCCTGCGCAGGCTGACTAAGCGCTGTTTATTCGGAAGTGAACGGGCGTACCAGTACTGGATCGCCATTTTCATAGCGACTTCCACCGCCACCGAACCGGAATCAGAAAAAAAGATGGCTACCAGTGGATCAGGTGTAATTTCGATTAATTTTTCGGCCAGGCCTACCGCGGGAGAATGAGTCAGTCCGCCAAACATCACGTGCGACATATTTAACAGTTGATCGAGAATAGCTTTATTTAAAACCGGATGATTGTATCCGTGCACCGCACACCACCAGGAAGACATACCATCGATTAATTCACGTCCGTCGGCAAGCCGAATACGTACCCCCTGCGCTGAAATGACGGGGTAAACAGGAATATCACTATGCATAGCGCTGTAGGGGTGCCAGATATATTGCCTATCGCTTGCTAAAAGTTTACTAATTTCCTGTTCAGGGATATATTTCATGGTATCAGTGTATCTGCATAGATGCGGCTACAGAAGCGATTCTAATATTGGTTAGTATTAAGGCTGGGTTAGAAACCATTTATTGCTTATTCAAGTCAGTATTATATAATTACTGTAGATCGTTGATAATAATACATAAATTTAGGGCTGATCGGAGTTACTACAGATTGTCCTCAATACCATATTCGCGGGGTAAGAGTGCGGAGAAATAGTGAATCATTGGCTACAACATGATGAATTTGTCGATATGGTGGTGAGCCACCACCATGACCAATTTACTGGTTTGATCACCGGTGTAAGTGACAGTGAACACTCATTTCAAATTGGATTTAAGCACGGGCAGATCCTACATTTATCCTATCGTATTACCAAGGGTGTCGCCGCACTCGACAAAATAGCCAGCATCGAGCTTGCCAAGATCACCGAACACCCGACCACAGACTTACCTGATTCACAGGAAGAATTACCAGCTACCAGTGATATTTTAAGCAGGCTTTCCAGCACCCCTACCGTGACTGAAACAGACCTGGATACGATCAACATGCCACCTCCACCGCGAACCGTGCAGTCATTGGCCGGGAAGGTGACCGGTGCAAAATTGAGAAAAATTATCGAGGCGGCCGCAGTCCAGCATTTTGGCCCTATCGGTGCCATGGTTTGCGAAGAGCGTCTGACGCACAACGATCAGGACGATGCGAATTTTAACACCCTGATGCTTCGCATAGCCGCCGATGTCGGCGCAAGCGATTCCGAAACAAAGGCATTTATAGATACCGTGACCCAGTAGCTAGCGAACTAAGTCGGGTTGTTTAACAGCTGTCCAGCCGGGGCTGGCATAGCCTTTCATTGCATCGATAAAAAGCCCTGCTCCCGCCCTGGCTGACTTCACTTCAAACTCCTTCATTTCTGAATAATCGGATGGAAACCCCAGCTTAAGCTGACTCAGAATATCACCCTGGTCAAATGTCTGATTTATCAAATGCAATGTAACTCCCAGTTCGACTTTACCGTCGGAAAACTGATCGTATATTGGATTGGCACCACGATATTTAGGTAATAAAGAGGGATGAATATTGAGTGCTGCCTTACCGGCAAGCCCTGTAATATCCCGGCCAATCAAATAAGGCCAGCAGGCTACCAGAATATAATCGACCTGAATCTCAGATAACTGTAATGGTAAATTATGCTGGCATTTTTCCGGAGCATAAATGACCGGAATAGACGAATCTAGCATCCTGACAACAAATTCACTGGGATCCCTATTATCTTCGATCCCTATCCCCGGTAAATTTTCGATTGACGCTGGCGCATAGACAGGGAGGACTACAGCAGCAGGCTTTATATTTTTATCTATCAAGGTGTCAAGTACGGTTTGAGAAAATAACGCCCCTGTCGCAAACAGGATTATTTGATCGCGGTACTTCACGACAAGTCCCTAACGCACCTTATTTTTGTCATCGTCGCAGGGCTGTGGTGCCATTAGCCCACTATTTTCGAGTTCCTGGCAAAAACCAAAATAACGCATATCTTTGATTCTTTGCGGATATAAAATACCATCCAGGTGGTCACATTCGTGTTGTACGACGCGGGCATGGAAATCACTTGCTTTACGTTCGATCAGGTGACCATTCTGATCTATCCCACTATATTGAATATGGGTATATCGGGGTACCAGCCCTCGCATACCCGGCACACTTAAGCACCCTTCCCAACCCTCCTCTATCGAATCACTAAGCGCGGTTATAACCGGGTTAATCAACACAGTTTCGGGAATAGCCGGCTCATCCGGGTAGCGCGGGTTAGCGTCATAGCCAAATACAACAACCCGTAAATTCACCCCGATCTGTGGAGCAGCCAACCCAGCGCCCTCCTCTGCGGCCATCGTATCCCACATATCCTGTAACAGTGAATCGAGTTCTCCGCTGACGAAATCGTTTACCTCGTTTGATCTTTCGAACAAACTTTCCTCACCCATTCTTAATACTGGCCTGACTGCCATTCGTATACCATAAATTAGCTAAATATCTAATTTCTACCGTGTACTCTTGACTTAAAGATTCTGTGATCAAGTCAAGAATGAACATCCCCTACTCTAAAATAATCAGTCTCTGCATTGCCTACACGGATGTAGCGGTCCGACGTATCGGTAAGGGCGTGAGCAAGAGCGGAAGCGTTGTGAAACCGGGCAAATAGTGGTGCTAATACCTGCGTCCCACGCCTTGCTTCTGATCATTTCGAATCACAATCTGAATCGTTCAGACTGAACCAGGAGCTCCTCCGATTGATTGTGACATATTTCAGTGTTATAACAATTTTAAATTTTTTAAATGCCACATTACTTGGGAATTTCTCATGGCTGAAAAAACGCCACCGATCGAACCTGTCAGCGGTACCGTAATTCCCCGCTTTGCTGGGCCATCGACTTTTTGCCGCTTACCCGAATTACGCGACGTGCCCTACTGCGATGTCGCAATACTGGGTATTCCATTCGATTCGGGAACGAGTTATCGACCAGGTGCCCGTTTTGGGCCCCAGGCGATCCGCCAGGCTTCGCGTCATCTACGCACAAATTTCCATCCGGCCTACGATACTGAGCCGTTTAAAACGATACAGGTAGCAGATGCCGGAGATGTTGGCTGCAACCCTTTTAATATCGACGAAGCTATTGCACAAATCGAGTCAGCTGCTAATGAATTATTTAACCAGGCTGGGGCTATCGTCAGCCTCGGCGGAGATCACACGATCGCGCTGCCGCTGTTGCGTGCGGTCAACAAGCAGGTGGGACAAGTCGCATTGGTTCACTTCGATGCTCACCTCGATACCTGGGATACTTATTTTGGCGCTCCATACACACACGGTACGCCTTTTCGACGAGCGGCCGAAGAAAATTTGTTTAACGACGCAGCCTCGATACACGTCGGAATCCGGGGGCCTCTATATAGCCCTGATGACCTTGCTAGAGACGAGGAACTGGGTTTCAAGGTGATTCACTGTGACGAAATGGAAACCCACGGTGTAGATCACGTGGTGAAACGAATTCGTGATCGTGTGGGTGACCACCCGTTATACCTGTCGATCGACATCGATGTACTCGACCCTGCCCACGCTCCGGGAACTGGTACACCCGAAATAGGCGGTTTAACCAGTCGCGAACTAATCAATATTATCCGTGGGCTTCAGGGTTTAAATCTGGTTGCTGCCGATATTGTCGAAGTGGCACCCGCCTACGACCATGCCGAAATAACATCGCTCGCGGCCGCGACTATAGTTTTCGAAATGATCAATTTGATCGCTTATAATTCAAAGCCCTAGCGCTTCAAATTATATGGTAGTCTGCAGGAAATCATTATCCTGGTAATGCGGATAAGAATAATTAACACGCAGGGGCCCGAATCCTTACAACACCTGAAGCATATTATTATGAAAATCGTGTCCAGCATCGCTGCGCAAATTCCAGGGACGAATTTAACTGCGCGACGAAAGGACAGCCATTTTGGAATTTAAATATTTGTAGCCAGGAAGATTGAGATACTTTGCGGCTGAAACTTCCTCATAATCAATGACCCTTATCTCTTATGGAGGTGTTTATAATGTCAAGTTACATCCTTTCAGATCCCAATTTCAGTGATGGTACGCGCTCGGATGTCATAGAAAAAATTATTGACCAGTTACGGGGACGTGACGGCGTCAAGCTTATCGGGTATGAGCCAGATCCTGATTTTGATCGCCTGCCTGCCGAAGTGCTAGGTCGACCCGAAGCGATGAAAGAGGCATTACTAGACGCGGCCGGCCAGGCTTACGAACTGATCGACATGGAGAAGCAACACGGTCGACACCCGCGTATTGGGGCCGTAGACACTATTGAGATTTACCCATGCAAAGACATTACCATTGACGAATGTAAAGAGTTCGCCGAGGATCTGGGTCAGGAGTTGTATAAGCGCTACGACGTACCCATTTATTTTACCGGTAAGAACGCACGCCGCGAAGAGAATGAAGGATTAACTTCCATCCGAAAAGGCAACTACGAAGGGCTCAGAGAGGCTATTCTCGTAGATCCGGAGCGAGCGCCCGACATTGGACCTGCAAAATTGCATCCGACGGCGGGAGCCACCATCGTCGGGGCGCTGGAAGAACACGATGCCTATTTCAACGTGGTGCTGGACACGACTGATTTAGCAATAGCGAAAAAACTTGCCAGCTATGTGCGCGGCAAGCACGGAGGCTTCGCTAACATACAGGGTGTAATCGGCCTACCGCAAACCCACCGTCGAACCGGCAAGGCTTGTACGATTGTATCCTGCGAGATAACCAACCCGCTTAAGACGCCCCTCCATCGCGTCTACAACTTGCTGAAAGCTGAAGCCGCTCGGTATGGTGTGAACGTTATCGCATCGCAAGTCTGCGGCACCATCGGGGCGGAGGTGCTGGTCCAGACTGCCGAGTGGTATCTGCAACTTGAAGCGATTAACGGTCCCTGGGATTACAAGAGTCAAATCATCGAGAATCATCTGCTGGAGCTCGATTCTTAGATCATTCCTGAACCCCTGTTTCTCGACTAAAACTAATATTGCAGTGTGGTGAAAGAATGGGACTTCAGCTTAGGTCAGGAAACCAAAATGGATATCGTGATGGTAATCGGTAAGGACTCTTTATGCTCGTAAAATTACCAGTTGAAGAATTTAGCCAGGTTCTAGGATCAAATTCCCCTGCACCTGGTGGCGGAAGTGTGGCAGCGCTATCCGGGGCTTTAGGAGCAAACCTGGTCTCAATGGTCTGTAACCTGAGCATAGGGAAGAAGGGCTATGAGTCCTTTTATACCGAACTTACCGAGGTTCTCAAAAATGCTCAGACACTCTCGAAAAGCCTTCTTAATAGGGTAGATCTTGATGCGGAGGCCTTTGACGGTGTAATGGCTGCCTTCAAAATGGCGAAAGAAACAGAGGAAGATAAGAAATCAAGAAAAGAGGCAATACAAAAGGGCTTCAAGGA
>SMVB01390445.1_pt1 | contig 10650 bp, 8 predicted proteins | sample 2456461 | NCBI WGS metagenome assembly SMVB01 (sample SAMN11095934, study PRJNA526329) | marine sediment metagenome | biome: Marine sediment; feature: Surficial sediment; material: Deep marine sediment; isolation source: Hadal surficial sediment | place: Pacific Ocean | collected 2014-05 | depth 0-1...
CGTTTAGCAAAAGCAACTGCAAAACAATTGCAAAACTGGGAGTTGCTGGGTGACGGAGAAGGCATCCATTGGCCTGACATTGATGAAGACCTTAGCGTTGCTGGGCTGTTGGCTGGCACTCACTAATAATACAGCTAACAAATTCTTGCAGCGGACCAACAAAACGCTACGCGTTTCGCTGGGCCGCTGAAGAAAAGCGTCAGCGGTGCGATCAATATAACCTTGTCTGAATTCGAGAAAATTTTGTTTACTCATCTTGCTCGGCGTAGCGTGTAATATTCAGGCAATGGATCAAACAAGTGATACCTTCAATCTGGTGCTGTCTTCCGCAATCAATGGAGACAAAAAACAACTTCAGCAATTAACTCGTGCGGGCGGAAGTATTGACGTTGTTGATAGTCGTGGGCGTTCGGCTGTTTTAGTTGTGACGATTGAAAACAATATTGAAGCACTGCGGTTGCTCATTGAATTGGGAGCTGATGTTGATTATTACGATAAATCACAATCTCAAGGAGTCATCGACCAGACAGCCTTTTTATATGCCGGTGCAAAAGGCATGAATGATGCCTTAGTCCTCTTAATGAATGCCGGGGCCAGGCCAGATATTTATAATTACTATGGCGGGACCGCACTCATTCCCGCAGCTGAAAAAGGACATGTAAATACTGTAAAGTTATTACTGGAAAAATCGAATATTGATGTAAATCATGTCAATGATCTTGGTTGGACCGCCCTGATGGAGGCAGTAATCTTATCCGATGGAGGCGCTAACCAGCAGCAAATAGTCAGGTTACTGCTGACACACGGGGCTGACTCCGAAATTACTGATAAAGAGGGGATTTCGGTTTTGACACATGCCCGAAATCGCGGCTTTACGGCAATTGTTGAGCTATTAAATAACTAATATTTATGTCACTGATAATGCCGTGTAACATGAGTACCGCGAACAAACGCATGCAGTCGGGTCAGCAAACCGCTCAGCGCTTTGTCAACCGGTTAACGCGGCGTTATACAACTATAAATGGAGAAATATGAGCAATCCAATAATTGCAGATAACAAACCAGCCAAGGTGAACCTTTCTAAAGGTCATGAATATCATTTCTGTACCTGTGGTAGATCTAAAAGTTAGCCATTTTGTGATGGTTCACATGTTGGTACATCTTTTACGCCCAGAGTGATTGTTTCTGACGAAGACGAAGAAGCTTATCTGTGTGCCTGTAAGCATACTGGCAACGCACCTTATTGTGACGGCACACATCAACAATTCAACGCAGATGAAGTCGGTAAAGAAGGGCCGGGGGTCACATCAAAATCTTCTGACTTACCGAAAGCCAAATCAACAATCGAAGAACCGACGGTAGAATTTATACACCAGCTTGCCCGTGAAGGATTGTCCAAACTTGGGCATCACGGTCAAATGACTGCAATGGGTGTTCCGCGGCACGAATTACCCCATCGGGATGATTTACAAATTAATGGCTGCGCAAATGGCCACCAAGCCAGTGCTGGATTTGGCTATAAAGAAGAGCTGTTGAATAAGGTACAGGCCTTTCATTTTAAAGGCGGCCAGGGTGCATAAACGGGCACTGGAGGTCATCTTCCGGGTAACAAAAACATCGGCAAGATATCTCGGGTAAGAGGCATACCTGAGGGCGAGCCCGCTATTTCTCCACCTACATTTACCAATCTTTCCTCAGCAAAAGAGTTTAAACAGTTTGCAAACCGAGTTAGAGAAATTACCGGTGGTATTCCTGTTGGCTTTAAGCTCAGTGCAAACCATATCGAAAAAGATATTCAGTTTGCATTGGATGCCAGTGCCGATTACATCATATTGGATGGTCGAGGTGGTGGTACCGGCGCAGCACCTGAGATGTTTCGAAACCATATCAGTGTGCCAACCATACCGGCGCTTGCGCGTGCACGGCGATATCTGGACAAGCAGGGTGTTAGCGGCCGTGTCACACTCATCATTACTGGTGGCTTGCGTGTCCCTATAGACTTTGTCAAGGCGCTGGCACTTGGTGCTGATGGCATCGCAATTTCGAATAGTGCTATGCAGGCTATTGGTTGTGTTGCAGCGAGAATATGCAACACAAACAACTGTCCCGCAGGTATCGCCACGCAAAAAGAAGACCTACGTCAGAAGTTGAATATTGAAAAATCATCCCGGCAGTTACATAATTTTTTCGTTGCTTCCGTAGAATTGATGCAAGTAATGGCGCGTGCCTGTGGCCATAATGATTTAGGGAAATTTAATAACAACGATTTGGCAACCTGGCATCGTGATATGGCTTTACTGTCAGGCGTAACCTACTCAGGGTTCACGGATATATCAAGCAATGTATAACTAAGGCGTTACCCGGCATAGGATAGTAAAGAAATCAAGCGGCCTGATTTTTCTATCCACCCAGGAAAAACAGATAAAGACTCATTGATCCCTATACTTCAAATAGGCATCGATTAATTCGTGTAAACGCTCTCTGCCAAAACTGGGATCGTGCCCGGCGTGTACTATCTGACCTCATCAATGCCGGCTAGCTGCAATCAGGAAAAGAAGCGGCATCTGGGATATAATAACTGAGTCAGATACAATCTTGATTTACGTCAAACAGCGATACTATTCCTGATTTACAGTTCTGCTACAAAATTTACCGGAGTTGCTAAAATCTTGCCGAGTGCAGCATGAAAAATAACGAAATCAAATCGGTCAGCCTGGAATCGGTCGCTGACGAAATCCCCTTCCAGTCATCCTCGTTCGGGATTTGGGATCAAAAATATCGTCTCCGCAAAAAAGACGGCAGCATAATTGACAAGACCATAAATGACAGTTTCGTGCGGGTGGCGCGGGCCCTGGCGGAACAGGAATCGGGCGAAGCCCTACGCAAACACTGGTACCAGAAGTTTTTGTGGGCGTTGCAAAATGGCGCTATCCCGGCCGGGCGAATTATCTCTAATGTCGGGTCCGGTGCACTCAGAGCCAATACCTCCGCCATTAATTGCACCGTTTCGGGCAAAATTCACGATTCCATGGATGGTATCCTGCAAAAGTTGCATGAGGCGGGGTTGACGTTGAAAGCGGGTTGCGGCATCGGCTATGAATTCTCTACGCTGCGTCCCAAAGGCGACTATGTTGCCGGCGCCGGCGCCTACACGTCGGGCCCGCTCTCGTTCATGGATATCTATGACAAGATGTGCTTCACCATATCCTCGGCCGGTGGGCGACGTGGCGCACAGATGGCCACCTTCGACATAAGACATCCCGATGTGCTCGATTTAATCCGCGCCAAACGCGAGCATGGGCGCTTACGTCAATTTAACTTGTCGCTATTGATTAGCGAAGCGTTTATGCAGGCGGTCGAGAAAGATGAACCATGGAAATTAATTTTCCCGGTTCACCAATCTGAACTCAGGGAAGCCGTTCTGGATTTCGATGACGCTGAAAAATTTGTCTGGCATGAATGGCCCGACCATGAAAATTATATTGTAAACGAAGCGGGCAAGGTAGCCTGCCGGGTCCACAAGACTATTCCCGCACGGCGTTTATGGGACGCGATCATGTCCTCGACCTACGATTTCGCCGAACCGGGATTTATCCTTATAGACAAGGTAAATGAATCAAATAATAACTGGTTCTGTGAAAACATACGCGCCACCAATCCCTGTGGAGAGCAACCTTTACCGGAATATGGCGCCTGCCTGCTCGGTTCGATAAACCTGGTCAGGTTCGTGCTCGATCCCTTTTCCGATAAGGCAAAATTTGACTGGGACAAATTCAGGGAAGTGGTACGGATATTTACTCGCATGCTGGACAATGTCGTTGAAATTAATGGTTTACCGCTGGCCGAGCAAGAGCATGAAATATTGCAGAAACGACGACACGGAATGGGATTTCTCGGATTAGGCTCGACCTTGACCCTGTTGAGGATGAAATACGGGGAAGCGGACTCGATCGAGTTTACCAGCCGGGTGAGTAAAGAGCTTGCGCTTACCGGTTGGCAGGAAGCGTTGTCGCTGGCCAGGGAAAAAGGCCCCGCGCCGGTGCTTGAAAAAATGTTTACCGTGACTGCTGAATTATTGCGCCAGCGCCCTGAAATGGCGCAGGATGGTTATCAGCAGGGAGACCCGATTAAAGGCGCGGTTCTGCATTCGCGCTATAGTCGTTACATGCAAAAAATAAAACAGCTGGATCCGGAGCTGGTGGCCGAGCTGGAAAAAATCGGTGCCCGTTTTACCCATCACAGCTCGATCGCACCGACAGGAACCATTTCGCTATCACTAGCGAACAACGCGAGTAACGGCATTGAGCCGAGTTTTGCCCACCAGTATTCGCGTAATATCATCCGTGAAGGAAAGAAATCCAAGGAAAAAATCGAGGTGTTTTCCTATGAATTGCTGGCTTACCGTCATTTGATCGATGCGTCGGCATCACCACATGCCGCCAAATCGGAACAACAATTACCCGGTTATTTTGTTTCCAGTGACCAGGTCACGCCGCAACAGCATGTCGACATACAGGCCGCCGCCCAGCAGTGGATAGATTCGTCTATCTCCAAGACTGTTAACGTTCCCAGCGATTATCCGTTTGCAGAGTTTAAAAATATTTATCTCTACGCCCATGAGCAAGGTTTAAAGGGTTGTACCACTTTTCGATTTAACCCGGAAGTTTTCCAGGGCGTGCTGGTCAAAGACGAGGATCTTGCAAAAACGACCTACCAGTTTATTCTGGAAGATGGCGAAGTTATCGAGGCGAGAGGCAATGAAGACATCGAATACGATGGTGAAATTCATAGCGCCGCCAATTTATACGACGCCCTCAAGGAAGGGTATTACGGAAAGCTTTAGGGCGAAAACAATGACCATCAAGATTGATAAAAAAATTACCGAGTATCGGATTGTCGACGAAAACGTCGATACGGATGCGAAAGGCGAGGCGGTAGCGGCTGAAAAAGTCGACAACGTCGTGCAGATGAATGAAAAGCTTGAGCGCCCGCCCAAGCTGTATGGCTCGACCTATAAAATTAAAACGCCCCTGTCGGAGCATGCGCTCTACGTGACCATCAACGATATTATCCTCAATCCCGGGACCGAGCATGAGCTGCGCCGCCCCTTCGAAGTGTTTATCAACTCCAAGAATATGATGCATTTTCAATGGATTGTGGCCTTGACCCGAATCATCTCCGCGGTATTTCGTAAAGGCGGTGACGTTACCTTCCTGGTGGAAGAATTGCGTTCTGTATTCGATCCACACGGCGGCTATTTTAAAAAGGGCGGAAAATTCATGCCCTCGCTGGTAGCCGAAATCGGGGATGTACTGGAGAATCATCTACGCGAGATCGGTATCCTCAAAAAGGAGGAACCGGATAAACGCCAGCAGCAATTTATGCAGGATAAGGCAGAAGAATATAATCGGAAAATGTCCGCTACAAAAATTGATCCGGGCGATTTCCCCGCTACCTCTGAGTTGTGTGAAAAATGTATGACCAGGGCGGTTGTTTTCCTCGATGGCTGTTTAACCTGTCTGAATTGTGGCGAGTCTAAATGTGGTTGAACCCCGGCATGGAGAGTCTTGCCGGTGTATTTGGATATCCGGGATCAGGCATGAGCAATAAATATATGACGCAAATATTCTCCGTAGCGACCCTGTTGCTGGTGTTAACAGGCCAGGCCATGGCGGAACAGGCCGAATTGGATAAGTTCAGACTGGCATTTGGCGGCTACGCCCTGGCCAGGTACAATTCCGCTATTTCCCTGACCGACCCGGATTTGGGGGCCGGCATTTCCATCAGCCCGCAGGATACCCTTGGCATCGATATCGAGAATACCGTGTTGCTTATAGAGGGTTACTATCGTTTTCACCCCAAACACGCCCTCCTCTTCGCCTGGTACAGCATTAACTCCACCGGTGCGAAAACAATTGAAGAAGAATTCGACTGGGAAGACATTGATGGCAACACTGTCACTGTCCCGATCGGGGCCCAGGTATTCAGTATCCTCGATTACGAAATTTTCAAAGTCGGCTATCTCTGGTCGTTTCACCATACCGACAAGATCGAACTTGGCGTTGGTGCCGGGCTGCATATCACGCGCCTGTCTCTAGGCCTGGATGCCAGCGTCACGAATCCACCCAGCAATTCTCTGCAAGAAGCAAAAACCACTGTCCCCCTGCCGGTTTTTTCATTGGTGCTTAAATATAATGTGACGCCAAAATTTCACTGGTATCTGAAAAGCGAGGCGTTTCTGCTCAAATACGATAACTGGACCGGCAGCTACCGCGATACGACCCTTGGCATGGAATACCGTTTCTGGAAGAACGTGGCGCTGGGGGCGGGTTTAAGCAGTAATTCACTGGAACTTGAAGAAGATGATCCTGATCACCTACTGAAATTCACTAACAATATCAGCGGTGGGCTCTTGTACGTGGCAACCTACTTTTAGTGAGTCCCCGTTTCTCCACTGCAGCAGCCGATGTTTGCTATCAAATCACGATGCTGTCGTTTTCGATCAACAGGCCTCAGGAATTTAAACAAGCCTTCAAATACTTTCTGATCGCATGCGCAACCGCGGTAAAACCGAAGCAGGCGGTCACGCCGACAAACGATCCAATTCCGGTGGCGCAATCGAGCGTGGTGCGTTCCGGGGATACCGGTTTTTCGAAGCTGACTTTGCCGTTCGCGGCCGGGTAGATGGATTGTTCGGTGGAAAAAACGCAATCCATCATGAAGCGGCGCTTCGGGTTGCGGCTGTAATCAAGTTGCTGGCGCAAGGTCAGGCGAACCTTTGCCAGCAGGGGGTCGTTGTAGCTGCGGATTATATCGTCGACTTCGATTTTAGTGGGGTCGGTAAGCCCGCCGGCCCCGCCCGTTGAAACGCAACGAATCTTGTTGCGTCGGCAATGATGCATCAATGTCAGTTTGTGGCTGACCTGGTCGATCGCGTCGATGACGTAGTCGAATTGGGCAAAGTTGAATTTTGCTATATTGCCGCGTGTTACCAGGTCATCGACCGCAACACATTTGCATTCGGGGTTTATCGCCAGCAGGCGCTCGCGCAATACGACTACCTTGGAAGCACCGATGTTGTCGCTAAGCGTATGCAGCTGGCGGTTGGTATTGCTGATGTGGATATCGTCATGATCGATCAGAGTGATACTGCCGATGCCCGAACGCACGCAAGCTTCCGCCGCCCAGGAACCGACCCCGCCGATGCCGACGATACAAAAATGCGCCTGTTGCAGGGGTTGCAACGCGGCTTCGCCAAATATCCGGGCCAGGCCTTCGAAGCGATCCAGGTAAGACTGGGTGAGCATGTGTTGTGTTGAATTTATCCGCTGGAAAGCGCATTAGTTTATTGGTCTACACTGCAACTGTCATTACAATAGATCGTCCTGTTTGACGTCAACCCTGGAACCTGGATTACTGCATGAATACAGCCTGCCTGTTTACCATTTCCGCACCCTCGGGTGCCGGCAAGACCAGCCTGGTCAAAGCCCTGCTCGACAGTCACTCTGAATCGGTGGCGGTATGCGTTTCGCATTCGACGCGGAGCATGCGCCCGGGCGAAGTGGATGGCAGTGACTATCATTTCGTTTCGGTCGAAGCGTTCGACCAAATGGTCGGTAATAACGAGTTTCTGGAACACGCCCGGGTATTTGACAACTTTTACGGCACCGCGCGCGCATCGGCCGAGGCACTGCTCGACAGCGGCAATCATGTCATCCTCGAAATCGATTGGCAGGGTGCCCGCCAGGTAAAACAGACAATGCCGGAAACGGTGAGCATTTTCATATTACCCCCGTCGCGCGAGGTGCTGGAACAGCGCCTGCGCGATCGCGGAACTGACGACGAAACCACCATCGAACGGCGCATGCGTGACGCGGACAGGGAAATGTCACACCATAATGATGCGCAGTACCTGGTCATCAACGAGGATTTCACACAGGCCCTAAACGACCTCGAGACCATCATTCATGCCCAGGAATTGACACTTAAACGCCAAAAACTCAAAAATCCCGCATTAATCGCGTCAATTGCGCAAGAAACGGTTTAGTTTTGGGCTGGATATGGCTATGATAACGCGCCTTTTTTGACCACTGAGCAAAACCATGGCCCGAATTACCGTTGAAGATTGCCTCGAACATGTAGAAAACCGATTCGACCTGGTATTACTGGCTGCGCGCCGGGCCAGGCAGATTGCCCAGGGCGCGGATCCGCTGGTCCCTGCCGAGAACGATAAGCCCACCGTTATTGCTTTGCGCGAAATTGCTGCAAATCTGGTGTCGACTTCCGGCATGGACGAAATGGAAGCTCAGGCTAGAATTGAAAGAATTTCAACCGACGACGATCTGGTTCGTCAAATTGCCCAGGCCAGTCTCGCCGCCGAAAATCCCGAGTAGGGGTTCTCGAATCAAATCAGTCCTGACCCCCGATGCTGCTCGCCGCGAGCAACGCCCCCGTGGGACTGTTTCTGTTAAATATGGTATAACAACTGACTATCGGGTCAGTTGAAATACGGAAGTAGAAAATCATGATGGGGGCGGAAAACGCCAATCTTTTCGAAGTCATCGCGGGCAATGCGACCGTCAGCGATGAGCAAACCAATATAGCCGAGCTTTGTGAGGAACTCGAAACCTATCTCGAGCCCGCCCAGGTCGAGGATATCTATAAGGCCTACCTGGTAGGCGCGCAGGCGCACGAGGGGCAAAATCGAATTTCGGGTGAACCCTACATCAGTCACCCGGTCGCGGTCGCCCTCATCCTCGCGGAAATGCGCATGGACAGCAAGAGCATCACCGCCGCAATACTGCACGATGTCATCGAAGATACGCCGACCCAGAAGGAGCAACTTGCCGAGCAGTTTGGCGAAGAGGTCGCCGATCTGGTCGATGGAGTCAGCAAGCTGACGCAAATCGATTTTCGCAGCAAGGCGGAAGCGCAGGCGGAAAACTTTCGCAAGATGATGCTGGCGATGGTTAAGGATATTCGCGTCATCATCATCAAGTTGGCCGATCGTCTGCACAACATGCGTACCCTGGACGCAATGCGCCCCGATAAACGCCGCCGTATTGCCCGTGAGACCATGGATATCTACGCACCGATTGCGAATCGCCTCGGTATTTTCAAGATGCGCCATGAATTGCTCGACCTGTCGATTCGGGCGGCCTATCCGATGCGTTACCGGGCGCTGGAAAGTGCCTGCAAGGAAGTTGTCGGCTATCGCAAGGAAATATTCAATACCATCGAAGCGGCCATACGCCAACGTCTCAAGGAAATCAATATCGTTGCCACGGTTAAATACCGACAGAAAAATATTCACAGTATTTACCGCAAGATGAAGGAGAAAAAACTCAGCTTCAGGGAACTCACCGATGTTTTCGGCGTGCGGATCATGACCGAATCGGTGGATGATTGTTATCGCGTGCTCGGGGTGATGCACAATTTATACAAACCCCTGCCCGGTAAATTCAAGGACTACCTCGCGATTCCCAAGGCTAACGGATACCAGTCTTTGCATAGCAGCCTGTTCGGACCCCACGGCGTCGCCATCGAAGTGCAGATCCGCACCGCGGAAATGGATAATTTTGCAGAATCCGGAATCGCCGCGCACTGGCTGTACAAGGAGGGTGAATACAATACTACCAGTACCCAGGGCCGCGCCTTCGAATGGCTGAAAAACCTGCTGGAAATGCAACAGAAATCCGGTAGTTCGCAGGAGTTTCTGGAGAGCGTCAAGGTTGATTTGTTTCCGGATGAAATTTACGTTTTTACGCCCAAGGGCGATATCAAGAAATTACCGCGCGGCGCGACCATTGTCGACTTCGCTTATGCGGTGCATACCGATGTCGGCAATACCTGCGTGGCCGCGCGTATCGACCATCACATGTCGCCGCTGGGGAGCAAGTTGTACAATGGGCAAACCATTGAAATCATCTGCTCGGACGCGAGTCGTCCGCACCCGAGCTGGCTGGATTTCGTGATTACCGCAAAGGCCAGAACCAACATCCGTCATTTTCTGAAATCCCTGCAGGAAGTCGAAGCGATTGCTTTGGGGCAACGCCTGTTGCAGCAATCGGTCGGACAGATCGCGGGGCGCGACACCATCATCCCCGACGAAAAGTTCGACAAGGTGCTGAGTCAGTACCATATGACCGATCAAAAGCAATTGCTCGCCGAGATCGGGCTCGGCAATCGCAATGCCAGCCTGGTGGCAAAGGCCATGTACGATGTCGAAGATGACACCACCGGCTTCGATTTATCCGGTAATCCACTGGCCATAAAAGGAACCGAGGGCATGGTTGTCTCCTTTGCAAAATGTTGTCGCCCGGTTCCGGGAGACGCCATTGCGGGCTTCATGTCAACCGGCAAGGGTATCGTCATTCACCAGCAATCCTGCCCGAATATCAACGAACGCAGCAAGGATTATCGGCAGTTGTCGGTGCAGTGGTCCGAGCATGTCGAGGGTGAATACCTGGCCTTCATGCGCGTGCAGGTTGCCAATCAACGCGGCGTGCTGGCAACCCTGGCCGCGACCATCGCCAACATGTCTTCCAATATCGAGCATGTTAATCTAACCGAAAAAGACGGACGCATTTCCACCATCGAATTCCTCATTACCGTGACCGATCGAATTCATCTGGCACGCATCATGAAAAA
>SMVB01386289.1_pt1 | contig 10649 bp, 10 predicted proteins | sample 2456461 | NCBI WGS metagenome assembly SMVB01 (sample SAMN11095934, study PRJNA526329) | marine sediment metagenome | biome: Marine sediment; feature: Surficial sediment; material: Deep marine sediment; isolation source: Hadal surficial sediment | place: Pacific Ocean | collected 2014-05 | depth...
CCTTGCCGATCCCCTGCTGATCGTGCCCTCGGCGACGACCTCCCGCATCCAGGAGATGCACATCACCCTGGGCCAGATGTTCTGCGGCGCCCTGGAACGGGCGCTGGGCCTGGTATGACCGAAAACACCGATCTCGCGGCCCAGCTCGCGGCCCTGGCCGGGGTCCGGGTGGTGGTGGCCGGTGACGTCATGCTCGACCGCTTCCTCTACGGCGCGGTCGAGCGCATCTCGCCCGAGGGTCCGATCCCGGTGCTGCGGATCGAGCGCGAGGCCGCCATGCTGGGCGGCGCCGGCAACGTGCTGCGCAACCTGGTGGCGCTCGGGGCCGCGGTCGAGTTCCTGGCCGTGGTCGGCGACGATGCGGCCGGGCGCGAGGTCCAGGCCCTGGCGCGGGAGGCGGCCGGCGCGGGCTGCCGTCTGCTGGTCGAGGCGGGGCGGCCGACCACCATCAAGGAGCGCTACATCGCCGCCGGCCAGCAGCTCCTGCGCGTCGACCGCGATCCCCATGGCGCGATCGGGGCCGGCACCGCGACGGCCTTGCTCGCGGCCGCGACGGCCGCGCTCGAGGGCGCCGGCGCCCTGGTGCTCTCGGACTACGGCAAGGGCGTGCTCGATCCTGAAACCCTCGGCGTGCTGATCGCGGCGGCGCGGGCCGCCGGCTGTCCGGTGGTGGTCGATCCCAAGGGCCGCGATTACGGCATCTACCGCGGCGCGACCCTGGTGACACCGAACCAACGCGAGCTGCACGAGGCTTCGGGGCGTCCGACCGGCACGGATGACGACGTCCTGCTGGCGGCGCAGGCGATCATCGAGACCTGCGGCATCGAGGGGGTGCTGGTGACTCGCGGCGCGAAAGGCATGACGGTTTTGCGGGACGGCGAAGGCAGCCACCTGCATTTGCCGGCCGAGGCGCGCGAGGTTTTCGACGTCTCCGGCGCGGGCGATACCGTGGTCGCGGCGGTCGCTGCCGCGTTGGCCGCAGGGGTGGATTTCTTGAGTGCGGTTCGCTTGGCCAACGTGGCCGCCAGCATCGTGGTCGGGAAGCTGGGTACTGCCGTGGCGAGCCGGCGCGATTTACTCCGGGTCTTGCATGCCTCCGATCTATTGGCCGCAGAGTCCAAGATCGCCAACTTGGAGGCGTCGGTGGAACATGCGGCGCGCTGGCGGCAGAAGGGCCTGACGGTCGGCTTCACAAACGGCTGTTTCGATCTGCTGCACCCGGGCCACGTTTCGTTGCTGGCCCAGGCGCGGGCCGCCTGCGATCGTTTGATCGTCGGCTTGAACAGCGACGCCTCGACGCGCCGGCTCAAAGGCGAAGGCCGGCCGGTCCAGTCCGAGGCCGCGCGCGCGGCGGTGCTCGCCTCCCTGGCCGACGTCGATCTGGTGGTGATCTTTGGCGAGGACACCCCGCTCAAGTCGATCGAGGCGCTTAGGCCCGACGTGTTGGTCAAGGGCGCGGACTATGCCCGCGATGAAGTGGTCGGCGCCGATCTGGTCGAGCGCAACGGCGGCAAGCTGATCCTGGTCGAGCTCGCGCCCGGTCATTCCACCAGCAATACTATCGGGCGAATGTCCGGCTGACGCCCGGGTCTTCCATCTGGCTCAGGCGCTGTGCCGCGGTCTGGGCGAAACGCAAAATCAGGGCGCGCCGCCGCGCCGGGGCGAGCGGCAGCAGCGGCGCCTCGCGCACCACCACGGCGCCGTAGCCGTCGGCGATCATCAGGCCGCAATCCTCGGGCAGCGCCTCCTGCGGAAAGTCCTCGGCGACGGCGAAATAGAAGCGGTCGCAGTAGTCCAGATAGCCGCGCCATTTCCGGTCGGCGCGGAAGTCCTCCAGACTCGATTTGATCTCGACGATGGTGAGCCGGCCGCCGGGGTCGAGGCCGATCGCATCGACGCGGCGGCCGGAGCCCAGGGTGAATTCGGTCAGGCTGGTCTGGCCCAGGTCATGAAGCGCCCGGGTCACCCCGCGCGCGAGCCTGGCCGCCTTCGAAGCGGGCGCCGCAAAAAGTTCGGGAACCGCAGGTGCCATGGTCTCATCATAGCGCTGCCAACCCTGGAGTCGATGAAATGAAGGCTAGCGGACGCTGATGTAGAGCAGGGCCAGAACCGGCGTCAGGCACAGCGCGCCCAGGCCCAGATACCACAGCAGGTCGGTCAGCCGCGAGCTTTTGCCATGACCATGCAGGCGCGCGATGCCGCGATGCTCCCGGCCACAGAGAAATACCGTGTAGAACCGCCGGCCGCCCGGCAGCGGCAGGGAGCGGCGAAACTCGACCGCATGATGGGTTATGCCGCGACCGCCGAACATGGTCCAGATCGCCCGCTTCTGTTCCTCGGAAAAGCTTTCCGCCATCGCGGGATCGAGGCGCTTGAGGTAATGATCGAGGAAATCCTGGTCCGGAGCGCGCCGGGATCCGGCGCGCCGGCCGCCCTTGGAGGGCGTGGCCTGACGGTCGTAGGCGGCTGGCGAAACTTGCGACAAATTGGCACCCCCCCCGGGGGTCGAATTTTATTGCTTTCGTTCCTAGGGGCTTATTCACGTCTTAGATCGAAACGATCTAAGACGTGAATAAGCCCCTAACTTCATGAATTAGAGGGCGATTCACGTTTCAAATCGAGTCGATTTGAAACGACCGCACTCTAGGGGTTGGTTGTGCCAGAACGGGCTTGAAAAAGCGTTAAAACGCGGCTTGTGCCGCGCTATTTCGCGCAGGTGATTTCCCGGAAGCCGTCGCAGACGAACTGGGCGCAGATGCGGTCTTCGCCGAGTACCACGGTCGGGAACAACGAGCCAATGTTCTCGTCGATTTCCCAGGCCGTGGCCTTGCCAAAGCCCTGGGTCTTGCACCAGGCCTGGGCCGCCGGTGCACCACAGCCGCTCTTCGAGGTCAGGCAGTAGTTGAGACGGTAGACCTTGTGGACCGGGTAGTCGAAGGTCTGGACGGCGAGCCCGGCCACAGTCTGGGTCTCGGCCAGCGGGGCCGGCTCCAGTTTGGGCTGAGTCAGGGATGCCGCCGCGGCGGGCGCAGCGCCGGGTTCGGTCGCCGGGGTCTCCGGGATCACCGGGTCCGCGGCAGGCGGCACCTGGGCCGGCGTGGTGGCTGCCGGCTGGTCCGGGACCGCCGCAGACTGGACCGGCGCAGACTGGACCGGCGGGTCCCACTTGATCTCCGGCAACGGCCGCTGGCTCGCCGGCGCCGGTTGGGGCGTTGGCTCTGTTTCCGGCGCCGGTTCGGGCGCCGGTTCGGGTGTGGCGGCCATGGTGTCGGGTTCCGGAGCCGGTTGCGGCGTTGGCTCCGGGTCCGGCGCCTCAGCTACGGCCGGCACTGGCTCTGGCGCCGGTTCGGGTGCGGCGGCCATGGTGTCGGGTTCGGGAACCGGTTGCGGCGCTGGCTCGGGCGCCTTGGCCACGGCGGGCGCTGACGGGGCGGGCGCTGACGGGGGTGTCATGTAGGCGCTCAGCGGCCCGTTCCCGTAGGCGATGCTTACCGAGCGGGCCCGGTCCCGGAAACCGAAGTCGCCCAGTTTGGTGGTGCCCGGCGCCAGCGACCCGCGCCGGAAACTGACCGACTCGCCGGTGCAATCCCGGCGGTCGTACAGCGTGGCCGTGAAGCGGTGCCGCTGGTCCCGATAGCGCGCGCTCAGGTCCGAGGGCGCGAGCAAAACCAGGCGGTCGGAGCTGGCGAAGCGAAAGCTCTGCCGCGCCGAGTCCGCGACCTCGAACTCGCCGGCCAGGTTGAAACAGCGCCGCCGATCCGGCGCGGCGGCGACCGGCACGAAGACCCGGTTGAAGAAGGTTTTATGGATCGCGTTGACGCAATTCGTGCCGAGCGTGCGCCGGCGGTTCATGAGCAGCAGGCCCGGCGGCGGCCCCAGGTCCTTGCGGAACAGGATCATGGAGGCGTAACCGCCGGTTTTTTTGTCGGGTGCCGCGAAGGCGTCGGACGGCATGCCGTCGCCGCCGGGTTCGAAGCGCGCGGTCGGGCCGAGCCAGTTGAGGCCGGGCCGGCGGTCGCTGCCCAGGTCGCGCGCGCAGCCGCGGTCGCGCGACGCGAAGAACGGTTTTTGGAACAGAGCCGCACCGACCTCCGCGCCTATGCGCAATCGCGCGATGCCGCCGTTTACCTCCTCGCCAACGTAAGGCACGTAGAGGTAGGGACGCCCATCCTCCAAAGACCAGGACTTGGACGGGCCGCTCTCATCTTGGGTCGCGTAGCCGATCACCTCGAACGGGCCGGGAATTTCTGCCTGCACCGCGCCGGCGGCGAACGGAACCGCAAAAGCGAGACCCGCCGCCAAGTGGCCTATTTTCGTCGTGAACCGCAAACCTATCACCCCACCCCCGGTCAGAAGCGCGCAACAATAGCAGGTCGGAGCCGCGCGACCCAAGCCCGCCGTGAGCATATGCGCTTCCGCTTGGCCGCGCACGGCGGTCTTGTCATAGTGCGGGGATCGATCTCTGAAATAGGCGAACCATGGCGGAATCAGAACCGACCCGAACCGCGCCGACCTGGCTCAAGCCCACCATCGACTATGGGCCGTTGCTGGTTTTCCTGACGTTCTATTTCGCGACCGACCTCTTGACCGCGACTGCCGCCCTGATTGCGGTCACTGTGCTGGCCGTCGTGCTGGCGCTCTGGGTCGAGCGCCGGGTGCCGTGGATGCCGGTGGTGACCGCGGTCGTGGTCGGGGTGTTCGGCGGCCTGACCCTGTGGTCGGGCGACGAGACGTTCATCAAGATCAAGCCGACCGTCGTCCAGCTCCTGTTCGCCGCGGTACTGCTCGGCGGCCTGGTGCTCGGCCGCCCGTTGCTCAAGCCGCTGCTGGGTGCGGCCTGGCCCATGGACGATCTCGGCTGGCGCCGCCTGTCGCTGCGCTTCGCCATATTCTTCCTGGTCATGGCGGCCCTGAACGAAGCGGTCTGGCGGACCCAGACGACCGATGTCTGGGTGTTGTTCAAGGTGTTCGGGCTGTTCGGTTTGACCATGGCGTTCTCGCTCGCCCAGGTGCCGCTGATGACCCGGCACCGGCTCCCCGAGGCGGCAGAGGAGCCATCGGAACACGAATGATCCGGCGTCCGATGCGATTGACGGATGCGCCGAGTTGGCGCAAACTTTCCTGGAAATCGGATTTCACGCGCGGGAAAATAGGTGAAATCGTCTGAAGGTTTCTGGATATCCGCTTCAATCAACGCGAAAGGCCGGGAATAAACGGTCTTCGAGCCTCGAAGGGAGGGATAAGGTGATCCCATCGAATTTTGAGTACCATCGGCCGGGCTCGGTCGATGAGGCCATTGCGCTGCTCACCGAGCATGGCGATGACGGGCGCGTACTGGCCGGCGGCCACAGCCTCATCCCGATGATGAAGCTGCGCCTGGCGGAGCCGGCCCATCTGATCGACCTGACCGGGGTCGAGGGCCTGCGCAGCATCGCCGAAGTCGAGGGTGCGATTCATATCGGCGCCATGGTCACCCAGGCGGAAATTATCGCCTCGGACGATCTGGCCGCGCGCTGCCCGATCCTGCGCGAGACGGCGGAGCTGATCGCCGACCCTCAGGTCCGCGCCTGCGGCACCCTTGGGGGCAACGTGGCCAATGGCGATCCGGGCAACGACATGCCGGCGGTCATGATGGCGCTGGACGCCACCTTCTTACTGCGCGGCCCGGGCGGTGAGCGCAGCTTGTCCGCCCGGGGGTTCTACGAGGGACCGTTCGAAACCGCGCGGGAAGACGACGAGATTCTCACCGGACTCCGTATCCCGGCGCTCGCGGCCGGCCAGGGTCAGGCCTATTGCAAACTGAAACGCAAGGTCGGCGATTACGCAATCGCGGCCGCCGCGGTGGTGTTGACCATGGACGGGGGCATCTGCAGCCAGGCCGCGGTCGCGCTGACCAATGTCGGGATCACGCCACTCTATGCGGAAGCCGCTGCCGCGGCGCTGACCGGCACCGCGGTCGATGGGGCGGCGATCGCGGCTGCGGTCGAGGCGGCCATCGCCATCACCGATCCGGCCGCCGATCTGCGCGGACCGGTCGCGTACCGCCGGCACGCTGCTGGGGTCATGACCCGGAACGCAATCGAGATCGCGCGCGGCCGCGCCACGGGAGGCTGAGAACCATGGCAAAAACCGAAATCAAGCTGACCGTCAACGGCCAGGAAGTCGAAGGCACGGTCGAACCGCGCAGACTGCTGATCCATTTCCTGCGCGAGGATCTGGGCCTGACCGGGCCTCACATCGGCTGCGAAACCAGCCACTGCGGCGCCTGCACGGTCGATCTCAACGGCAAGTCGGTGAAGGCCTGCACGGTCTTCGCGGTCCAGGCCGACGGCGGCGAACTCTTGACCGTCGAGGGCATGGCCCAGGGTGGCGAGCTGCACCCGTTGCAGGCAGCCTTCGCCGAGGACCACGGGCTGCAATGCGGATTCTGCACGCCGGGCATGCTGATCCGCGCCCAAAGGTTGCTGGCGGAGAACCCGGACCCGAGCGACAAAGAGATTCGCTGGGGCATCTCCGGCAACCTGTGCCGCTGCACCGGCTACCAGAACATCGTCAAGGCGATTCGGAACGCCGCGCAAGTCATGCGCCAGAAGGAGGCCGCGGAATGAGCGAGACACTGACGGATACCACTGCCGAACGCGAAGCGGCGCTCGGCGGCATCGGCTGCGAAAAGCGGCGCAAGGAAGACGCCCGCTTCATCCGCGGCCAGGGCAACTTCGTGGACGACCTCAAGCTGCCGAACATGGTCTTCGGCGATTTCGTGCGCAGCCCCCACGCCCATGCCCGCATCAAGTCGATCGACAAGGAGAAGGCCCTCGCGGTGCCCGGCGTGATCGCGGTGCTGACGGCCGACGACCTGCGGCCGCTGAAACTGCACTGGATGCCGACGCTGGCCGGCGACACCCAGGCGGTGCTCGCCGACGAGAAGGTGCATTTTCAGAACCAGGAGGTCGCCTTCGTGATCGCGGAGGACCGCTACGCGGCGGCCGACGGCATCCAAGAGGTCGAGGTCGACTACGAGGCGTTGCCGGTCCTCGTCGATCCCAAGAAGGCGCTCGATGACGATGCGCCGATCCTGCGCGAAGACGTCAAAGACAAAGACGAGGTCGGCCAGGGGCCGCGCCGCCATCCGAACCACATCTTCAACTGGCAATCCGGCGACAAGGACGCCACCGACCGGGCCTTCGACGGCGCCGCGGTCACGGTCAAGGAGGAGATATTTTATCAGCGCGTCCACCCGGTACCGATCGAGACCTGCGGCTGCGTCGCCTCCATGGACGGGGTGAACGGCAAGCTGACGGTCCACGGCACCTTCCAGGCGCCCCATGTGGTGCGCACAGTGGTCTCGCTCATATCGGGGCTTGCGGAGAGCAACATCCGCATCATCTCGCCCGACGTTGGCGGCGGCTTCGGCAACAAGGTCGGTCCCTACCCGGGTTACATCTGCTCGGTGGTCGGCTCGATCGTGCTCGGCCGCCCGGTCAAGTGGATCGAGAGCCGGATCGACAACATTTCGACCACGGGCTTCGCACGCGACTACCACATGTCTTGCGAGCTCGCGGCGGATGCGGACGGCCGGATCACCGGCCTGCGGGCGAACGTGCTGGCCGACCACGGCGCGTTCAACACCCACGCTCAGCCCATGAAATGGCCGGCCGGCTTTTTCAACATCGTGACCGGCAGCTATGATATCCCGACCGCCCACGTCGAAGTCGATGGGGTCTACACCAACAAGGCCCCGGGCGGGGTCGCCTACCGCTGCTCGTTCCGCGTGGCCGAGGCCATATACCTGATCGAGCGCTTGCTCGATGTGCTCGCCCAAAAGATCGGCGTCGACAAGGCCGAGATCCGCCTGCGCAACTTCATCAAGGCCGAGCAGTTCCCCTATCAATCCTGCCTCGGCTGGGAGTACGACAGCGGCGATTACACCACCGCCCTGAAGCAGGCGATGAAGGCGGTCGGTTACGAGGACCTGCGCAAGGAGCAGGCCGAAAAGCGCGCCCGCGGCGAGCTGATGGGCATCGGCATCGCGACTTTTACCGAGATCGTCGGCGCCGGCCCCTCGCGCAACTGCGATATCCTGGGCATCAAGATGTTCGAGTCCTGCGAGATCCGGGTGCACCCGACCGGCAGCGCGATCGCCCGCCTCGGCACCAAGAGCACCGGCCAGGGTCACGAGACCACCTACGCCCAGATCATCGCGTCCGAGATCGGCATCCCCTCGGACCTGATCACCGTCGAGGAGGGCGACACCGACACCGCGCCCTACGGCTTGGGAACTTACGGCTCGCGTTCGACACCGGTGGGCGGCGCCGCCGCGGCCCGCGCCGGCCGCAAGATTCGCGAGAAAGCGAAGAAGATCGCGGCCCACATGCTCGAAGTCAGTGAGAGCGATTTGGAGTGGGACGTGGACCGTTTCTCGGTCAAGGGCTCAGACGTTTCGGCGACCATGAAAGACATCGCCATGGCCGCCTATTCCAACCTGCCCGAAGGGATGGAACCCGGTCTCGAGGTGGTCGACTACTACGATCCGCCGAACATGACCTACCCCTTCGGCGCCTACATCTGCGTGGTCGATATCGACCGCCACACCGGCGAAGTCTCGATACGCAAGTTCTATGCGCTCGACGACTGCGGCACGCGGATCAACCCGATGGTCATCGAAGGCCAGATCCACGGCGGCCTGACCGAGGCTTACGGTATCGCCTTGGGCCAGGAGATCGTTTTCGACGAGATTGGCAACGTGCTCGGCGCCAGCCTGCTTGACTACTTCCTGCCGACCGCGGTGGAGACGCCCCATTGGGAGACCGGCTTTACGGTGACGCCGTCGCCCCATCATCCGATCGGCGCCAAGGGTGTCGGCGAGTCGCCCAACGTCGGCGGTGTCCCGGCCATCTCGAATGCGATCGTGGACGCCTTCGCGCACCTGGACGTGACCCACATGCCCATGCCGCACACCACCTGGCGGGTCTGGCAGACCTGCCACGAACTGGGCATCGACAAGTAGGAGCCGATAACAAGGAGCGCGGGATCTTGACCGCGGACAGCGAAGATGTGATCGACTGCATGGCGCGCATGAAGGGCGACGCACAGCCCTTCGCGCTCGCCACCGTGGTGCGCACCAAGGCCGCGACCTCGGCCAAGGTCGGCGCCAAGGCGGTGATTCGCGCCGATGGCTCCATGGTCGGTTGGATTGGTGGCGGTTGCACACTGGGCGCGGTGCGCAAGGCGGCGCGGGAGGCGCTCGGCGATGGCCGCGCGCGCATGATCCGTATCCGCCCGGACTCGGAGGCTGGGGAAGCCGGGCTGGCCGAGGCGGGTACCGAAGAGGTTCGCAACGCCTGCGCCAGCGGCGGCACGGTCGAGGTTTTCGTCGAACCGATCCTGCCGCGGCCCTCGCTGATCGTGGCCGGGGCTTCGGCGACGGCGCGGGCGCTCTGCACGCTTGGGAGCAGCGCCGGCTTCACCGTCACCGTGGCCGCCTTGGCGGAGGATTTGGAGGGCTTTGCTGCGGCCGAAGAAAAGCTGGCGGGCTTCGATCTGTCCCGGAGCCCGCGCGCCGCGACCGGCTTCATCGTGGTGGCGACCCAGGGCAAGCGCGACCGCGAGGCGCTCGAAGCGGCGCTCCGTTGCGGCGCGCCTTACGTCGCCTTCATCGGCAGCCGCAAGAAGGTCGCCGATCTAAAGTCGCAACTCACGGCGCGCGGGGTCGAGGCCGAACGCCTGGCCGGCCTGCACGCACCGGCCGGTCTCGACATCGGTGCGGTCACGCCCGAGGAGATCGCACTCTCGGTGCTCGCGGAGATCGTCCGGGAGCGGCGCAAGGCCGCCGTAGCCGGGCCAAAGGTCGGATTGGCCGAAGCGCCGATCGCGGAATCGGAAGACCTGGACGGCGGCTCGGTAGAGACCCGCGTCGTACCGCCGACCGCAAGCGGCTGCTGCGGCGAGGGCGGCAAACACTGACTCAATTCGAGTCAGTCCGCCTTTTTCCCGAATTCTGAGTGAACAACCCAGCAACGGCGATTGCGAGGCCGACCAGTCCGGCGAAGGTGTAGTGCGGGTAGGTTTTTTCGAAGCTCTGGTTCATGGTCAAATCCCGTCCTGAAGGTGCGTTGGCGCAGCAATGATTGTGCACTGCACAACGAATAGATAATGGACTTATCAATCGGTTAAACGGGATAATCTTGCGATGCAGCCATGTTGATTCCGCATGGCTTTCCGGGGAGCGCCTCGTTAAAAGGGGCAGGTTAAAGGGGGACAGTTTACTATTATTAACCGCCTCTTGGCGGCGGCTAATAATAGTAAACTGTCCCCCTTTAACGCAGGGCGCGGCGCATGGTGGCGCCGATTTCGGCGGCGGATTCGGCGATCGTGGCACCGGCGTCGCGGAGTGCTGCGATCTTGCCGGCCGCGCCGCCCTTGCCGAACACGTTGACCGTCCCGGCGTGGCCCATGCGCCGCCCGGTCGGCGCGATCTCACCGGCGACGTAGGCGACCACTGGCTTGCTCGGCTCCCCTGCCGCCTTGCGGGCCGCCAGGAACGCCGCGGCTTCCTCTTCGTCGGTGCCGCCGATCTCGCCGATCAATAGGATACCCTCGGTCTCGGGATCGTCGAGGAACAGCTCCAGGCAGTCGGCGAAACCGATGCC
>SMVB01207768.1_pt1 | contig 10648 bp, 8 predicted proteins | sample 2456461 | NCBI WGS metagenome assembly SMVB01 (sample SAMN11095934, study PRJNA526329) | marine sediment metagenome | biome: Marine sediment; feature: Surficial sediment; material: Deep marine sediment; isolation source: Hadal surficial sediment | place: Pacific Ocean | collected 2014-05 | depth 0-1...
CTTGCGCCTCATTGGCGGTACCGGATCACCTTACACCCGAAAAATGGTGGCCCTGCTGCGCTATCGTCGTATTCCCTACAGTATTACCTGGGGCGATCCCCAGGCCGTTCTCGATGCTCGGGGGATTGCAAAACCGAAAATGGTGTTTCATCCCACCTTCCTGTTCGAAAGTGAATCGGGTGATGTTGAAGCGGTGTGCGATTCGACGCCGATTATCCGGCGTCTGGAGCGTGAGCATGCCGGTCGCTCGGTGATTCCCACCGATCCGGTGTTGGCATTTATCAATTACCTGATCGAAGACTTCGGTGACGAGTGGTGTACTAAATATATGTTCCACTACCGCTGGTATCCGGCCGAAGACGCGGATAATGCCGGCACCCTATTGCCGGTGTCCATGGATGTGACCATCGCGCCCGACGCCCTGGCGAGGTTCAAGGAAGTTTTTACCGATAGACAGGTTGGGCGCTTGCATGTGGTCGGTTCAAACGAGATCACTGCCCCTATTATCGATGCCAGTTATCGCCGTTTTCTCAGCGCGCTTGAACAGCATTTTCAGCAACAACCCTATTTGCTGGGCGGACGTCCCGGCTCCTGCGACTTTGCCCTGTTTGGACAACTGACCCAATTGGTGGGTTTCGATCCAACACCCAGGGCCATCACCCACGCAGTATCGCCCCGCACCGTGGCTTGGGTCGGCCTCATGGAGGATCAGTGCGGACTGGAGCCCCGTGACGCCGACTGGAATAGCAGTGATGACTTGCCCGCCAGCCTGGCGGGGATATTGAAAGAGATTGGACGCGTCTACGTCCCGGCCTTACTGGCCAACGCACAGGCGCTGCAAGCGGGTGAACAAACCTGGGAGGCCGTCATCGACGGCGGCCGGTGGACGCAGAAAACGTTCCCCTATCAAGTAAAATGTCTCCAGTGGATAAATGGGGAATACGCCGCACTGAGCGCCGCCGACCGGATAGCGGTTGACAGTATCCTCGATGGCACAGGTTGCGAAGCCTTAATAACGGAGCAGAAATAATGAAAGTAGAAAACAGCGTCTATCCCACTGCCGAGCAGATGGCAGGTTTTCTGGAGCCGGGTCCGGATGGGCCTATCGATATGGTCAATCTGCTAAAGTTCAAGGACAGGGCTGAGTACCCGGACGGGCGGGAGACGCAACTTACGGGTATTGAGGCGTATCAGATCTATTCTGATGAGGTGTCCAGATTGCTGCCCAAGTTCGGTGGTGGTGGCATGTTTATGGCCACGGTAGAGCGCCTGATGCTGGGTGAGGTCGAAGACTTGTGGGATGTGGTGGCCATTGCCCGCTACCCCTCCAGGGCGGCGATGATGGATATGATGGCCTCCGAGGAGATGCAGGAAATAGGCGTGCATCGAGCCGCGGGCCTCGCCGGGCAATTGAATATTGAAACGGTTGGCGCCAGGGGACTGTGGCTCAATAGCAGCTTCGAAGAGGGCTAGCCGAGGACAGCCCCGTTAGCCCCTTCGTTTGGTATGAGTGAGAGGCTTGGTTGACCACGATGGGGGTCAATCCAGGTCGCTGGCATCGTGCCTTTCCAGCACCTGTTCCTCCTCCGGCCCCCAGGCCCGGTTGACTCGCCGGCCACGCTGTACCGCCGGGCGCTCGCGGATTTCCGTTGCCCAGCGCACGACGTTTTTGTAGGAGGCGACATCGAGGAATTCCTGGGCCTCGTAAATGTTGCCCATCACCAGGCCGCCATACCAGGGGAAATTGGCCATGTCTGCGATATTGTATTCATCGCCACACAGATATCGCCGCGAAGACAGGTTTTGGTCTAACACATCGAGTTGGCGTTTAACTTCCATGGCGTAGCGATTGATGGGGTACTCGAATTTCTCCGGTGCGTAGGCGTAGAAATGGCCGAAGCCGCCACCCAGATAGGGGGCACTGCCCATTTGCCAAAACAGCCAGGACATACATTCGGCACGGGCGGACGGATCCGTAGGAAGAAACGCATCGAACTTTTCCGCCAGGTAGATAAGGATTGCGCCGGATTCGAATACCCGGGTAGGAGGCGTTGTGCTCCTGTCGATCAGGGCGGGGATCTTTGAATTCGGGTTCGCTGCCACAAAACCACTGCCGAACTGATCCCCTTCCTCGATATTAATGAGGTAGGCGTCGTATTCCGCGCCGCTCTTACCCAGGGCAAGCAATTCTTCCAGCAGCACGGTGACCTTTACCCCGTTGGGCGTCGCCAGCGAATAGAGCTGTAGCGGATGCTTGCCAACCGGGAGATCCTTATCATGAGTAGCGCCCGCCACGGGTCGATTGATATTGGCAAACCGACCGCCGCTCTCGGCATCCCATTGCCAGACTTTGGGCGGTGTGTAGGTCGATGTCTCGCTCATGATTAGTTCTTCGTAAGTTTTAAGGTAGGAGGAGTGTACGCGGTTCTCCAGCGAGATGTCATGCTATGCTCTTGCCGACCACTTTCATTCGCAATCCTTAGCGTACGAGGAACACAATGTCGTTATTTTTATTTCTCTGGCGTAGGCTGATGTCTTTGCTGGGTACCTTACTATTGCTCACCTTGCTGCTGGCGCTGTTTGTTATTTATCGGCTAGCCGGCCCCGAGCAACAGGACGACGCTCTTCGCCTGGCCAATAAGCACAGCTATTTGTCCAGCCTGGCGTCGACCGGCGGGACGGCAGATTTGCGTCCCAATATACTGTTTATTCTCTATGACGATTTGGGGTATGGCGACATCGGTGCCGGTGCCGTTGGCGTAATCAAAACCCCCAATATCGATCAGCTGGCGGCCGATGGCGTAATGTTGAGCGATTTTCACTCGCCGGCACCGGTATGCACCCCGGCCCGCGCCGGTTTCCTGACCGGTCGCCTGCCCGCACGGGCCGGCTTGCCCAACGTGGTATTTCCCACCGGCAGTGCCAAGGCGATGATCTTCAATGGCCTCCTCAACCCCGAGGGAAACAACCGACTGCCGGCGGAGGAAATAACCCTGCCGGAGGTGCTGCGGGCGGTGGGATATCGCACCGGTATGGTGGGCAAATGGCATATGGGAGATCGCAGCCCGTCGTTGCCTAATGATATGGGCTTTGACAGTTTTTATGGCGCGCTGTACAGCAATGATATGGAACCCTTTGCTTTTTACCGCAACAAGCGCATTGAGGTCGCAGCGCCCGTTGATCAGCGGAATATGAGCGAACTGTATACCCGCGAGGTTACCGCCTTCATCGAGGCCCAGCGCGATGGCCCGTTTTTCCTGTATTTCGCCCACAATTTTCCCCACGATCCTCTGTCAGTGCGCGGCGAGCGCAGCGGCCAGTCTGACGCTGGGCTATTTGGTGACGTATTGGAAGAGCTGGACGACGGGATCGGAGAGATTGTCGCCAGTTTGGAAAAAACCGGCAAGCTGGACAACACCCTCATAATCATCACCTCAGACAACGGGCCCTGGTTCCAGGGTGATGCAGGCGATCAGCGCGGTCGCAAAGGCAGCACCTTTGAGGGCGGTGTGAGGGTGCCATTTATCGCTCACTGGCCGTTGGGCTTTGGCGGTGGCCGGACCGAGCCCGCCATGGCGATGGGCATCGACCTATTACCTACGATCCTGGATTTACTTAATCTCCCGCCACCGACAGACCGTCTGTTGGATGGCAAAAGTATTCGGGATATCCTGGTCGCGGGAGCCTCGACACCCCATGACTACCTGTATCACTACGATGGTGAGGTGCTGTTTGCTGTGCGCGATCAGCGGTTCAAGTATCGCGGCCCGGCGGGCGTGCACTATGCCATGGACCAAATGCCGGTAGGTGGCGTTGTCGCGCAAAAAGAGTGGCTGTTTGACCTGGAGAATGACCCCAGGGAATCCTATGATGCCTCGGATCGGTATCCGGCACAGCTGAAGCGCCTGCGCCTGGCGTTTGCGGCCAAAGTGCGAGAAATGGCGTTCAATAAGCGGGGCTGGTACTAGCGGGTAGACTGGTGCGTGCAATTCTTGTGGTTGGTTGAATCGGGCGGCATGCGGTATGGATGCCGGCGAATTTGTGAGAGACTCTCAGCATGACTGCTCCCCCCCTGCCTTACGGCTCCTGGCCATCGCCCATTGCCGCTGCCTCGGTGGTTGAAGGGAGTCGGGGGCTGAGTTCCCTCAGTTTTGACAACGGCTACCTTTATTGGGTTGAGTCTCGCCCACAGGAGGGCGGCCGCAATACCATCATGCGTTGGGCCGCTGGCGGCGAGCCGGAAGAAATACTCCCCGCGCTATGGTATGCCCGTACCCGCGTCCAGGAATATGGCGGGCGCAGCGTGCTGGTGGCGGACGGCACCATTTGGTTCTCCAACTTTAAAGACCAGCGCCTGTATCGAATGGTCCCGGGCAATGAACCGGAGGCGGTGACCCCCGAGTTGGACCTGCGCTACGCCGGGTGCATCCTCGACCGTGCCCGCAGTCGACTGATCTGTGTACGGGAGGATCATCGTGACCCTGGAGAAGCTCTCACTACACTGGTCGCCCTGCCCCTGGATGAGGTATCGGAGGGCGAAGTGCTCTTTGCTGACAGCGACTTTGTGTCAGCCCCCAGTTTGTCGGCAGATGGCAGCCGCATAGCCTTCACCAGCTGGCGTCATCCCAATATGCCCTGGGACGACACTGCACTGTGGTCCGCCGGGTTTGACGCCAATGGTCGACTGGCGGGGCTTACCCTGCATAATGATGACAGTCATGAATCGGTGATCAACCCACAATTTAGCGAAGATAATCAGCTTTATGCCATCTCCGACCGGGACAATTGGTGGAAGATCTATCGAGTAGAGGGTGATCAGTTTGCGGCAATAGGCAGCGGCATCGAGCAGGCCGAAATCGGCGGCCCGGACTGGGTTATTGGCCAGAACTTCTACCACCTGTTGGCCGACGGCAGGATACTCGCCCGGGTAATGACGGGTGGTGTCGAGCATGCGGCTATCATCGACCCGGTGACATCCACGGCAGAACCGTTGGGGCTGGCCAGCGCCGCGATTATCGACATTCTGCCGGTTGAGGACCGGCTTTTCGTCATCAATGCTGCCGTCGATTGCTCCCCTGTACTGCTGGAGAGTGACCTCAATGCCGATATTAAATCGATAATTCGCACCTCAAATGACTTCAGTCTGAGTCCCAAATGGGTACCGCAATATCGATTGGTTAGTTTCCCCACCGGCGAGGGCGCGACAGCGCACGGCATCTATCTGCCACCCACAAATCCAGAGGTAAGCGCCCCCAGTGATACTGCGCCGCCGCTTATCGTTAGCATACACGGTGGGCCCACGTCGATTAGCACACCCGAGTTCAGGCTTAAGCAGTTGTATTGGACCAGTCGTGGCTTTGCTGTGCTGGATCTGAATTACCGTGGCAGCACAGGTTTTGGCCGGGATTATCGCCGCGCACTCTACGGGCAATGGGGTATCGTCGATGTTGAAGATGCCGTGGCCGGTGCCAGTTGGCTGGCTGATCAGGGTCTCGCCGATCCCGATCGCTTGATTATTCGAGGCGGCAGTGCCGGCGGCTACACCACGCTGGCTGCCCTCGCTTTTCACGATGTTTTCGCCGCCGGCGCCAGCTATTATGGTGTCAGTGATCTGGAAGCCCTGGCCAAGGATACCCACAAGTTTGAGTCGCGCTACCTGGACCAGTGCATCGGCCCCTACCCGGAACGGGTAGATTTGTATCGGGAGCGCTCACCCATCCACCACCTTGCGGGCTTTAGCGCACCGCTGCTGCTCCTACAGGGTCTTGACGACCCCGTGGTGCCGCCCAATCAATCGCAGATGATTTTCGAGGCGTTGAAATCACGTGGCATCCCCACGGCCTATTTGGCATTTGAGGGTGAGTCCCACGGTTTTCGCCAGGCGAAAAACCAGATTCGGTCACTCGAAGCGGAACTCTATTTCTATGCCAAGGTGTTGGGCTTTGATACGGCAGAAGATCTTCCGCACTTGTCGATCGAAGGACTTTAATCCGGGACAGATTTATTTAATAAGAAAATAAATCTGTCCCGGTTATTGGGGTTCTATCGGATGTGGCGCAGCAGGAAAGAGATCAGATCTTCGCCGGAGGGGTCTTCCAGCATATAAACGGGGTCTTCCGCATATGCCACGCTGTGCAATCCCACCTCATCGGCGCGGTCTTTTACCGCGATGGCGTGTAGGCTGTGATGCAAAAACACGTTGAGAAGGTCGTCAAAACTCACCTCGAAATTGTGCACGTAAATAGGCGCATCGCCCGCATCCATTAGCGCCAGCATATCGATGTTGGCGCGATACTCTTCGTTTTCGGGCGTGTCGATTTCCTCGAGACTGGCCACTCCCAGAAATGTCAGCAAGAAGTTTGAGGCGCCGACCGCCGCCGCTATGGTGGGAATATCGGTGCCGCCGAGCACCGCTACAAAGGGCTCGGTGACCGGTAGTAAAATCTCTTCCCACAGGAGCAGGTCATAGGTGGCCTGGGTGGCCAGGGCGCCCACCGCCTGCACGCGGGTGGATTCGCGCAATACCGGATCTTCGTTGTCCGGGTCAGCCAGGTCATCGTGGGTGCCCAGCCACAGGCTGGAACCAGCGCCGGCAGATGCCCCGAAAAGAGCCACGTTCTCAGGGTCGAGGTTGAGGCTCTCATAATGGTAACGCATAAATTGCAGTGCTCTGGCGGTATCGCGCAGCGAGGTGAGCACCCCGCCTTGCTCTGCGGCAGTCTCGATACTTTCGCCCTCATCGGGGACTTTCAGCAGGGTGTAATTGATGGCGGCATAGGCTACACAGGACTGGAGTAACTCACCAATTTCCTCCGGGGCGATCAGAGCCCCACTCTTGTCGCCACCGGTAAACCCGCCGCCGTGGATATAGATCACCAGAGGCGTTGGCTCTTCACAATCCGGCAGGAAGATATCGAACAGATTGCGTTCGCCATCGCCATAGGGCACATCTTCGGCGTAGTTGGCTGTGATTCCCGGCAGCTCAATAGGTGGCTCGGTAAAGCTCAAACTCAGCTCGGGTCTTGACTCTTCTACAACTTCTTCCACAACTTCCGGCTGCATGATGTTGTCTGATCTGTCGTTGCTATCGCTGCAGGCCGCCAAAACGCCAATCATTAAGGGTAGCGCAATCAGTTGCCGGTAGTTCAGGGTGTCTCTCCATTTTTTGAATGTTGACAAGTCTAACATAGTCGAATGTGCGTACAATGGAGTGCGGCACTCCGGGCTTTCTCCGCCGGTATCGGCTTGAACCGGCGGGCCGATGTCCGCATATAAACGCTGTTGTCCCGCTATAATTTGTGTGCCGCCAACTTACTGCGGATGTAATCCTTATGGGGTACGTAGGTAAGATCTGCAACTTGCCGGATGAGCTGTTCTTCATATTTGTCCAGATTGCCGTCGGCGTAGGCAACCGTCCACATGGCTTTGATTAACTGAAACTTTTCCTTTGCGCTGTAGTGATCGTTGATTACCCGGGTGAATTCGAACAGTGAAATGGCGTCATCCACATTGATCTGTGCTGCTAGTACCAGTTCATGCACCTGCTGTTTACCCAGTTGCAGGGCACTGCTGAGCAACTGTTCCAGAGCCTCTTGTTCGGTTGTGTCCGAACTGAAATCGGCCCGGGCAGTTTCTATGAGCAGTGCCGCTGCCGCCAGGTGCAAGCGCTGCTTCTGCGATTCCTCGCTCTCTTTTGCCGGACTTTCGAACAGGGCTTTAAGGGTGCCAATCACGGTGTGTCACTCCATCTCTCAAGTTTGATCTGCCGATTGTGAATGGCAGGGAGTGTACCGAACTCAGCTATCCAGCGGAAGAAAGGTTACGGTATTTCCCAGGAGATCGAGTTGCCCTACGCGTGCATCATCGCGAGACTGTGTGCTATAACCTTGGGTCGGAAAATATACAGACGCGGGCCAATCGGAGACAAGATGTTTTTTTATAGGGTTAATGTTATTGCGGGGTCGATTCTCCTGGCCTTGTTGATGGCCTGTAGTGACGGATCAGACCGGAACAGCGCTGTAGAAAATGGCACTGACCCAGCCGGCGTGGAAAGCGCCGATGACACGGATTCCGCCGAAGTATGCCGCCTGCCAGGTGATGAAGTAGCGGTTAGTGCCACAAGTTTCAATGTGGAATTCGTGCGCACCCCCGATGCCTGTTTCACCGATTTGGATGGCTACGATTACCCGCCGCATTATCTGGAGATTGATGGCCTGAGGATGCACTATGTCGATCAGGGGTCGGCCGATGGCGAGCTTGTCCTGCTGCTCCATGGCGAGCCCAGCTGGTCGTATTTGTATCGCAAGATGATCCCCGTTTTAGTGGATGCGGGCTACCGGGTTATCGCGCTTGACCACATTGGTATGGGGCGGTCAGACAAGCCCACCGACCCGCGGGTCCATCAATACGAGCAACACGTATTGTGGGTCAAAGCGTTCATCCAGCAGCTTGAACTGCGCGATATTACCTTGTTTGTTCAAGATTGGGGCAGCTTGATCGGGCTGCGTGTGGCGGGGGATATGCCAGAGCTCTTTGGTCGTATCATTATCGCCAATGGAGACATGCCCATCATCCCGCAGGGTGCGAACCCTTTCACAGTACCCACCTTCGAAATTGATGACTCTCTGGGGGATGCCGCTGATTTCTTCGCCAACCGAACCGGTAACCGGTTTGAACAATTTCAACAGTGGATTGATTACGCCGCGAGCGTACCCGAACTCCTGTCCGCCGATGTGGTGGAGCTGGGAACGCGGACAACACTGAACGACGCCCAGCGAGCCGCTTACGATGCGCCCTACCCAAGCTTCATTTACAAGGCGGCCATTCGGGCATTTCCATCCATGGTCGCTGGTATCGAAGAGCAGAATACACCCGCCTGGAATGCATTGGGCGAGTATGAAAAACCGTTTCTGGCGCTGGCGGGAGAGGACGACCCGAATCTGGGCTCGGTGCAGACCCAAAATAAATGGATAGCCCATGTGCCCGGAGCCGCTGGCCAGGATCATAAACGGTTCGCCGCCGCTCACTTTATACAAGAGGATGTGGGGGCGGAATTGGCCGCACACGTGGTGAAATTTATGCAGGAGAATCCCCTGACTATTACTCCGGCCAGTGGATTCTTGTATAACTTTCGCTATTGCGAGGTGTTATTGATCTCGCTTGAGGGCGATCAAAATCGAGCCGATGTCTACAACTCGGGCGGCCTCAACGATTGCCCCCAGGAACAGTGGGAGGAACTGGACGCCCTTGCCATCGCCAGTGCACACGGTGCCGCCACGGCTCTACTCAACGGGCCACGATTCTTTGTGCTGGACTGGATTATTAACAACGGCATCGCTCAGGATGAAGACATCGAGCAGCCCGTCGAGACCTTCGGCCAAATTGAAATGCGCCTCGCGGCAAGTGTACTGGTGCCTTCGGGCAACATTGGCGACGGTGGCGCTGTCTACCGTGTGAGCAACGTAAGCCGCAACACAGTATTTCAGTATGTAGCGGGTCGGCGGGTCTATGAATTGCAAGACCTGGATGGTCAGCGCTATATGATGCAATCATTCAGTCGTGCAGTTGATGAGGATTTACAGTTGAGTGAGCTGGCGACCCTGGGTGACCGTCTGGAATTGCCCCAGGGGTGGAGTTTCCGTACGCACGTGCTGGCGGCTCCTTTTGACCTACCTACGGTCAATGATATAGCGGATGTTGTCACAGACGATTTGCTTAATACCTATCAACGCATTCCCTGAGGGGATTCGAGCGCCGCTCTGCTACTTTCGCGGCAGGTCGTCACGCGTGTCAAACCACGGTATGCGCTCTTCGAAGAAGGTGTGGCTCTGCGGATTGAAGGCCTGCGGCTCGTCGAATGCGTTCAAGTACAAATCGATCTCGTCGTTTCTGCTCGCCGTTTCGTATGAGATAGGGGTTCCGCAAATCGCACAATGACTGCGGGTAACGCCAGGGGAGGATTCATACAGTGTTCTGTCGCCAGAAAATTCGACACGAGCCGATTTGAAGTTGACGAAGCAGGTGACCGGCGATGCCGTGTGGCGCCGGCAACTGGCGCAGTGACAGTAGGATACCCACTGAGGTTCTCCATCTGCCTGGAATCGTAGTTGTCCGCAGAGACAGTGACCGCTGTGCATTATACTTACTCCAGAAAAACGTAAGATCGTACCAGGTAGGCGCTGAGCTACTCAGTATCCTACAGAAAGACCCGCAGTTCATCCCAATCGCCGTCGGTATGGCGTCTCCGCTGTGAGGTCGGTGCTGCCGTGCGACTTGCATTTCTGGGCCGTACTATAGAAACTCAAACCCCTGCACAGGAGGTCGGCAAATAGTAATGAAGACCATTCGAAAGATTTTTATTATCCTGCTCAGCGGTATTGTCCTGCTGCTACTGCTCGCGGCCGCTACGTATTTTTGGCTGCGCTACGAAGTAGAACGCGCCGAGGTCAGCCCGGCGGCAATCGACGCCTTTTTTCAGCAACCGGCCCAGCGGTCGCCCTTTGCCAGCGCGGTGCCTGAGCCGTGCAAAAATAATAACTCACTCAACAATGCCTATTTTGGTGCCTTGCACATTCACACGGCTGCCTCCTTTGATGCCACGGCCTTCGGTGTAACCAACAGTGCCGATGATGCCTACGCGTTTGCAACC
>SMVB01120659.1_pt1 | contig 10645 bp, 7 predicted proteins | sample 2456461 | NCBI WGS metagenome assembly SMVB01 (sample SAMN11095934, study PRJNA526329) | marine sediment metagenome | biome: Marine sediment; feature: Surficial sediment; material: Deep marine sediment; isolation source: Hadal surficial sediment | place: Pacific Ocean | collected 2014-05 | depth 0-1...
AATGATCACCAGTCCCGAAGGGACGACGGTCGGTAGCCCGGGGGCGCGAGCCCTCGTTGTGCTACACAAGTAAGGGTCGGGTTCCAACCTCTGATGGGGCCGACGATTCCGTGTCCGAAGGTCTCAGCAGTTCAGCTCCGCAAGGTCGCGATCCCCGCCCCGAAAGGGCCGGGATTGTTGCCCTGAAAGGGCCGGATACCCTAGCCCAGGGCAACGCCCTGGGTTCCAAGGATCGTGCAAACCTCCAAGCCCTGAAAGGGCGGAACAAGGCGTGTGTCGCCCTTTCAGGGCTGGGGTTGATGACCACCTCCGGACCCCAGGGCGTTGCCCTGGGCTGATTTGTTGTGCCCTTTCAGGGCTGGGATTGTTGCCCCGCAAGGGGCTGGATTGTTGCCCTGAAAGGGCCGGATACCTTAGCCCAGGGCAACGCCCTGGGTTCCAGGGATCGTGCAAACCCCCCAAGCCCTGAAAGGGCGACACAAGGCGTGTGTCGCCCTTTCAGGGCTGGGGTTGATGACCACCTCCGGACCCCAGGGCGTTGCCCTGGGCTGATTTGTTGTGCCCTTTCAGGGCAAGGGTCGATGCGGTTCAGACGTCTTTTTGCTTGCATCGTAGGTGTCGCCGGTCGTATTATAGGGGTCACGTGGCCGCGGAGGAGGAGAGACCATGCCCACAACAATGAGAAGCCGACTAAGGAGCGGAGCGTCACGCAAACTGACCATTGTACTGACCGTCGTAGTTGTGTGCTCCGCAGCTGCCATCCGTCAAACTGCCGCAGGCGAGGCTGACCTGCTGGTCAGCAGCGCTATCAGCGACAACGTACTTCGCTACGATGGGGAGACCGGCGCATTCGTCGGCGTATTTGCCTCCGGCAGCGGCCTGGACCTTCCGACCTTCCTGCTCTTCATCCCCGAGCCCGCTACGTTTTGCCTGCTGGCTCTTGGCGGTCAGCTCGTAATGAGACGCCGGGGTTAGTCGAGCCCGCCCTCGAAACGCGGCCCCTCACCACGCGCAAAACCTGCGCTCGGCCGTCCACTTGGGCGTGATGCACGCCGAGAATGAATCTCCGCCGCGAGTAAAGCAAGGGCATTCCAGTTTCCCATCACCGACGTCACCCCAACGTGATTTCCCGCTCCAATTCGGGTGGGCTGACAGACTCGATCGGACCGATACCACACGACAACGCCGACCGAATTGACCGACTGGAAAGTCGGTCCCACAAATGGAAAGTCGGTCCCAAGAGGGTCGGCCTCGAAAAGGAGTTCGTGGAATGAAACATCGATCGACCAAGTGCGGAGCAGCGCTCGCCGCCGTCTTCGCTCTTGCCTGTGGTGGTGGCTGTGGTGTCAGCGACCTGAGCGCGGAGTTCCGGGCGGCGGCCGGCGACCAGTGGCAAAGCGGAGTGACCTCCCTGCTGAATGGGCTGGTCGATGGGGCCTTTGCCGTGCTGGAGCCCGGGGATCCAACCGACACGGACAACAGCACGGGCTAGAGCCGTTTGAGTTCCGTGTGGCGGGCTCTTGGAGAATCAATCGTTCGCCGGGTCCGGTGAGTCCGCGCGGGCTGAAGCCCGCGGCTCGCTACACGAAGACCGAAGTTGCTTCAAGAAATCGTCCGCGCCCGTATCGGTGATCCCATGGCACAACTTTCGCTACCACACTTTTGCCGCAAGATTCTGGGCTTCGATGATCTCATCGATCGGTTGACCGCCGCGCGCGATGCCGGACAAACCGTAGTGCAATGTCACGGTTGCTTCGACATCGTTCATCCGGGCCACATTCGATACCTCGAATACGCCCGCCGTCAGGGCGACATTCTGGTGGTTTCGCTGACCGGCGACTCGAACATGGACAAGGGCGCACAGCGTCCCTACATTCCACAGGAGCTTCGAGCCGAGAACCTGGCCGCCCTAGAGTTCGTCGATTTCGTGCATATCGATCCGCATCCGACAGCTGAATCGCTGCTGACCCGGATCCAACCGGACGTGTACGTCAAGGGCAAGGAGTACGAGAACTCGATCGATCCCGCCTTTCAACGGGAGCGGACCATCGTGGAATCCAACGGCGGACGGGTGATTTTTTCGAGCGGGGAGGCGGTGTTCAGCTCGTCGCGACTGATTGACGCCCTGCCGCGTGATTCGATGATCGAAGACGAACAGTTGGCCCTGCTATGTCAGCGACACGAGATTGATCGCTCAGGGCTTCGCTCTCTGGTCGAGCGATTTGCCGGCCTGCCGGTCCTGGTGGTCGGCGACATCATCCTGGATCGCTACGTGTTCTGCGACGCCCGGGACATCGCTTCGGAAGCGCCGGTCATGTCCGTCTCGGCGATGGAGGAACGACGATACGTCGCGGGGGCGGCGATCGTGGCTCGGCATCTGGCGGCGTTGGGCGCCGAGCCAACGCTGATCTCAACGGTCGGCGACGACGACACCTCGAGACAGGTCGAAGCAGCCCTCCACGAAGAGGGCGTCATGACGCACACGGCTCGCACGCGCGAGGCGCTGGTCGAGAAGGTGCGCTACCTGGTGGACGACGCCAAACTGCTGAAAGTGGATACCGGCCGGCAAGAGCCTCTCGACTCGGTAGCCGAGCAAGAGATCGCCGGTGCGATCGTGGAACGCGCCGCCAACGCAGCCGCGGTGATCTTCTGTGATTTCGGCTACGGCACGATCACCGCATCGCTTCTCGACCGTGTCCTACCGCACCTGCGGCGAACCGTGGGAACGGTAACAGCCGACGTCAGCGGTACGCAGGGCAATCTTCTCAACTTCGCACACGCTGATCTGCTGTGTCCCACAGAACGCGAGCTGCGCCACACGCTGCACGATTTCGAGCGCGGTCTCTCGTCTGTGGCGTGGACATTGATGGCCCGCACGCAAGCCAAGCACTTGTTCGTCACGCTGGACAAGCGCGGCATGGTGGCCTTCGATCGTCCGGGTGATGATCCGTCATCGTCCGAGTGGGAGGGGCGCCTGCTCAGCGAGCATCTGCCCGCGCTGGGTCATCAGGTCGTCGATCGCCTGGGCTGCGGAGACGCTATGTTGGCTGGTGCCACCCTGGCCCTGGCGGCCAACGCCACCCCGCTGCAGGCTGCGTACCTGGGAAGCGCCATGGCTGACCTGGAAATCTCACGTCTGGGAAACATCCCCATCGGCGCCGACGAGCTCAACCAGTGGCTTCTGGGTCGATCTGAACTGCGGGCGGTCCGCGAACAAGCCCTCTCGACGGCCATCTAGTCTGCCGGGATCACGCCCTCCCCGAGATAGGTGGCATCAGCCGGTTTCGCCGCCTCCCATCACCCGCCAAATCAACCGGAATCGTACATCTAGTTCGAGTGCCTCCAAGGTGATTGATACCGGCTTCGGTAGTGCCGATGCGTAGTAGACGACACAGCCGCTGCGCGCCATCTCGCAAGGCGAGCCGGACCGATAATCCGAGTACCGGGAGACGATCATGAACCCGCTCAAGATTGGCAACGTCATTCGAGTTCACAGCGGCCGAATCGAGGTTCTGCTCACGGTTCCGGATCTCGATCTGGAGCACGAAGGGCGCGGCTATCGCGTGGGCCAATTGGGCTCCTACGTCACCCTGCCCGCCGACGGCGTTACGCTGGTCGGATTCGTCACCGCGTGTGGGCGCCAGGAAGTGACCGTGGTGGACATCGAGCCGCAGATCATCATGGAAGTTCAGCTCTTGGGTGAGATCCGAGGCCAGAAGTTCCGTCGTGGGATCAATGAGTCACCCATCGTGGGCGACGATGTTTGGGTCGCCATCCACAACGACTTCGAAACCATTTTCGGCAGCTTCGATCAGCTATTGGCCGGCAACGCGCAGGCCAAGAGCTTCACCCTGGGCCGCTTTGCCATGAACACCGAGTTCGAGGTCAAGGTGCTGGGCAGCGAGTTCTTCAACAAGAATGTGGCCATTCTGGGCAACAGCGGATCGGGCAAGAGCTGCGCCACTGCGAAAATCATGCAGGAAGTGATCCGCCTGCCGCAATCGCAGGTCGTCTTGTTCGACATGCACGGCGAGTATCGAGCCGCGTTCAGCGACGACAACGGGACCATGGACGACAACGTACTCTACCTGGGCTCGGACGACCTGGTGCTACCGTATTGGCTGCTGCGCTACGAGGAGTTGGAAACCATTCTCGTGGATCGCTCGAACCCCATGCACGTCAACAGCCAGATATCGTTCCTGCGCAGCGCCCTGCTCGAGTTCAAGCAGGATGCCGCCGACGAGCTCGGTCTGTCGCAGCATTTGACCATCGACACGCCGATTTACTTCAACCTGGAACACCTGCAAACCTACGCGGAAAACCTCAACGAGGCGAGGTACGTGCTCAACGACGAGCATCTGGCCTTCAGTCGCTTGGCCCTCCGCTCCATGCCGCCGGCCGAACAGCAGGTCTTGATGCGCAGGCAACGCTGCCAGTTCAACAAGGGCAATCCGGAGGGGGAGACGCCCCACCCGGTCTACTTCAGCAAGCTGGTCGGGCTCATCGATCGATTGAATACCTATTTGCTCGATCCGCGATACGAGTTCCTGTTCAAGCCGGTTGAGCACGCCGCCCATGCCGAGCCGTTCCGCAAACAGCTCGCCGCCGAGAACTCGGCCGGGCAAATGTCGGCGGTGATGGCTCACCTCATCCGCTTGCTCACCGGACGGGCGGAACACAAATACAACCTGGTCATCATCGACTTGTCGGGAATCCCGCACGACATCGTCGATATCACCGTGGCCGTCATTACTCGGCTACTCTTTGACGTTAACTTCTGGACGCCTTCCCACGAGCGTCATCCGCTCTTGCTGATCTACGAAGAGGCCCACAACTATATCCCAAGGCGGAAGACCGAGCACGACTTTGCCCGGCGAGCGGTCGAACGCGTCGCCAAGGAGGGTCGCAAGTACGGCGTCACCAGCATGATCATTTCGCAGCGTCCGTCGGAGCTTTCCGAAACCGTCCTGGCCCAATGCGCCAACATGGTGGTCATGAGACTCAACAACCCCGAGGACCAGAATTATGTTGCTCGCGTGGTCAGCGATCACTTTGCGTCGTTGATCGACATGCTACCCATCATGCGCCCGGGTGAGGGATTCGTCATTGGGGACAGCGTGCTCATGCCCATGAGAACATTGATCGACCTGCCCACTCGCCAGCCGCGTAGCGCCGACGTCGATTTCTTCCAGCTCTGGTCGTCCGCCGCCCCGCCGTGCGACGTGGAAACCGTCCTGGACCACTGGTGGCGACAGGATCGACAGGCCCTCAATCGGTTGCCGGGGGAAGTGACGGCCTCGGAACCCGCACCAGCCACTTCGGCCCCCGAAGCGCCGAAGCCGCAACTCCCACTCACCGCGTCCGCCACCAGCCCTTGATGATCGGGGCATCGAACGTCCAACCGGTGCGTCGCCCGCTCCTGGGGCAGTGAGACTATGTTGCTGAATCTGCAGAGGTCGGGTCGGCGGGCAGGCCGTCGATCATCCGCGTGGCGGCTTGCTGGTAGGTGCGACGGAACTCCTCGGGCGATAGATTTGCCTCGGCGGCGAGGTTGGCCAGCGTTTCCGAATTGTCCAAGTCGCCGCGTTCCAGACGAATCATGTAGGCCCTTGCGGTGCGGTAGTTGTCGGACCGGACGTTGACGTGCCGGATGCGGGTGCGCTGCGTGGTCGGATCAATCATATCGCGGAAGTCCATGGGCACCAGGTTTCCATTGACCAGCGTCACCATGACTCCCGACGACACGTGACCTTCGTCGAGCAATAGCCGAATGCTGCCATGGCCTAGACTTCGGCAGTAGGACATGTCCGCCGGCGTCGGATCGACCGAACGTAGCTCGTAGCCCAACGTGTGACTGATGATGGTCAGCTTCTTTCCGCGGGCTTCGAATCGATTCTGAAGATCGCTGCGTAGCAAGTCGCCCAGGGGCACGTCGGCTAGGCGCAGATGACCGGCGGCATCGACGGGAACCTCTCGGCCCAGCAAACGCTGCAGTTCGGCTCGATCGCCGAGTCGATAGGCCAGCCCCTCGGCCACCACGGCTACGCCGTCGGGTCGCCCCATCACGCGCCGCTTAAGCATGGCTCCATCGATGACATTGGCGATGCTTTCCAACGTGATTTGTTCGCCGAACTCCTCGGGAATCAGGGTCAATGTCGCCCCCGCAGCCTGCCCGATGGCCAGGGCCAGCCATCCGGCGCTACGCCCCATGGCGGTGACCAAATACCAACGCCCCGTGGTCTTGGAATCCTGCATCAGGTTCTTGATGATCTTCGTGCCATGGTATCGGGCGCTGGAGAAGCCGAACGTCGGAATGTCGTGGGGAAGCGGAAGATCGTTGTCGATGGTCTTGGGCACATGCACAACACGCATCGCGTCGGCGGCGGCCTCGGCGATGAATCGGGCGCTGAGCGAGGTGTCATCTCCGCCGATGGTGATGAGGTACTGGACGTTCAGGTTGCCCAAGTTCTCGATCACGCGTTGGACCTTGATCGCGTCGGGCTCGATGATCGAGGCGGCGGCGAGCTTGTGCTCGTCGAGCAGGTTGGTGCGCGAAGTGCGCAGGATGGACCCGCCGTCAAAATGGATTCGGGCTACCGTAGCGATGTCCAGGGGCGTCGCATGGAGAGCGACGTTGAACTCGGCGCCGGCCAACCACTGCAGGCCGTCGTAGAAACCGATCACATCCATGCCCTGGTTGACGGCCTCGATCGTGGCGGCGCCGATGACCGCATTGATCCCCGGAGCCGGCCCACCGCCCACCAAGATGCCCAGTCGCTTGCTGTTCACGCCAAAATCACCGAGTGCTCAAGGACAGCTCTAGAAACTGACTCCCAGAAGGAAACTGAACACCTGCTCCTCGTCATCTTCCTGAGAGCTGATGGGCAGGGCCAAGTCGAACTCCATGGGGAGTGAACCCAACTGCGTTATCAATATGCGAACCCCAACCCCAACGGCCGCCCGCCAGGTGGTCAGCTCGAAGCTATCTTCCACTGTGCCCATGTCGGCGAATACCACTCCTCGGATTGCTTCCCCGTACAATGGAAAGGAGTACTCGGTTGCGGTCAGGAGCATGAAGTCGCCGCCGATGGCATTGTCTTGCAGGCCTTGGCGAGGCGACACGCCGCGGAAGTTGAATCCGCGTATGCTTCCGATACCGCCGGCATAAAATCGCTCGAAGATCGGAGCATCACCGATGATCGCCCCGACGTTGGCTTTGAGGGACAGGACGCTCTTTCGCTCCAGGGCGTCAATCTTCATCGTATAGTGCCGCGCATACCGGCCGGTGAGCTTGGCGAAGACGTTATCCCCGCCCAGAACACCGAACTGTTCCCAGGTGAATCGCATCGAGTCTCCCTCGCTCGGGAGAAAACGATTGTCCGTTCGATCGCGAGCCAAGCCGATCTTTAGACTGGTAAACAGATGGCTGCCTTCGTCGTCGCGAATTCTCTGAGCGGCCAAGAGATCCAGATCGTCGGCTCGGGCCTCTTCCACGCGCAGGGTGACCTCGCCGTACCAATCCTTCAACCAGGCGGGTCCGGACCACGAGTCCACCCAAGCGGGCGTGAGACGACGGCCGAAGCTGACGTTGGCCCCCGTTCGCTCTTCCCGGTAGCCGTCTCGCCCTCGACTGAAGAGGTAGAGGCTGGAGCCGAAGTTTATGGGCAAGTCGTAAAAGTACGGCTCGGTAAAGTCGATGCGGAATCGGCCAAGCTGGGTACCGGGCTGAGCTTCAATTCGCATGCGTTGTCCGGCCCCGTGAAATGCACGCAGCTTGACCAACTCGGAGAATGAGCGAGGCTTATCGTGAATATCAAAGTTCTTGATATCCAGCACGATCGATCCAACCAGGCCGCTATTGCTGTTGACACCCGCTGCGAAAATGAAATCGCCCGCCTGAGCGGATTCCTCGACGTTGATCACGATGTCTCGGACGCCGGGCTCGCGGCCGACGGGCGTCACCGTGGCTTGGCCAAAAATCCGCGTCCGGACGAGATCCTGCTCAGCCTTCTTGGCCTCGGATAGGTTCAAGACATCACCGGGAAGCAGCTTCAGCGCCCGGCGAACCACCTTCTCCTTGGTCGTCTCGTTTCCCCGAACGCGAACGTGCCCCACACGGAACTGTTCACCTTCGATGATGGTTAGCGTCAGCGACACCAGCCCCGGCGTCACCGAGAACACGGGCGTCGGCGTCGGCAACTCAGCATAGATGTACCCGTTCTCGCGGTATCGCGTTCGCAAGTTGTCAACGTCTCGCTCGAGAAACTGCCGCCGGAAGAAGTCGTTTGGCTGCAGGGTCATGTTCTGTTGCAGCTCGTCGTCGGCGTAGACGGTGTTGCCCTCGAAACCGATGGCTTCAACGCGATAGCGGGTGGCCTCGCTGATGACGAAGGTCAGGGTCAGGTCTTCGCCGGTCTGGTCGAGATCCGATCGATAGCTGACCCGGGCGTCCAGGAATCCCTCGTCACGGTAGAATCGCTGAATCGTGGTTGCATCGCGTTCAGCGGTGTCGGCGTCGAAGTAGCCGTCGCGAATGATCCAGAAGGCGGTCTTCGATCGAATCAGCTTGGCTAGACGGGGATCCGGAAACGCATCATTTCCCTCAAACTGGATGTTCTGAATGCGGCTCCGAGGCGCATCCTCTTGTGCTTGGGCAGACGGGAATGCGAACAACAGGCCCGCCGTTGTACTGACCAGCGGGAGCCATCTGATCGGGCTACGAATATTACGCACTGAGATTTCCTCGTGGTGATCGAGATTCGGTGTCAGCCTGCCGCACCGGCGGCTGTCGAGATTTTGCTCGGCTGAGCCTCCGCGCCGAGACCCGCCGACCCTTGCCGGAATATGCTACCCGGCGCCGCGCCGCTTGGCAAAGGGAACGGCAGAAAGGTAGCCCAGGGCGGTCAATCCTTCACGCACCAGGTGGTCATCTCCGATTTCATGACCGTAGGCGGTGGTCAGCGCTGCATCGTACCACGCCCGCAACCCAGCCAAACGCCATGTTTCCTCGTCTATCCCACCATAGGCGCTGCGGAACATCGACTGCGCTTCCGGGGGTAGGAACATCTGGGCCATGGCTAGATCAACGGCTGGGTCGCCGACGTGAGCGTCGCCCCAATCGATGCACCCGCACGGGGTTGCATTCGCATCCACGAGAATGTGTAGGGCGTACAGATCACCGTGGACCAGGGTGTCGCCTCGGGCCGGTCGAATCGAAGCCAGTTGGTCGGCGACTTGCAGCCACGGCGCGTAGTCATCTATCAGTCCCGATCGAACGAGTTGGTCGAGGTTGGTTTGTGTGCTGGCAGCTCGTTTGATGGGATCGAGCCGTCCAAGCGTGTCGAATGGTACGCCCAGGTCGGTCGCCTCGTCGGCTGGGATTGCGTGCAGCGCAGCCAGGAATTGTGCGATGGGGGCGGCGGCCTCGGCTCGTTGGGCGGAGTCCATCGAGGCGCGGCAGGCGGTTCGGCCGGGCAGGAATCGATACCCTGCGAACGGCCACTCGTACCGATCGCACGGCTGACCGAACATGATCGGCACGGGGATCGGCAGCGGTAGTCGATCGGCGATCGCGGGCAGCAGGCGCAGCTCGACGTCGAGCAGTTCGACCGCGACCTGTCGCCGGGGAAATCGAAACACATACTGGTCGTTGACTCGATAGACCGTATTGTCCCAGCCCGAGCCCAGCGGCGCGATTTTCACCGGAGACAACACGGGGATCTGGGCCTCGATCAGCTCGCGGGCCAACGGCGCCGACACCACACACTCCGGTGTCCAGGGGCGGTTTGTACTACCGACCGGCGATGGTCGATCGCCGATTTCCGGTGGCTCGCGGAATGGTACATCTTCGGTCGTCATCGCGTAGCGGTCGTCACTTCAATACGCGACGCAGGACGTCGATGGCGTCGTTCACGGACTCGTCGGTGATGTGTAGGTGCGTTACCGCTCGGATGCGCTGTGGGCTGAGCGGCAGCAGCCACACACCGGCCTCGTGCAACCGTTCACAGATTTCCGCCCCGGTGCCCATTCGCGAATCCACATCGAAGTAGACGATGTTGGTTTCGACGGTCGTCGGATCGATACCTACGCCCGGGATGGTGGCCAGCGCTTCGGCGAGCTGACGGGCGCGAGCGTGGTCGTCGGCCAAACGATCAACGTGGTGATCCAAGGCGTAGAGGGCGCCGGCGGCCAGGATGCCCGCTTGACGCATGCCTCCGCCGAACATTTTTCGGAATCGATGGACGCGGGCGATCATCTCGCGGGTCGATGCCACGGCAGATCCCACCGGGGCGCCCAGTCCCTTTGAGAAACACACCGAGACAGTGTCGGCGTGTTGGGCGTAGTCCGCCGGCTTGTGCCCGGTGGCGACGCAGGCGTTCATCAACCGGGCTCCATCGAGATGCACACTTAGGCCGAGCTCATTGGCCACTGCCCGCACCTCAGCCACACATTCCAGCGGCCAAATGGTTCCGCCGCCTCGATTGTGCGTGTTCTCCACAATGACCAGGCGCGACTGGGCGAAGTGCGAGTCATGCGGGCGAACTCGGTCTCGCAACTCCTGCGGATCGAAGATACCCCGATCTCCGGGCAAGAGCGCTACGGAACATCCGGACAAGGCGAATGGGGCGCCACCTTCGTAATGATA
>SMVB01285186.1_pt1 | contig 10642 bp, 7 predicted proteins | sample 2456461 | NCBI WGS metagenome assembly SMVB01 (sample SAMN11095934, study PRJNA526329) | marine sediment metagenome | biome: Marine sediment; feature: Surficial sediment; material: Deep marine sediment; isolation source: Hadal surficial sediment | place: Pacific Ocean | collected 2014-05 | depth 0-1...
ATTTAATCTAACTGCTCAGGTCATTGCGGAAACTATTTTTCTGTATTCACTTTCTGAAAAAGATCGGAACGTTTCGGTTTTAACATTACCCATGGCACCAACCATAAGAGCCACTTTTGCAGTTGTTTCGTCATCCGGTGCTTCTGAAATCACAATTGCGTCATACTGACCCATTAAAAGATAAAAGTCTTTAATCTCAGCACCAGCAGCTTTAAAAACTTTTTTTGCTGCGTCCAGCCGGTCGGGTCCCTGTTTAATATTTTTTATACCTTGATCTGTGAAATTGAGCAAAGTAATGTAAGTAGCCATATCATCACCTCCTTTATATTTATTCCCTGCACCTCACTTAAATGTAATTAAATTTTTATCTGCTCGAACTTTCTGCTGTAACCGGCAGTAAAATGTTTTTAATGATGGGTTTGCTCTTCTCCAATTTGCAAAAATTCTGTTTTTATTTTTTGCCAGTTACAGATGAAAAGTTCACGGATAAAATGTGTATAATAATATTTGAATGCAAGAGCCATGTAAATAATGGACAAGTAATAAAATCAGAGAAATAATATGTTTTAGCTGTATGCCATATTAAAAATGCGGCTGATAAATATTAATCTAGTTTACATTTAAAAGCAGGATTCAGGACTCTGTCCTGAGCTACGTGTTTGCATCAACAATTCAGCAATTAATCCTGTGTGTAGTTTCATTTGCGCTAAATAATTTCTAATTACTTTTTCCATCCTGTTTTCAATATAGACTTGAAAAAAGCCACTTATAAATTTAGATTTCAAACTCACAATACAATTTCATTGTTTGAAACCGGCTTATAAATTAGTTTTAATCATATTTTTAGTTCTGCTTTTAAAGGCAGATCTGCATGCTCAAAATCAGTATAATACTGTTGTTGTAACTGATTCTATTCCTATCAGTTTTGATAATCAGTATAATATTTCCGGTGTTTCAATAATCCCATTTACTGAAAGAATAGTATTACGGGATTCGCTTCTGCAGCGGTTCAAGGATTACAATTTTATTTATTCAACTGCTACTTTTACAATTTCAGATTCACTTCCGTATTCAATATTCGATACTTTGTTTGTTACCTATCAAACGGTTAAACTTTCACTCCACAAAGAATATAAAAGAAGAAGTCTTGTAATCAGGTATAATGCTGAAACAGGAGATACAGTTCGTGTTACACAGCTTGAAGGAAGCGGGTTTACGCCGGAGGCAATATTTGGTTCCAGAATTCAGAAAAGCGGTACTTTGATAAGGGGATTCACTGTGGGAACAACAAAGGATTTTTCACTTCAAAGCGGATTGAGACTTCAAATATCCGGAAATTTATCCGATGATATTGAGATAGTTGCAGCATTAACTGATGAAAATACTCCAATCCAGCCGGAGGGAAATACCGAAAGACTTGAAGAGCTTGATAAAGTTTTTATACAAATAAAACACCCTAACGCTATAGGCACTTTCGGAGATTATTATTTGGGAAAACGTGTTGGAGAGTTTGGAATAATCAACAGAAAACTTCAGGGGTTGATGGGTGAATTCTTTTTAGAAGATCAGGATGCCTATCTTTCTATCGGCAGCCCGCGTGGCAAATTTAATACAAATAATTTTCCTGGCACCGACGGAGTGCAGGGTCCGTATAGTCTAACGGGAATTAATGGCGAAAAAAATATTATTGTTATCGCCGGAACAGAAAAAGTTTTCATAGACGGTATTCAAATGACGCGCGGCGAAAATGCTGATTATATAATTGAATATGCTAATGCCACAGTTACTTTTACACCGCAAAGGTTAATTATTTCTGCGAGCAGGATAAGTGTTGATTTTGAATACACAAGCAGGCAGTTTAACCGTAATTTTCTTGGTGGAGGAGTTTCATCCAATTTTTTTAATAATAAATTAAATGTACATTTTCAATATATGCAGGAAGGTGATGATGAAAATTCACCAGTAGATATAACTTTAACCGAAGAAGATAAACAAATTATTTCAGATGCAGGTGATAATCAATTGAAAGCAACTAAATCCGGTGTGTCGCTTGCTCCTGCGGATTCATCTGGAATTGTTAGAGGTGTTTATTCCGCTATCGATACGGTTATTAACGGTGAGCAGTTTACATATTATTTATACAACCCGGGGGACTCCACCGCTATATACAATGTTTCGTTTACAAACGTTGGTGAGGGTATCGGAGATTATACGAGACAAGCCATCGGTAATTTTAAATTTGCAGGAATAAAGAATGGTCTTTACTTGCCAATTATATTCCTACCTATACCGAAGGAAAACCAATTGGGTAATCTGGTTGTAAATGTAAATCCATTTGAAAATACATTCATTGGATTAGAATACGCAGGCAGTATACTTGATCGGAATAAATTATCTGATTTTGATGATGGCGATAATTATGGTTATGCAACGAATATTTTTTTTAGAATCAATCCGACCGAAGTGAGATTGGGCTCATTAAATTTAGGTAAAATTGGATTTAGTTATAGAGACCGGTTCATACAGGGTAAGTTTTTTACCGCTGATCGAATAAACGAAGTTGAATTCAACCGGGATTATAATATTACACCAACTTCAACAAAAGAGGATGAATCTTTGCGGGAAATAAGATTAAGCCTGCTTCCTATTGATGAAATTAGTCTGCGGTCGTCTGTAGGGTTTTTAAGAAAGGGAGATAATTTTAAATCAGATCGATTCAACAATATCTTAAAAATAACTAACAACGATAATTATAATATAGTCTACAATTTTGATTACAATAAATCTGAAAACTTGTTTGTAAATACGGATTGGTTGAGGCAGGAGGGAAGCGGATATTTCATATATTCTAATTTTAAACCAGGTGTTGATTTTCGTGCCGAAGATAAAAGAGTGAATGGAAAAAATAAAGATTCTCTTCTTACAGGAAGTTTAAAATATTTGGAAGTTCTTCCATTTCTTCAACTGATAAATCTTGATGGGTTAACTGTGAGTGCAAAATATTCACTACGCGATGAGTATCTTCCACTTGGTGGAATTATGGAGAAGGAATCCCGTGCAACCACACAATTATTTGAATTTTCATACAGCGGTACAAAAGAGTTTAACACAATATTTAATCTTACTTTCAGGGATAAAGTTTTCACCGATTTATTTAAAGAACAAGGAAAGCTTGATAATCAAACCATACTCATTCGTTCCAATTCTAAATTTAGGTTTTGGGATCCAATCCTAAATGGGAATTTATTTTATGAGGTATCAACAAAAAGATCTTCACGTTTGGAAAACGTATTTGTTCCAGTTAAAAAAGGAACCGGCAATTATATTTATTTAGGTGATTTAAACGATAATGGAGTTGCAGATGAAAATGAATTTAGAGCCACCTTGTTTGACGGCGATTTTATATTAGTAACAATTCCATCAGATGAGTTGTTCCCGGTAATTGAATTGAAAACGAGTACAAGATGGAAAATTAAATATGCAAAAATATTTAATAGAAAAAGTTTAATAGGAAGCATTCTCAAACCTCTTTCCACAGAAACTGTATTGAGAGTAGAAGAAATTACAAGAGAGGAGGATTTTTCTAAGATCTATCTGCTAAATTTTAATCACTTCCTTGTTGAAGGTACGACGATAAGGGGAGGAAATTTTATTCAGCAGGATATTTTTATAAATGAAAACAGTCAGGAGCTCTCTTTCAGATTCAGGTATACTCAGAACCAAAGAATGAATGAATTTAATAGTGGTGTTGAACGCGGCTATAACCGCGAACGAAGTTTAAGAATAAGATTCAGAATGGTTAGGGAATTTAGCAACCAAACAGATATAGTAAACATTACAAATAATGTTTCTGCACCCGAATCATCCACAAAAAACTTAACTGTAACCGATAACAGTATTACTTCGGATTTTTCTTACAGACCTGCCAGAACTCTTGAAGTTGGATTTGTATTAAAAGTAGGAAAAATTGAAGATGTATTTCCGGATAAGCCAACCATTATTGATCTTAATTCTCAAAAGTTAAGATTTAATCTTTCATTTATTAGCAAAGGAAGATTGAGAATAGAATTTGAGAGAAGTGAATTACTTGCGAACTCAATAGATAATTTTATACCTTTTGAACTAACGGGAGGAAGTGTCCTGGGAAAAAATTATTTTTGGAGGATAAATTTTGATTACAGGGTTGCATCATTTTTACAGATTACTGTGAATTATGATGGCAGATTGCAAGGAGAAAGTAAAGTCATTCATACGGCACGTGCAGAAGTAAGAGCGTATTTTTAATGAATGCATGGTTGAATGTATGTATAGTATTGTCAGTTAAATCTTTGTTTTTTTTGTAAAGAAATTAAGGCGAAATAATATTTTGATGTCCGGCAGCTGACGGATTGATTGAAATTTGCCTAATTTCTAATTAGTCTAATTACCTAAAAAATGAACAATGAACAAATGGAATAAACAAGAACTGCTCGCACAGGAATTCTTTGAATAGTTTGTTTTATTGGTTATTGTGAATTGTTATTTGATTAGAAAATAGAATAATTAGATCAATTAGAAATTAAAAAAATGCAATAGTTTAAACATAATTTCTAAATTTGCGGTTCAGCACTCTATGAATGTATGGATGTACGAATGTATGAAGTTTAGATGCGTGATCGATTAATGTTTTAGCATACAGTCATTCGATCATACAATTAAAAACATAAATAGAAAGTCGTTAAATATTTTTTAAAAAGTTTAAAGAATGAACATCATCTCAAACTTAGTAGAAGTACACATCTTCAGAGAGACTGAAAATGGGATTGAGTTTCTCTTACTGAAAAGAGCAGCAGATCAAATCTATCCGGGTGTATGGCAAATGGTTTCAGGTAAAATTAATGATAACGAAAAAGCCTTTGAAACTTCAATTAGAGAAATTAAAGAGGAAACAGGATTAACACCGGAGAAGATGTGGACAGCACCTAAAGTAAACTCATTCTATTCTGCAGTCTCAGACACGATTTGTCTAATCCCGGTGTTTGCTGCTCTGGTAGCAAAAGACTCAAGTCTAATTATTAGTAATGAGCATTGTGAATACATCTGGGTTAATCCACGTAAAGCAAAGAAATTGCTGGCTTGGGATGGACAGCGCAGAGCAATAGATCTTATTGAAGAATATTATTTGAATGAAAAAAGTCTTTTAAAATTTATTAAAATTGATCTTTAATCTATATTCTTAAGAATAAAATTATGCAGGTTGGATTATTCAATTGTGCTTTAATTTTCCTTTTGATTAAGTTTGAGAGTTAATTTCTTCACAATTTATTGGAGAAAATATTGGGTTTACTGGTAGTTGGATCACTTGCGTTAGATACAATTATAACTCCATTTGATAAAGTTGAAGATGCTCTCGGCGGCTCAGCAACTTACATTTCAATTGCGGCAAGTTATTTTTCGGGTCCGGTTAGATTAGTTGGTGTAATAGGCAGCGACTTTCCGGAAAAATATATTAGTGTGCTCGAGGACCATAATGTTGATCTGGAAGGAATGAAAATCGAACAGGGCAAAACATTTCGCTGGGGTGGCAAATATGAGTATGATTTAAATGTTCGTGATACACTGTTTACGGAATTGAATGTATTCGAATCATTCAATCCAATTATTCCTGAGAATTTTAGAAAATCAAAATATGTTTGTCTTGGCAATATCGATCCTGTATTACAATTAAAAGTCTTAGAGCAAATGAGTGATCCGCAGTTTGTAGTTTGTGATACTATGAATTATTGGATAGAAGGTAAAAGAGATGATTTATTAAAATTGCTGGAGCAGGTGCATGTATTAATAATCAATGATTCAGAAGCACGTTTGCTGGCAAATGAACCAAATCTCATTAAGGCATCCAGGATGATAAGGAATTTAGGACCACAAACTTTGATAATTAAAAAAGGTGAACACGGTGCAATGTTATTTACTGATGATACCATATTCTCTGCACCGGCATATCCAATGGAAACAATTATTGATCCCACCGGTGCTGGCGATACATTTGCTGGTGGATTTACGGGTTATCTTTTTAAAACGAGGGATCTTTCACAGAACAATTTAAAATGTGCTGTAATTTATGGCAGTTCAATGGCTTCATTCTGTGTTGAAAAATTCAGTACAGAAGGAATTGAAAATCTTTCATATCTGAAAATTCAGGATAGGTACAGAGAATTTTTGAACATATCAAGAATCAATGAAACGATTTCCGCTTGAGAGGGACAAGTTTCCCAATACGTTGGTATAAAAATATAAAATTCCGCCGGAGGCGGATAATTGAAAACAGATGACGCAGAGTAATTACTTCTCACTTAAATATATTGGAAAGGACTCCTCAAAAGAAAACCATATGCTTGCTTTCCTCGATCAGACAAAACTTCCCATAGAAGAAAATTATATACAAACAAATAGTTATGAAAGAATTGCGCAAGCAATCGAAAAATTGGAAATACGAGGAGCACCGCTGATCGGCATTGCCGCTGCGTATGCGCTTGCCTTAGCTGTTAAGTCTCATTCAAATAATGTTCATGATAAATTTAATCTTGCTCTAAAAAGATTGAGTGAAACCAGACCGACCGCAGTAAATCTTTTCTTTGCCCTTAATACAATGAAAGAGCATTTCTTGAACCTGGATAATTTCAATAATGCCTATGAATCACTACTTAATAAAGCGAAAGATATCCACAGGAAAGATGAAGAATACTGCAGTAAGATTGGTAAAAACGGACTTGTTATATTTAAAAAGAAATCTACTGTTCTTACTCATTGCAACACAGGTAAGTTGGCAACCGGTGGAGATGGTACGGCATTCAACGTAATAAAAACTGCTTTTGAAAATGACTTAGTTAATTTTGTTTATGCAAGCGAAACCCGCCCGTTACTTCAGGGCTTAAGATTAACTGCTTTCGAACTTGAAAAATGTGGTATCCCGTTTGCGCTTCAAACCGATTCATCAGCAGCTTTTCTAATGAAACAGAATAAAATTGATCTCGTTGTTACAGGAGCAGACAGGATTGCTTTAAATGGCGATTCAGCAAATAAAATTGGAACGTACAATTTGGCTTTATTAAGTTATCATCATAATATCCCCTTCTATATTGCAGCTCCTTCTACTACTTTCGATCGCACTATTGCTTCCGGAAATGAAATTGAAATTGAATTTCGTAATAATTCAGAGTTAGTTTCAGTTTATAATACACCGGTAGCTTCTAAAAATTATGATGTATTCAATCCTGCATTTGACGTTACACCGTCGCATCTAATAACCGGTATTATTACTGAAGAAGGCCTGTTTAATTTTCCATATAACTTTCTTAAATGAGCAAAATAATAAAAACGGAAGCTATAGTTCTTAGTAAATTGAACTTTAGAGATACCAGCATTATTACGCTTATCTATACGGAAGAATTAGGAAAGATTTCCGCAATAGTTAAAGGAGGCAGAAGTTCAAAATCCAAAATTGGTATGATCATAGATCCGCTGAACCATTTACAAATAATTATTTACTTAAAGGAATCACGCGAAGTACAGTTGCTCTCTGATGCTGGAATAATTTCACATTTTCCAAAACTTAAAGAAAATTTGCAAGCAATTAAATATTCATACGCAGTAATTGAATTAGTGAATAAATTAATCCCCGGTGGTGAACCGAATAAAAGAATCTTTAAAGGACTGGTAAGAATCCTCTCACTTCTTAATTCATCCAATCAGAGACCCGAAATTCTCTTTGGAAGATTCTTCTTATTTTTAACAACGGAGATTGGTTACGAAATCCAGTTAGATAAATGTTCTGTTTGCGGATCAGCAGATCTAAATAATAAGGTACTTGGATTTAATTATGACAGGGGATTATTATGTGCGAAATGTAAAAAAGAAAGCATTGACAATTACAAAATTAATTCGGAACTTTTTTGTTATATAATTTGTCTAAAGAAAAATGAACAGATAATTTCGTTAACCGAGGCGACCATTAACAATGCTAATAATTTTTTCGAGTGTTATTTACAGTATCATATTTATAATTTTAAAGAGATTCAATCTCTAAAAACTTTGTAAAAAATAAGTGTATTATTCAGCAAAGAGTGCTATAATTGTAATCTAAAAGTAAATCAATAAAGGATAAATGATGAAAATTAAAGGAATTTTAAGCGCAATAGTTCTTTTGGTAATCGGTGTTTTATTTGGTGCAATGCTGGTTTCAGGATTTGGTCTGGTTAGACCGGGATATGCCGATATAAAATTGGGAGCAAATAATCCGCCGGTATCTCTCGATGCAGATGCTTCTGCTTTTGGGCAGGCATTTATAGAAACGGCTGAAAAAGTTACTCCTTCAATTGTTCAAATTACTGTTGTTTCTGAAAGAAGCAAAAATCCGCATGATTTTTTCTCCTTCCCATTTAAAGATATGCCAAAAGAACAAAAGGGATCCGGAAGTGGTATTATTATTTCTGGTGATGGATATATAGTAACTAACAATCATGTTGTGGAAAATGCAAAACAAGTTTCAGTTGGGTTGTTTGATAAAAGAAGATTTGATGCAACTGTTATAGGCACAGACCCATTAACCGATCTTGCTGTTATAAAAATTGATGTTAATGACCTTCCGGCTGCATTCCTTGGTGATTCAGATCAATTAAAAGTAGGGCAATGGGTTATGGCAATAGGCAATCCGCTTTCGTTATCCTCAACAGTAACTGCCGGAATTGTTAGTGCCATTGGAAGGGGACAGTTAGGTTTAATTAGAGACAGCTACGGTGTTGAAAACTATATACAGACTGATGCAGCTATTAACCCTGGAAACAGCGGTGGAGCGTTAGTTGATCTTTCCGGTGCAGTTGTTGGTGTGAACTCAGCTATTGCATCATCCGGTACGGGTACTTACATAGGTTATGGATTTGCTATACCCATAAACCTTGTTAAAGCTGTTGCCAAAGATCTTATTGCAAACGGAAAAGTTAACCGCGGATATATTGGTGTTAATATTGGCGAAGTAGATGATGCTATGGCAAAATCTCTTGGATTGGATAGACCGAGAGGAATAATCATTCAGGGAATTTTGGATAATAGCGCTGCCTCAGAATCAGATATAAGAGAAGGTGATGTGATTCTTGAAGTTGATGGAAGAGAAGTTAACGCCCCAAATCAGTTACAAGGTTATATTGCTGCTCAAACTGCCGGAACTACAATTACATTAAAGATTTTTAGGGATGGTGCTGAACTGGAACGAAAAGTAACATTGAAAGCAAAAGATGACAATTCTAAATCAGAACCTGTTTCCAATAAATCGAAAGATAAATCGGAGAGTAAAAAGAATTTAAATACCGCAAACTTCGATGATATTGGTCTTACAGTAAAGAATCTAAGTGATCGTGACTTATCTGATTTTAATGTTGATCATGGTGTTTTGATCACAGATGTAAAACCATTTAGCAAAGCAGAAAACCAAAGATTATTTGCAGGGTTGGTTATAGTGGAAGCAGATAGAAAAAAAGTAAATAATGTTGATGAATATTCGGATATAGTTGAAAGTAAACGGGGCTCTGCTCTTTTATTAAAAGTAATTGATAATAAAGGTAATGCAAGGTTTGTTGGTTTAGAGATTCCCGAATAAAATAGCTATAATTTAATTTTATAAAACGCCCGAATATTTACGGGCGTTTTTTTATATTTAAACTTCATCAATCAATAATTTATTTATGATAAGGTTTTTAACAGCAGGCGAATCTCACGGAAAAGCAGTAACTGTTATTGCTGAAGGTTTTCCATCAAATCTTCCCATTAAAAAAAGTTATATAGATTTTCATCTTAAGCGAAGGCAGCAGGGTTATGGCAGGGGCGGAAGAATGAAAATTGAATCCGATGCAGCAGAAATTTTAGGCGGGATAAGGAATGGCAAAACACTCGGCTCACCGATTTCTATGCTCATTAAAAATAAAGATTGGGTCAACTGGAAAGAAATAATGGATGCTGAGAAAATTCCAGGTGATACAGTTAAAATTAACATCCCGCGTCCAGGTCATGCAGATCTCGTTGGAATTTCGAAATATGATTTTGATGATATTAGAAACTCGATTGAAAGATCGAGCGCAAGGGAAACTGCTGCCCGTGTTGCTGCCGGAACAATTGCCCGAAAATTTTTAGAAGAATTCGGAATAAATGTGGGAAGTTATGTTGAAAGTATCGGGGATATTTACCCTGAAACTAATTTTACAGAATCCCTTCTGTTAAATAAAATCAGAAAAGATTTTAATGCGTGGCATTTATCAAAAAGATCAGATCAAAGCGATGTACGTGTTTTAGATGATGAACATCAGAAAAAAATAATAAATAAAATTAAAATTGCTAAGAAAAGAGGGGACACATTAGGCGGCTCATTTATTGTTGTTGCAAGCAGTGTACCCGTTGGTCTTGGAACATTTATGCACTACGATAGAAGATTGGATGCTGGTATTGCCTCAGCTATTATGTCTATTAATGCTGTTAAGGGTGTTGAGATTGGGCAGGGTTTTCAGAATGCAAATGCCTTTGGTTCTCAGGTTCATGATGAAATTATAAAATCAGGACATGGTTTTACAAGAAAAACCAATCGTGCCGGCGGAATTGAGGGAGGAATAAGTACCGG
>SMVB01305415.1_pt1 | contig 10642 bp, 11 predicted proteins | sample 2456461 | NCBI WGS metagenome assembly SMVB01 (sample SAMN11095934, study PRJNA526329) | marine sediment metagenome | biome: Marine sediment; feature: Surficial sediment; material: Deep marine sediment; isolation source: Hadal surficial sediment | place: Pacific Ocean | collected 2014-05 | depth...
GATTCCGCCACCGATGATCGAAACTTTCATGCTTTAGCTCCGGGCAAGCGAGGCGCAACTGGTCGCCCAAAAAACTCCACGGGGGCGTTAGCTTCGCGATACAACATTGCGAAGTCGCTCGTCATGATGTCCCGAACTTCCTGAATCGCCAATTGCTAGCGTCAGGACCTGAACGCCGCGTATACCTCGTCGCCACCGCGTCGTCTCCGCCGGGCCACGCCAGTCTCCTGCGCCACCCGCGCCACTCCCCTCGACACCCGCCGTGCGACATTCTGATCGAACACGCTGGGAATAATGAAGTCTTCGGAAATGTGAGAATCGGGAATCACGCCCGCGATCGCTACCGCAGCAGCCACCTTCATTTCGTCGTTGATGGTGGAAGCCCGCACGTCCAGCACTCCACGGAACAGACCCGGGAAGCAGAGCGAATTGTTTACCTGGTTCGGGTAGTCGCTGCGTCCCGTAGCCATTACCCGAACGTTATCGGGCACTTCTTCCGGCCAGATTTCCGGGTCGGGGTTTGAAAGGGCGAAGACTATCGCATCGGAATTCATGAGCGCGAGCTGGTCGCTCGTTACAAGGTTTGGCCCGGCCACCCCCAGCAGCATATCGGCACCAACCAGACCTTCGGCCAGGGTCCCGGAGAAATCGTCGGCGTTCGTGAATTCGGCGTACCACTGCTTCATCTTGTTGTCACCGTAATCACGCGTGCGATTGAGCGCGCCCTGCCGGTCGAACCCGATGATGTTCGTAATGCCGTAACTGTTGAGGATCTTGGTGCAGGCTGTGCCTGCCGCACCCACTCCCGCAACGATCACCTTCATATCGTGCGGCCTCTTGTCGACAATCTTGAGCGCATTGATGACCCCGGCAAGTACCACAACCGCCGTGCCGTGCTGATCATCATGGAAAACCGGGATGTCCAGCTGTTCCCTTAGCTTCTCTTCAATATAAAAGCAGCGGGGCGCGCTGATATCTTCCAGGTTGATGCCGCCGAAGCCGGGGGCCAGAGCCTTAACGATTGCAATGATCTCGTCGGGATCTTTCGTATCGAGAACGATCGGCCAGGCGTCGACACCGCCAAATTCTTTGAACAGCAGCGCCTTACCTTCCATTACCGGAAGGGCGGCCGCGGGGCCGATATCGCCAAGCCCCAGCACGGCAGAACCGTCGGAAACGACCGCGACCGTGTGACCTTTTCCGGTGAGTGCCCACACCGCAGCAGGATCTTCATAAATAGCCATGCAAACGCGACCAACCCCCGGTGTGTATACCTTCGACATATCGTCGCGGGTGGTTACAGCTACCCGGGAGCGCATCTCGATCTTGCCGCCCACATGGAGGAGAAAAGTCTGGTCGGAAACGCTTCGAACTTTTACGTTCTCTATGGATTTAATGGCCTCGACGACCTCGGCGGCGTTATCGTGACCCGACGTGTTGATAGTGAAGTCGCGGACCATCTTGCCCTTCGACGTCTGTACCACGTCGACACCCTGCGCACTCCCACCGGCCCGTCCGATAGCGGACGTGATTTTTCCGAGCATCCCGGGCTCGTTGGGGTACTCAGACCGCACAGTAATACTGTAAGCAACCCCCGGTGTACGTTCCGCCATATTTAGTCCGCTCCAAATAGTTCAACTGACAGCTCGGTATTTGCGCCAGTGGCACAAATCGTCGTCAGTTCGATTTACGTTGAATTTGTTCCCGCTGGAAAGCACCCGAATTCTAACACCGCGACCGTTCAGGCCCCTCGTTATTTACGTGTCGGCTTTTTAATATCCTGAATACTCACGCACATCACCGCATATCCATGTTTACCCACGTTTTAAGCATGCGTTATTCTGGATAGCTGTAGATCAAAAACTGTATGGAGAGATAAATGCCAGAAACGGATGCGGCAAGTGCGCGAATTAAAGCACGACTCACAACCTGTGAGATTACGAGACGGGAAAACTTAACTCACGACCTGTTCAAGATCTGGATCAAGCCCGCTAAGCCATTCATGTTCAAGCCCGGTCAGTACTGCACGATCGGCGTCGAAGGCATTGAGCGGGCCTACTCGATTGTTTCTTCTCCCGACGAAGAAGAGATCGAGTTGTTCATCGAGGTGGTCCCGCCGCCCGATGGCAATCTCACTCCGCTTCTCGATGAGCTCGGGGTCGGGGCAGAAATGACTCTGCGACCGCGGGCAAAAGGCATTTTCGTTCTCCAGCCGCAGTACAAGCACCACATTCTGGTCGGCACAGTCACGGGGACTGTCCCCTACATTTCAATTCTTCGCAAATTCCTGAACGACCCGGAATACCCCGCGCCAGCCCGTGACGGGAACCTGGTCGCACGTGAGGATTACAGGTTCCACGTGCTCGAAGGCGCCAGCTACATGGACGAGTTCGGGTATGACGATGAACTGACTCGCCTGGCGAACGAAAACGATTTCATCGAGTTCTATCCGTCGATCTCGCGTCCGACCGAAGAGCGGAACGCAGGCTGGCAGGGGGCGGTTGGCCGGATCAACATGCTTGTCGAAGACTATGTTGAAAAACTCGGCATCGACCCAGAAGAGACCTGCATCTACGCCTGCGGTCACCCGCAGATGATCGAGGATGTAGGGCGACGGTACGCCGATACCGAATTCACCTTCCTCGAAGAGCGTTTTTGGAAAGAAGACGACTAGGCGTTTTCGGACCGTAACTTCCCTGCTCGCCAGGGAGAGATTGTGGTGCGGGCAAGTCCAGGTGACAACCCGGCTTTTACGCGGGGAAAAACCTGACGCAACTCCGGTGCGAAAACGGCTGTCAGCCGCTGCCGACCTTATACTGTCGCGTCTAAATCCCTTAATAAAACGAAACCAGCGATCTCCGGCATTGACCCGGACAAAAAAGGAACCGAAAAAATGGCAGAACGAATCGGATTTGTCGGACTCGGCATCATGGGCAAGCCAATGGCCAAAAACCTGGTCAAGGCGGGATATGACCTGACGGTTTTCGACGCGTTTTCGTCCGCAGCCGTCGATGAACTGGTCGCCGAAGGTGCGACGGCAGCCTCCTCGTCCACGGAAGTCGCATCGAAGTCCGACACCACTATCGTGATGGTTCCCGACGGCCCGGACTCGGAGGCTGTCGTCCTTGGTGATAACGGGCTGCTGGACGGTGCCTCCGCTGGCGACCTTATCGTCGATATGTCTTCGATAGCACCGAGCTACTCGCGGTCTATCCAGGCCGCCTGCGCCGAGAAAAATGTCAACTTCATCGACGCACCGGTTTCCGGTGGCGAACCGTTCGCTATTTCCGGCGACCTCGCGATCATGGTCGGCGGCAGCGCTAGCGATTTTGAGCGGGCGAAGCCACTCTTCGATGTGACAGGCAAGTCGAGTGTGCTCTGCGGGGCCATCGGGGCGGGGAACATTACAAAACTCGCCAACCAGATCGTTGTCGGTGCCAACATTCACGGCCTCGCCGAAGCGCTGGTCCTCGCAACTAAGGCCGGGGTGAACCCGGAAACTGTTTTCAATGCCATAAAGGGCGGACTCGCGGGGTCCAACGTAATGAACGCCAAGGGCCCGATGATGTTCGAACGCAACTTCGCACCCGGCTTCCGGGTCGAACTCCACTACAAGGACATTAACAATGCGGTTGCCACGGCGAACGAGCTCGATCTGCCATTACAGGTCACTGCAAACCTCCAGCAGGTCCTGGCGGCGCTGATGGCCTGGGGTGAGGGTAAAAACGACCACTCGGCGATACTGCACTATGTCGAAAAGCTCGCGGGCGTGGAAGTAACGAACAAGTAGGCACGAGAGCGCCGGGGGAGATTCTGCGAATAGTGCCGTTGCCAACCCCTTCTTATCGGCGAGAACTTCAGGTTGAGGTGGATTCGTCGGGTGTTCCCGGGTTGTAATCAAGCGACCCCGAAGATGGGCAGCAGCATAGCCATTAGCAGAAGAAACAGGTTCCGCTGAACATTTCGCTGGTCAAGATTCACCGCGGCCGTTACGGGATATTCGCTGCGGACGCCTGTTGAGCCGATCTGAGCAATAGTTTGTGTGGATTGCATGTCTGGTGTGGCTCCCCTCAGTAAGTTGCTTTCAAAATGTCCGGGACGTGAGCGCAAGGGGGTCACGCCCGTCCCGACAAATTCAAAGCTACCTGTGGAAAGCCGAATGAAAATCAGACGCACGTACTAACCGGGCTGGTACAGGTATACCAACTCCTCCACAAACACAGCGGGATGCCTACCGGCTCGAATAAACCTCGGTATCGGGGAAAAAGGCGACCCAGGCAAACCAGAACATCTCCATTGCAGGGAGACGGATCAGCGAACGACCGTCTTCTGCCAGCAGGGCTTCGTCGGTCGCGGTCCATGCCATGCCGGACTCGTCCAGTAATCGATACTGACTACCCCCGGCTTCTTCAATCTTGAAAACGTGACTGCCACGGTCGTACACGCCGACGACGCCTGTCGCCGGGTGGCCTACAAGTACCGCTTCGAGATCACCTACCGACGCGTTGATCACGCGCTCGGCGGTCACCCGTTCGACCGAAAATGCCACCGCTTCGCCCACCCCGGAACTAATCCCAACAACATTGTCTTTTTCGGGAAGTCGGCCGTCGACGCTGAAGGTCGGGAACATGGCATCGGGACTGTTCCGGTATTCGAAGTAGGCTGAGCCAATTTGCCGGGGAGCCAGGTATGAACGTTCATACCCGGTATCCAGCGACACCACGGTCGTATCCGGATGTTTTTTCACCCACTCCTGCCAGGTTGTGACGGTTACCGGGAATCGAGCGAGTTTTTTTCCAGAATGTGCCAGCTCGCCGACAACGGGCTCGCCGGTCAGCGAGTGCCACAGTGTATTGGTCGTCCTGTCGTACATCAGCTTGTTGTTCTGGTACAGGAACCCCGAGGTGCCGAACGTCACGTCCTTGCCATCCAGCTCGGCGTCGTACACGACACCCAGTCCACAAAGCGTTCAGAACACAAAGGTGATGAGTTCACCCCCGAGCCGGTCGTTTGCAAGTTCGTGCCAGCCCATAATCCGGTGCGGATAGGCCCGGGACTCGCCGTTGACGGTCACGCCAAACACCGGTTCATCGGGAAGCAGAAAATCCACCTCGCTGGCGGAAACCGTTTTCGGGAATTCAAGGGGCGGGATGCCATCTCTCACCACGCCACCCCACTGGACCGTCCAGAGCGGAATCCGGCTGGGAACACCGGCGTAGATGAACTGCCTGAAAGAGGGATCGATGGACCCGAGCAGCTCGCTCCGCCATTCGTCAAATCCCCTCAGTTCTGCCTGGGGCGGGTCCTGTCTGCTCATCCACGAAAACCACGGGGCGACCAGCACGAAGTCGCCACCTACCGATTCGCCGGTGATTTTTTCCAGAGCCCGCGCTATTTCCAGGGCGAGATCAGGGTCGAACGTTCGTCCCGCAGCCTCGACCAGCACGGGAACGAGACCGCGGTGACCGTTCTTGCCGGCGGTAATGACCGCACCCTTGTCGGCCGCGCCGTACCGGCCAATTATTTTCCACATGATGTCGACGGCTTCATCCTCCAGCGCGGTCAACGGGACCTCTGGCTTGGTGGTCGGCTGAACGTCTGCACCGGAATCGGGTGCCTTCGGCGTTATCGCCGCGGTCGCTGGAGTTGGCTTTGGCGCCGTGGGGTTCTGTTCCGGCCCTGGCTTGCCGAGCCCCCCCGAGCCGCCGCAGGCAACGGTCCCGAGCAGGGTGATGAAAAATAGCGCCAGCAGGGTCGCTCGCAGTTGTGTCATTGCACTAAGAACTACGACGTAACCAGCAGGTCCAGATGTCCGGGTCCTCAGCCATCGACATCAATGCCCGCAGCCTCTAAGAACGCTGCGCATCGGCCCAGCGACTGGGCCGAATCCCGGCCTTCGCAAATAAGAATGACGTTTCCGTACACCGCGTAGTCGGCATACATCGGGGTGAGTGAATCTCGGAACGCGCCGCCGCCGCGCCGGTCGCGTGTGCCCACGTTCCAGCGCACATCAACTTCCCGGAGCATCGCATCGGGACCCGTCACCTCGTCGGCGTATCCGGACCCACTTTCGATAGCGGTAGCGTGATCGGGGTAAATCCGCAATTCATACTGGACGGGTTCGCTATTCGCGGGCGTGTAATAAATCAGGTAGGCACCGGTGGCGTCGGGCAGCTCGCTCACGTCATACACTCGGGCCCTCTTGAACCCAATCCGCGTGAAATCGTCGATATCCCGCACAATCTCGTCTGGCGTCACCTTCAAAAAGGTCGCGTCGCCACTGCCCCCACACCCGACACCCGCGATGACGGTGAAAAGTATCGCGAATAGCAGCTGTACGCGGTAGCGCTGCACAGGTGCCGCATTCACCGACGGACTAAACAGAATCGTCGTCAGCGTCGCCGTCGCCTTCCTCGTCGATTTGCGCCACGTCGCTCAAAAACTGTTCGATTTCAGGTGAAAGTGAAACCCCACCCATTTGCTGGTCCGGCGAATCAACAGGTTCCTCACCCGGGTTGTCGCCCGCCGACTCATCGTCGCTGCCACGTTCGAAACGTTCCACCATGTCTCTCAGTGCCGGGTTGTCGTTCATCGCCGGGGTCACCTGGTCGTACTGTTTTTCGGCCATCTCGATCTCAGGCAACTCGCGGCTGAACCCGTACAGATCGGAAAGCACCGTCAGTATGCGGGCGCTGCCGGCGTAGTCGTCATCAAGTTTGAGATACAGCGGCAGGTGAACCATTAGCGAAAGCGTTTCGAGGTCGAGCTCGCTGCGTGCCCGCTCGGATATCTGGGACGACATCGAGGTGGGGCCCTGGTACCTGGAGGTGCTGAGCTTCACGCCGCCGAAATCGGACGGCGGTTCCCACCCCCGGGCCGACCCCGTCACGGGCAATGGCCGGGAATGCGGGACAGAATCGTACATTCCGCCGATCTGCACATATCGGGTCACGTTCAACGCCTTGAGGATCTCGATTATCGAATCGTTGAAGTCTTCGGCAAACGCATGGGGCTCGAGCAGCTGCAGCAGTACGAGGTCGGGTGCATCTTTGCGACGGGCGATCCGTACGACTGTGTTCGGGACTCGGACCGAGCGGACTCCGTCGCGAACCCGAATTTCCGGACGGTAGCGGGTGAAGTCGTAGAACTTACCGGGCCGGTCGAGCTGCCCTATCCGCTCTGCCGCGTACATCCTCCCCAGTCGACGCAGCACGATCTGCCCCACGTTGCCGACATTTATCCACGGCTTGAGAATGGCGATGCAGTGCGGGTCGCGCAATGGTATGTCAGGGATGTTTATTTCAAAATCACCGATTTTCATGATCTGAATTCCACCCACAGGATACACGGCTCGCTATCTGACACGATGCCATCGCAGCTTTCCTTCTATGGATCACCGGTCAAACAACGATGGCTGGCCCGCCCCGTCAAACGAATACTGGCTATGGCACGGTGCTAGAATCCGCCCCGTCCTACCCAACCACAGCTTTGAACAGCCCAATTCAGGAAACCAGACCCATTCCATGGCAAACAAGTTCGTATTTCTACCCCCGCAGTCATCGCTGGTTTCCCGGTGGATCCCGCGCCTGCTCGATAGTGCACCAGGCTGGACCATCGTTGCGCCCGAGTCCGCAGAGGACACTAAACGGGAACTGGCCGACGCCGATGCAGCTTTCGGGACCATGAACCGGGAATTGATAGCCGCGGCGCCGAAGTTAAAGTGGCTGCAGGCACCGGCTGCCGCACCCGACGCCGGGTACTACTTCGACGAGTTGATCGCCCACCCGACAAAGGTCACGAATTTCCGTGAGATCTACAACGACCACATCTCGGTCCAGATCCTGACCTACATCCTGAGTTTTACGAAGCACACCCACCTTTACAGGGACTACCAGAACGAACGCGACTGGCACAAACTCGACGCGCCAAATCACGATATATTCCTGCCCGAATCGACGGTGCTCATCGTCGGCGTTGGCGGCATCGGCACGGAAACGGCAAGGCTGTGCAAGACGCTTGGCATGCACGTGCTGGGGATCGACGCCCGGCGCGAGGACAAGCCGGAGTGGGTCGACGACATGTTCGGTCCAGATCAGCTTGACGCACAGCTGCCGAATGCCGATTTCGTGGTCCTGACGATTCCCCATACCCCATCGACCGAAGGACTGTTCAACGCAGCGAAGTTCGCACTCATGAAAGATTCGGCGCTGTTCATCAACATCGGCAGGGGAATGACCACGAAACTCGACGATCTGAACGACGCGCTGCGATCGGGCGGGATAGCCGGTGCGGCCCTCGATGTGTACGAGATCGAGCCACTACCGGCCGATCACCCGCTCTGGGACGCTCCAAACACCATCCTCACCCCGCATATCGCGGCGCAGGGCGGGCGGCACCTCGAAGAGCGCCGGTTCGAGATTGTCCTTGAGAACTTCAGGCACTTCGCAGCAGGAGAACCGCTGCGCAACGAAGTCGACAAGGCCAACTGGTTCTAAGTGCCATTGGCACGTTTACTTGAGGACATCTGAATTTGGAATTCTGTCCTTAATGACGCCGTCCAAGTAACGAGGAATAACAGTTGTCACGAATCAAACCGCTCGTAGTCCATATCGATGCAAAAGAGTCTCCACTGGAGCTCGAACGAATAGCCCTTGCCGGAATCGATTGCGAGATCGTCTCGGTCGCCGTTTCATCCGAAGGCGAGATCATTGAGGCCGTCAAGAACGCAACCGTGATCCTCAACGATCACTCTCCGGTCACCCGCTTGATGGTCGACGAACTCGAAAACTGCAAGCTCATCATTCGCTACGGCCACGGCTACGACACCGTCGATGTCGATGCCTGCACCGAGGCCGGGATCATCGTCACAAACATCGCCGGTTCGACATCCGAAGAGGTTTCCAACCACGCACTGGCCCTGCTCCTGGCATCGGCACGCGAACTGAAACGGCTTGATCTGGCCACTACGTCAGGCAGGTGGGACGAGGTCTACTCGAGATCGATCCTCAATCACATCTACGGCGAGACGGTCGGCATCGTCGGGTTCGGGTGGATAGGGCGCGCAATGGCAAGAAAATGCAAGGCCCTGGGCATGACGGTGCTGGTGAACGACCCTTACGTCGGCGATCATCTGGCAGTCGAATACCAGGTGGAATTCGTCTGTAAAGATGAACTCCTTGAACGCTCCGACTATGTAACGCTCCACGTTCCGCACCTCGATAGCACCCACCACTTCATCGACGCTGTCGCCCTCGACCTGATGAGGCCCACGGCCTACCTTGTGAACACTTCTCGTGGGCCTGTCGTCGACGAGCAAGCCCTGATCGCCGCGCTGAGGGCGGGGAAGATCGCCGGCGCCGGGATAGATGTCTACGAGCAGGAACCGCTGTTAGTCGATAACCCGCTGCTGAGCATGGAAAACGTGATCTGCACTCCGCACGTCGCCGGTTCAAGCGAAATCGGCTGGGAAATTATCCGCAGGCGAGCCGGTGAAGAAGCGGCACGGGTCCTGCGCGGAATGCGTCCTGAAGTGGTCGTAAACCCGGAAGTTCTGGGCCGGATGTCACTCTAATCATGAGATCGACATCGGCCAGTAACGCCAGTAACGCCAGTAACGAACATGTGCAGGCAATCGTGATGCAAACTGCGGCCGATCGCCGCGATTCCCTCTCGTTCTGCACCTAAACACATAGTGCCTGTTACTAAAAATGATGACCTGCGTGAGTGACCACCCTTAAACCTTCCCGGCAACAGTTCCGTATAATCCCGGTAACGGTCTTGACTCAGGCGGAGCGATCGTGGGTAGAAAAACTTGACTACCCGGATTTGCGATTCAAGAAGGAGGTGGTCTGTTTAATGTGTAGTACCAAACGAGGTGCCCTGCATTAATGTAGGGCGCCCTACAGTAGGGCACCTCAAGGGTAGGGCCACCCGGTCAGCAGAAGCCAAGCGCGGCTATCCTGACCCGGTGGTCCTACTCGCGTCTGCGACACAAGCATGTGCGCCCGATTCCTTCTCCCCGGGGAGAAGGTTAGGTTGAGGGGAAATGTTCCCGGCCATACAACTGATCGAGTAGAAAACAGTCCATCTAATCCCCTAAATTCATGATCAGACATTTCACCGCCACGGGATTCGTCGTCCACCAGGACGCGACACTACTGCACTGGCACCAAAAGGTTCGGGAATGGCTCCCCCCCGGAGGGCACGTCGAACCGAACGAAGACCTGGTGCAGGCGACCCTGCGTGAGATCAAGGAAGAGACCGGCTTCGATGCCGAGATTGTTCCCACCCAGCCGGTACCGGATATCTCGAACCTCGAACTGGTCGCGGCACCCTATGCAGTGATGATCGAAGATGTGATTGATGATGTACACGGCAAGCACCAGCACATCGATCACATCTACTTCGCAAGGGTGACCGGGGTTCCGGGGGATTTACCCGGCAGCGTCGAGAAACGGCCCAATGCCCCCGACGGCTGGCGCTGGGTGACGCTTTCGGAACTGCAAGCCGAAACAGCGTTCCCGATTCCCAGCGGCGAAAAAAAGCCACCACCCGAAGATGTACTAAAACTCGGTGAAGCAGCGATTCGGCACGTTTCTGGGCTTTAGGGACCTAGCGAAACGATGCTGCGTCTCCCGATCCC
>SMVB01030470.1_pt1 | contig 10641 bp, 5 predicted proteins | sample 2456461 | NCBI WGS metagenome assembly SMVB01 (sample SAMN11095934, study PRJNA526329) | marine sediment metagenome | biome: Marine sediment; feature: Surficial sediment; material: Deep marine sediment; isolation source: Hadal surficial sediment | place: Pacific Ocean | collected 2014-05 | depth 0-1...
CAATTCCTTCCCAAGCCGTATGTCCGCATGCTGACTCAGCCGAATCAGGATTACATGACTGCGCTCGATGCTTACCGTCGGCTGAATTTCCTGCCGGGATACGGCGCTACGGCTGACGAGTTGTTTACGGATTACCTCGTCGCCAAGAGCCGCAATGCCGGCAGCCTCAACGAGGTGCTGGGCTTCAGTGAGCGCTTGAAGGAGATTCCGGATCGCGAGGCGCTCAGCGAGGTGCTGGTGGCCGAGTTCTGGGACCGGCGCACGATGAGTGCGATGCAGCGGGGCGATCGGGATGAGGCCTTGCTGTTTGCCACCCGCGCACTGAATTTGCCAACCGACGAGCGGCGCCGGGTCGTCGCGGAATTGTACGGTCGGGACTATGCGAACCTCGGTGGCACGATTCGCACGCCCGAGCCGTTGCGTGCGCTGGAGCTCGATCTGAATTCCGGCCTGGTGACGACGCTCGACAGGACGCATCGTGTCGACATCTGGCAGATCACCGATGGGGTGCCGCGCCGTGTGCTGCGCCTGACGCTGCTGGCGGAAGAAGTCTTTCCCCTGCAGCGTCGTCTCATATACCAGGGTGGCGCGAACGGCAAACGCATCGTGCTGACGATGGAGACGGATCATTCGCGGCCCGGCGACATCGCCATCGAATTACGTGCGCCATCCGGCCGACAGGTGCAACTCGTGCTGAGTCCGGATGCCGAGGTTGCCGATGAGGGTCGTTACCGATTCGATTCGCGGCGTAATGCGGATTTGCGTGCCTTGCTCGACGAGAATATCAACGGCACATGGTCTGCGTATTTCACCGATACCCAGCAGGGCATCGGCGGTAACCTGACCGGCTGGTCCATCCGTATCGACGGTCATGCAGCCGAAGCACCGGCGGGTGTTGCGACCGAAGCGATCCTGATCCCGGAACCCGGTGTTGCCCGCCAGATCAAAAGTGTACTTGCTCCGGGGGGGCGCCGCGCCTTGACCTGGTCCGCCGACGAGACGGCACGCGGCGACATACTCGTCTGGAATATTGCGAGTGGCGAGATTCTCGCGCGTATTCCGCGGCCTGAAAATTTTTCCGGCGCGCGCTTCGCTCGCGGGCAGTCGGGTGTATTCATCACTGCTCGCAACACGGCCGAGCTATGGGACATCGAGCGTGCGGACCTGACGCAGCGCATTACGATCGAGCCGTCGTTCCGGCCGGTGATGTCAGAGAACGGTTACATCCTGATCGTCAATACCGTGCTCGAGGAAGGCGGCGATGCACTGTCCATATGGGATCTCGAACAGGCGGCCGAGATCGGCAGCCTGGTCACCGGCAGCGTTGCCGAGCTCGTGGCCGTCGACTCGACCGGCCGCTACATGGCGGTCAGCGATGGTGAGCGGCTGGTGCGCTTGTGGTCGGTCGCTGATGGCACGCTGGTGCACGAGTTCGATCATGCGTCAAAGCCGATTCGCATTCGCTTCGATCCGAGCGGGCGCTGGCTGCTGACCGAGGATGCCGCGCATCATCTGCGGGTCTGGTCGCTCGATAACCCGGGCGAGCCGCTGATCTCGCGTCAGGGCAGCAGTGCCTGGAGCGCCCGCATTGTCGACGGATCGATCCTGCTGGGCTCGCTGGACCGCGGTTTTCGGCTCATGAGCCTGCGCGGTGGCGAACGCACCGGGGAGGTCATGCGGCACGGCATACCGGTAACACGCCGCGCCACCGATAATTTCGTTGCGCCGCTGTTGCTGGCGACAGAGTTCGGTTTTGCCGTGACCTACGACGGCCGTGAAGCGATCAAGATCTGGCGTTTACCGCCTTCGGTTACGCAGGTCGAGGCCGCCGCAGACGCCGTGCCGGCGCCGCGTACTACCGTGCGGCTCATGATCAGGGACAATACGGCGGCAATCAGTCCGGACGGCCGTCAGCTCGCGGTCGCAACGAACGCGGGCGACGTCCGCATCCTGCCGGCCGATCAGCGTGCGTTGCTGTTGCCGGGCGTCAGTCTGGCTCCGGCGTTCATCGGTCATCTCGACTCGATCACACGGACCACATTTGACCCTTCCGGTCGGCTCGTCGCGAGCGGCTCGTTCGACGGCAGCGTGCGTGTATGGGAGTCGGCGTCCGGTGCCCCGCGAAGTTTCTTCAGTAACCATTCGGATGGCGCCGTGCTCGAGTTGGTATTCACGCCAGACAGTCAGTATGTGATTTCGGCGACGCGCCGGTCGGTCATCGTGACCGATGTCGACAGTGGGGACCAGATCGCGCAGCTGCAGATTCACAGCGAGCGCCCGCAACTGTCGGTCAGCAGAGACGGTCAGCGCATCTATATCGCAGGGAATCGGGGCGGTTTGACGCGCTGGTTGTGGCGTGGCGGCGTGACCGAATCATTGATCGGCCCGGATTCCGGCATCCGTCGGGCCGCGGTCAGCGCGGACGAGAGCCTGATCGTGACCGTCGACGTCAAACGCCAGATCCGCGCGTGGGATGCCACGACGATGACCGCACGGAAACGGATGGTCCGCACCCCGGCGGCCGTCGATTACCTGTACCTCGCACCGGATAACAGCCAGATTCTCGTCCAGGCCGGCGTCTGGCTGAGTCTGATATCGCTGCGTCCGGATGGCCTCGAGCACCAGGTGACGCGATTGCTCGAGCGTCCGCCGGCCGCGGTCGCGGCGGTCGATTCCGGCATGCTGGCATTCGTCCTGACGCAAACCGGCACCGCGCAGCCGGAGGTTCGACAACTCATGCTGGCGACGCCGACGGCCGAACCGATGGACCAGCGCGTCGAACCCTTCATTCAAGCCATCGAAGCGCGTCTGAGCCTGACCCTCACCGATTGGGGCGAGCCGCTGGAGTTGCACTGACGCCGGCCAGCTGGTGTGGGGAGCCGCTGCTCCCACAACCGCTGTTGGAATCGACGGGTATTCTCTGCGTGAATTTGTGACCGGATTCCGGTCACGCGCTTGCGTCAGGCACTGTCTGAATACTAAACTGCGGCGTGCTCACGTCGATGATGTCAACGACATGATTGGATATCAGCCTCACTGCCGGTTTAATCGCCTTGCCGTTCTGGCCATGGCGCTGCTGCTGAGCAATATCGCAATGCTGTCCTGCGCCATGGCGTATGCCGTGTGTGCAGACTGCCCGGCGCATCCGCCCGCCCTTTGCCTGGACTCCTGTGGTGTGGTGCAAGCCGTTACTGGCGACAAAGCTCCGGACGGCACGTCCGGCACCCGTCCACCGGCCGCATTCAGCGTCACGCGGGTGACAACAGAGCCGGCTTTCGCTGCAGTCACCGGCAACGCCGGCGCGCGCAACGCCATTTTCCACGCTCCCTCGCCCCCACTTCATCTGCGCTTCTGCGTCTTTCTGAAATAGCCGCCTGTTCACACCGGGTCTGACCCGACCCATACCCGATTCTTAATCAAGTTCGCGCGATATCCAGCTTGTGAAAAGCCGTGCGTGGCACGCAACTCGGCAACCGAGTGGCTCTATTCGGGAAAGAATATGCTGCAAAAACTTTTATCTATTGTTGTGACGCTGTCTGTCGTCATGCTGTCCGGCGCAAATGCGGATGACGTTGCCCCGCCGGGTTTGCCCGCCTTGCCCGGCGATCAGCCTCTGCATCTGCGCGATGCACTGGACCGGGCGCTCGCAACGAATCAGGGCCTTGCCGAGTTACGGCTACACGCCGAGTCTCTCGGTGCGGTTCCGTCGCAAGTCGGTGCGTTGCCGGACCCGGTACTGGGGTTGAATGCCCTGAACCTGCCGACCGACACCTTCAATCTCGATCAGGAGCCGATGACCCAGATGCAGGTCTCGCTGAGTCAGGCCTTCCCCTTTCCGGGGAAACGCGGTCTGCAACGAGCTGCGGCGGAATATGAAGCATCCGCTGCGACCAAGCAGGTGCTCGACAAACGGCTGCAGGTCGCTGCCGGAGTTCGGGCTGCCTGGTGGCAACTTGTTTATCTCGATCGGGCCATTGAAATCGTCGAACAGAACCAGGCTCTGATGCGGGATTTCATTCAGATTGCCCAGACAAAATACAAAGTCGGCAAAGGTTTGCAGCAGGATGTGCTGCTCGCGCAACTGGAGCTGTCCCGGCTGCTCAATCGGCGCATTCCTCTGCGGGCCATGAGAGGCGCCTCACAGGCAGACCTGAACGCGCTGATGGATCGTGCCCCGAATCAGCCGGTGCGGCTGCCGCCGGTATCGGCGTCTGATATTCATCTTCCGGAACTGCCGCCCGAGTCCGAGCTGCTACAGGGCGCTGTGGCAGCTCGCCCGTTGCTCGCGGTCGAGCGGGAGCGCACGGCGGCGGCCCGGGCGCGACTGGAGCTGGCGAAAAAGGCGTACTACCCGGATTTCAAGCTGGGCGCGGCTTACGGGTTTCGGGATGCGGCGGACGCGTCGGGCCGGAATTTACCTGATCTTGCAACGTTTCGGCTCAGTATCAATCTGCCGATTTACTCCGGATCAAAACAGAGCAAGGCGATAGAGCAACGCAGCAGCGACTATTTTCGGCGCAAGCACGCCCTTAACAAGACTCTGCGTTCCGTTCAGGCCGACATCGCGAGAAATTATGCTTATTACCAGGCCTCTCGTGATCAGGTGTCTTTGTATGGCACCGCCATAATCCCCCAGGCACGCCAAACCGTTGCCGCCATGCTGTCGGCGTACCAGGTCAACCAAGTCGATTTTCTCAACGTCCTGAATGCGCAGATCATGCTGTACGACGCCCGGATCAGCTATTGGGAAGCATTGAGTGACGCCAAACAATTCCTGGCCAGGCTTGCCGCATCTGCCGGCGCGGAGGACCTCTATGAATAACACCGTTACACCCATCGTTTTGCTTGTCAGCTTGGCGGCGCTCGGCGCGGCGGCCGGTGGTTACTGGTTTGGCACACAGTCAGCGGACACCACGGCGGATGTCTCTTCCGCTTCGTCGACCGGATCATCCCCCGCCGGGAGAAAGCCGCTGTTTTACCGTCATCCGATGAATCCGGACGTTACCTCGCCCGTGCCAGCGAAGGATTCGATGGGCATGGACTATGTCCCGGTATACGCCGATGACGGTCAGACCGCGGGGCCCGCCGGGACCGTGCAGATCGATCCGGTCACGGTACAGACCATCGGTGTACGCACGGCCACGGCAGTGCGTCGCTCCCTGTCGCGCTCGATACAAACCGTCGGGCGGGTGGATTACGATGAGCAGCGACTGGTCCGGCTGCATCCGAAGACAGAAGGCTGGATCGAGCAACTGTTCGTCGACACAACGGGCGCAGCAGTGCGCCGGGATGCAGTCCTGCTCAGCCTTTATTCGCCGCAGCTGGTATCGACGCAGCAAGAATACGTGCTGGCGTTCAAAAACCTTGAAACGCTGCGCGCCAGCCCCTTTCCGGACGTGCGACAGGGTGCGGCGGAGCTGCTGGAAACAACGCTCCAGCGGTTGCGGTTTCTGGACGTTCCGGAGCACCAGATTGCTGATCTGATCAGGACGCTAGAGGTCAGGAAAGAGCTGCATATTCACTCACCCGCGGATGGCATCGTCATCCACATCGGCGCCCGCGAGGGCCAATACGTCACCCCGCAGACCGAGCTTTATACGATTGCCGACCTGTCGAAGGTCTGGGTATATGTCGACATCTACGAGGATGAATTGCCCTGGGTGCACGTGGGCGACCAGGCCACCATCAAGGTCGCGGCGCTTCCCGGAGAAACTTTCCAGGGTACGCTGAGCTATATCTATCCCTATGCGGAACGGAAAACGCGGACCATCAAGGTCCGCATGGAATTCGATAACCCCGGTCGGTTACTGAAGCCGGATATGTTTGCTGATGTCAGCATCGCAGCGAGCGTCCTCCCGGATGTAATCGTGGTGCCATCGGAAGCGATTATCCGGTCCGGGGTGCGGGAGCAGATATTTGTTCAGCGCGCACCGGGAAAATTTGAACCGCGGGAGGTCACGCTCGGCGTCAGTAGTCAGGGCTGGACAGAAATCAAGGCGGGCATCGAAGCCGGTGACGAAGTGGTGGTCTCTGCGCAGTTCCTGATCGACTCGGAATCAAAGCTCCGCGAAGCGACCGCCAAAATGCGGGAGATCAGCAATGATTAAGCGGGTCATCGATGCGTGCCTGGAAAACCACTTCCTGGTGATCATCGCGACCCTGCTGGTGCTGGCGGCGGGGCTCTGGGCGGTGCGTACCATGCCGCTCGACGCCATTCCGGATCTCTCGGACGTACAGGTGATCATTTTTACCGAGTATCCCGGGCAGGCGCCACAGCTCGTCGAAGATCAGGTCACTTACCCGCTGACCACCGCAATGCTCGCCGTGCCCTATGCCAAAGTCGTACGGGGCTATTCATTCTTCGGGCTTTCCTTCGTCTACATCATTTTCGAGGACGGCACGGACATGTACTGGGCGCGTTCCCGGGTCCTCGAGTACCTCAATTTCGTCAGTGGCCGTTTGCCGGAGGGTGTGACCCCGCGCCTCGGGCCGGATGCCACCGGTGTGGGATGGATCTACGAGTATGCGCTCGTCGATCGCAGCGGCCGGCATGATCTGGCCGAGCTTCGTTCGATTCAGGACTGGTATCTGCGCTACCCGTTACAGACCGTGCAAGGGGTGGCCGAAGTGGCCTCGGTCGGGGGCTACGTCAAACAATACCAGGTCGAAGTCGATCCCAACATGCTGGCGGCATACGGCATTCCTCTCAGCAAGGTCAGATACGCCATTCAGCGATCGAATAGTGACGTCGGCGGGCGGCTGATTGAAATGGCCGAGACCGAGTACATGGTACGCGGGCTCGGTCGTATTCAGTCGCTGCAGGATCTGGAATCTGTCGCCGTCGGCGTGGACGCGCGGGGCACGCCGGTGCGCCTGAAAGATATCGCCCATATCCAGTTTGGCCCGGAACTGCGCCGTGGCCTGGTCGAACTGGATGGCATGGGCGAGGTCGCCGGCGGGATCGTGATCATGCGTTATGAGGAAAATGCGCTGGCCACGATCCAGCGCGTCAGGGCGAAGCTTGAAGAGCTAAAGGACGGGCTGCCGGAAGGCGTCGAGATCGTGCCGGTCTATGATCGGGGTGATCTGATCGAGCGCGCCGTCGCGAATCTGTCCACGACGCTGGTCATCGAGTTTGCCCTGGTTGCACTGGTGTGTGCGCTGTTCCTGCTGCATCTTCGTTCCGCGCTGGTTACCATCCTGGTGCTCCCGGTCGGTATCCTGATCGCTTTTATTGCGATGCGGCTGCAAGGGATCAACGCGAACATCATGTCGCTGGGCGGTATCGCCATTGCCATCGGCGCCATGGTCGATGGGCCTATCGTATTGACCGAAAACGCGCACCAGCATCTCGAGCGCGCGCGCGCGGATGCGGGCAGGCCGCTGACCTCGCAAGAACGCTGGCGTGTCATTGGCAAGGCGGCGCGCGAGGTCGGGCCCGCACTGTTCTTCTCGTTGCTGGTGATCGTGGTGTCCTACTTTGCGATCTTCACTCTGGAGGCGCAGGAGGGCCGTCTGTTCAAGCCGCTCGCATTTACCAGCAGCTATTCGATGGCGGCGGCCGCGATTCTTGCCATCATGCTCGTGCCGTTGCTGACCGGGTACCTGATCCGCGGTCGCATCCTGCCGGAGCAGAAGAACCCGATCAACCGCTGGCTGCATGCGGCGCATGCGCCGCTGCTCGGCCTGCTCCTGCGCTGGCAGAAAACCACCCTGGTCATCGTGGCTGCCGCTTTGGCGCTGACCTGGTACCCCGTATCGAAGTTGGGCAGCGAATTTATGCCACCTCTGGATGAGGGCGATATTCTCTACATGCCGACGACGTTTCCGGGCATATCGATTACCAAGGCGAAAGAGTTGCTGCAGCAAACCGACAAGATTCTCCGCAGCTTCCCGGAGGTGGCATCGGTATTCGGCAAAGCCGGCCGTGCCGAGACCGCGACGGACCCGGCGCCGTTGTCCATGATCGAAACGATCGTCAGGCTCAAACCGAAAGATCAGTGGCCGGACGCCGGCAAGACGACGCAGCAGTTGATGCGCGAAATGGACGCGGCGATCAGGTTTCCGGGTGTCGCCAACACCTGGACGATGCCCATAAAGACTCGCATCGACATGCTTTCTACCGGTATCAAGACGCCGGTCGGGGTCAAAATCAGCGGGCCCGATCTCGACGAACTGCAACGAATTTCCAACGCCGTGGAACAGGCCATGAAGGCCATGCCCGAAACGCTTTCGGTATTCGGTGACCGGACGGTCGGCGGTTACTTTATCGATCTCGATATACGCCGCGACGCGATCGCGCGACATGGCCTGACGGTCGGCGACGTGCAGGACGTGATCATGACGGCGATTGGCGGCATGCGCGTGACCGAGACGATCGAAGGGCTCGAACGGTATTCGGTAAATTTACGGTATCCGCGGGAATTGCGCGACGATCCGCAGGCCTTGCGGCGGGTTCTGGTACCCACACCGGGTGGCGCGCAGATACCCCTGGGGCAATTGGTCGATATCACCCTGGTACGTGGCGCACCGGTGATCAAAAGCGAGAATGCCCGGCCGAACGCATGGGTGTACATCGATCTGAAGACCTCCGACATTGGCGGTTTTGTGGCAAAAGCCAAAAAAGTCCTGGCGGACCAGGTCGACATACCGTCTGGCTACATGATTACCTGGTCAGGTCAATTTGAATATATGGAACGGGCAAGCGCGCGCCTGCGCATCGTGATTCCGCTGACGTTGTGCCTGATCTTCCTGTTGCTGTATGTTAATTTTCGCAATGTGGCAGCGCCGGCCGTTGTCATGCTGTCGGTGCCGTTTGCACTGATCGGCGGCTTCTGGCTGGTCTACTGGTCCGGGTTCAATATCTCGGTCGCAGTCGCAGTGGGCTTCATCGCACTTGCCGGCGTGGCGGTAGAAACCGGCATCCTGGTGCTGACTTTCATCGAGGAAACGGTGAACGAGCGTCGGCGGCAAAAAGCCAGGGCGTATCGTCTGGGTGAAACCGATAGGCCGACCCTGTCAAAACAAGAGATCCGGGCAGCCATTCATGCCGGTACCTCCCGCCGGGTCCGGCCGGTTGTAATGACTGCCACGTCAACCATCGTGGGTTTATTGCCCATCATGCTTGGCACCGGCACCGGCTCGGACGTGATGCAGCGAATCGCGGCGCCGATGATCGGCGGCATGCTGACGACGACGGTACTGTGTCTGCTGGTGCTGCCGGTCATCTACGGGTTCGTGCTGAACTGGCGGGAGTCACGTCAATCATTCCCGGATTCCGGACTCGCTGCGGACGAGGCCTCAGTGACGTAGAGAGGATCAGCCGCGTTGCGCATCGCGCATTCCGACGTGCCCAAATACCTAGGCACCTAAGTGGAACTCCCGGTTTAAAATCATGCCGATGGACGGTAGACTCCGAGTATCAGGTGAGCCTATGTCATGTTGTCTGGAAGGAGAGGGCCATGAAACGGTTGATGGTGAAAAATTCGGTATTCTTGCTGCTCGTTGCGGGGCTGATCTGGACTGCCTCGGCAAACGCGGTACCTTCTTTTGCGCGCAAATACGATATGAACTGTTCGGGGTGCCATACCGCGTATCCCCAATTGAACTCGATCGGACGTGAATTCAAAGAGACCGGCTATCGGTTTGCCACGGACAGCGCCAAGGGCGTGAATCAGGAGATTTCAGATTTTCTGCAGCTGGAGAAGCATGTTCCGATGTCCGGCATCCTGATATCGCGCCCCTACGACAAGAAGGATTCAGGCGATGCAAAAGTTCGTGCGATACATGAGGTCGAAATTATTCTGGCCGGTAATATCGCGAAAAACTGGTCCGGCTTCTTCGAAATGGAGGCCGAGGACGAGAATGATTTCGAGCCCGAGATCGGCCCGGCCGTATTGACCTACAACCACAATCAGGCATTCAATGTTCAGGCTGGCTGGTCGCCGATATTCTGGGCGGATGCCTATGGCATCCTGGTCGATCATTTTCGTTTGACTCGCGGGCATCTGGGCGCCATCGACCAGAGTTTCGGCGGTGCCGACGGTGACAGCAGTCTTCGCGCCCTGCGCCAGAATATCGGTGTGTTCGGCCGGGTTGGCGCGGGCCGGGTTTTTTACAACGTTAACTGGAGCGGCGATGCGAAGGATGCCGAAGGCGAGAACGCGAGTACCATCAGCGCGCTGGTGGATTTCGACATCACCCCAAACATCATGGTCGGCGCGTTTGGCATGAGCGGAGAGAACGAGAACACCGGCGCCGGAATGGCCAAACGAGACTACAGCCGGGCCGGGGTTCAGTTCCAGGCCGATGTAGCCGATGCGCGAATACAGGCGATATTCGTTACCGCCAGTGATGACCTGGCCAGCGGGATCGGGGATGAAGATAACGATGCATTTTCGATCCAGGGCTTCTGGACATTTACCGATGACACCCTGCGCCCGACCTGGGTGCCGCTGATCCGGTACGACAGTTACGAAACCAATGATGGCAATGATGATTTTAATGAATTGACATTCAATCTGACCTATTACTTCAATCAGAATATCAGAGCCTACGTGGAGTACTGGGATCGGTTCGATGCCCCGACATCGGCCCAGGAAGATGACCGGCTGACGCTACAGATTATCGCGGCGTTCTGAG
>SMVB01073045.1_pt1 | contig 10638 bp, 10 predicted proteins | sample 2456461 | NCBI WGS metagenome assembly SMVB01 (sample SAMN11095934, study PRJNA526329) | marine sediment metagenome | biome: Marine sediment; feature: Surficial sediment; material: Deep marine sediment; isolation source: Hadal surficial sediment | place: Pacific Ocean | collected 2014-05 | depth...
CGCCCGAAGGGCGAGGTCAGGGTCGAGCGCAGGATCATGGTCATGTGATTAAACCAAGTTCCGCTTCCGCGGAACCGGCGCCGGCCCTCTCCCCCTCCCGGCCACCCATAGGAGTATCCCGTGGGGTGGCCGGGAGGGGGAGCGGGCCGGCGCCGGTTCCGCGGAAGCGGAACTTGGTTTAATCACATGACCATGATCCTGCGCTCGACCCTGACCTCGCCCTTCGGGCGCAAGGTGCGCATGGCGATCCATATTCTGGGACTTGAGGGACGCTTCGAGATCGTGCCCGCGAGTTCCGCCGACCCGGACGACACGCTGCGCCAGCAGAACCCGCTGGGCAAGATGCCGACGCTGATCCTCGATGACGGCACGGCGATGTTCGACAGCCGGGTGATCCTGGACTACATCGACGCGCTCGCCGGCGGCGGGCGTCTGATCCCGGCCAAGGGCGAGGCGCGCCACCGGGCGCTGACCCTGGCGGCGCTGGCCGACGGGATCATCGATGCGGCGCTGCTGATCACCTATGAGGCCCGATTCCGGCCCGAGGACGCGCGCAGCGAAACCTTCCTCGCCCATCAGCGCGACAAGATCGTCCGCGCGCTGGTCCGGCTGGAAGCCGACCCGCCCGCGATCGAACCGCTCACGGTCGGCGCCATCGGGCTGGCCTGCGCGTTCGGCTATCTCGACTGGCGCCAGGCGCTGGACTGGCGCGCGGACTATCCGGCCCTGCTCGACTGGCACCGACGTTTCGCCGCCGCCGTCCCCGCCTTCGCCGCCACCGAAGCGCCCAAGGGACAATAATTATCCGGTTGGCGCACCCCGGCCCGCGCGGCATTGTGCTGTCTGTCATGCCACGCCTCGTCACACATTATATCGGGCTCGGGTTCGGCTGGTTTTTCATCCTGCTCGGCATCGTCGGGCTGTTTCTGCCCGTGCTGCCGGGTGTGCTGTTCCTGTGCATCGGGCTCATTCTGCTCAGCCGGCGCTCCAAGCGGGTGCGCTGGCTGGTTCAGCGCGCCGGCCGGCGATGGCCGGAATTCCGCCGCGCGCTTGAGTTTTCGCGGCTGCGGGCCGCCGCATGGCGCGTCCGGCCGGGGCGGCAAAGGCGGGACCGGCCATGAAGCTCGCCCCGCTTCCCTTCGTGCTCGTCATGTGCCTGGCCGAGGGGCTCGGCATGCTGAGCTTTTCTTCCTTCCAGGCGCTGATCCCGACCTTCCGCGCCGAGTGGGGGATCAGCAACAGCGAAGCCGGCTGGATCAGCGGCATTTATTTCGCCGGCTACGTCGTTGCCGTGCCGGTGCTGTCCAGCCTGACCGACCGGATCGACCCGAGGCGGGTGCTGTTCGGCTCGCTGGCGCTGGGCGCCCTGGCCTCGCTCGGCTTCGCGCTGCTGGCCGAGGGTCCGTGGAGCGCGCTGTGCTTCCGCGCGCTGCAGGGCGTCGGGCTGGCCGGCACCTATATGCCCGGCCTCAAGGCGCTGTCCGATCACGTCGAGGGGCCGGCCCAGTCGCGCTACGTCGCCTTCTATACCGCGAGCTTCGGCATCGGGGCGGCGGCGTCGTTCGTGCTGGCCGGCGCGATCACGCCGGATTTCGGCTGGCAATGGACGTTCGCGGTCAACGCCATCGGCTCGGTGGCGGCCGCGCTGCTGATCGTCGCCGTGCTGCCGGCGACCGCCCCCAGCCACGAGGCGCCCGTCACCAAACTGCTCGATTTCCGCCCGGTGCTGCGCAACCGCGCCGCCATGGGCTTTATCCTCGCCTATTGCGGCCATAACTGGGAGCTGTTCGCGTTCCGCTCCTGGGTGGTGGCGTTCCTGGTGTTCGCCGCCGCCAACGATCCCGCCTCCGCCATCGCCATCGACCCGACGGTGATCGCCGCCGTGCTCACCCTGCTCGGCGTGCCCGCCAGCATCCTCGGCAACGAGGCGGCGGCGCGGCTCGGGCGGATCCGGCTGATCGTGCTGATCACGCTGGCTTCGATCGCGCTCAGCCTGGTGCTGGGGGCGGCGTCGGGGCTGTCCTACGGGCTGGTGGTAGCGCTGGCGCTGCTCTATGGCGCGCTGCTGACCGGCGATTCGGGCGCCATTACCGCGGGCTCGGTGGCCGCCGCCGCTCCCGGCCAGCGCGGCGCCACGCTGGGCATGCACGCCTTCATCGGCTTCATGGGCGGCGTGTTCGGCCCGGCCACCGTCGGCATGGTGCTGGACGCGGCCGGCGGCGGCGGCACCGTCATCGGCTGGGCGCTGGCCATCGCCGCGATGGGCGCCGGCAGCGCCGCCGCCCTCGCCGCCCTGCTGATCGCGCGGAGAAAGGTGTAGCGGGGAAGCGGGTTTTCAAGTTGAGCGGCACCGGCCCGCTCCCCCACCCGGCCACCCCACGGGATCATCCTATGGGTGGACGGGTGGGGGAGTGGGCCGGTGCGATTCCGCGTTAGCGGATAAATTAAGCCGCCATCACGTCGACTTCGTCGCTGACGGTGACGCGGCGCAGCAGCCGGCGCTGGTCGGGCGAGAAATCGCTGCGCGCGTGAACCAGGCAGCGATTGTCCCAGATGATCAGGTCGCCGACCCGCCATTGGTGGCGGTAGATGAATTTGGTCCGGCGCTGGATTTCGTAGATTTCCTCCAGCAGGGCGCGGCCCTCGTCTTCCGGTATGCCGATGATTTCCTCGGTCATCAGCGGGCAGACATAGACCGCGACACGCCCGGTTTCCGGATGGCGGCGGAACACCGGATGCGCGAAGTGCGGCACCGATTCGCGGTCGTAGCGGTCGAAGGTCTTGACCGTGGTGCCGAATTCGTAGGCGTTCATCGCCATCGCGCCGGCGAGGCGCGTCTTGATCCGCTCGGGCAGCGCGTCATAGACCGCGTACTGGTTGGAGAACAGGGTATCGGCGCCGACCTCGGGCACCTCGACGCCGAAAAGCGTGGTCGCCTTGTGCGGATTCTCCAGATAGGGCGTGTCGGTGTGCCACATCATCTCGCCGTCGGGATGGGCGCCGATCACCTGGCCGTCTTCGCGGATGTTCGAGATCAGCATGATATCGTCGCTGGCGTATTTGGGATGCTGGCGGTCCCTGGGCCGGTTATAGGCGCCGATCTCGCCGAAATAGCCGGCAAAGCGCTTCTGGTCGTCGGGCGTCAGCTCCTGATCGCGGAGAAAGATCACCTGATTTTCCAGCCACGCCTGGTAGAGCGTCTCGGCATCGGCGGGCGACAGCGGCGCGCGCGCGTCGATGCCGGCAATCTCGGCGCCGCAACTGGCGTTGGCGGGTTTGACGATGATGGTCATGGCTCTCTCCGGATCGGTCGGAATTTCATGGCATGAAACCAGAATTCGGCGCCCGGCTCAAGACGGCGCGCCTTCAGCGATGGTCACGCGGCGCAGCAGGCGGCGCTGCTCGGGCGGGAAATCGGTGCGGGCGTGCAGCGTGCAGCGGTTGTCCCACATCACCAGATCGCCGGTGCGCCAGACATGCTCGTAGAGGAAGCGCGGCTCGCGCTGCAGCGCGAAGAGGCGATCCAGCACGGAGCGGCTTGCCGCGTCGTCGAGCCCGATCACCTGTTCGGTCATCAGTTCGTTGACATAGACCGTCAGGCGGCCGGTTTCGCTATGCGGCCGGAACACCGGGTGGGTCGCGTCCGGCCGGCCGTCGGCGTCGTAGCGGTCCTTGGTCTTGATGGTGGTGCCGAATTCATAGGCGTGGAAGGCCGAGCGCCCGTCGAGCGTGGCGCGCAGATCGTCCGGCAGCGCGTCATGCACCATGTACTGGTTGGAAAAGATGGTGTTGCCGCCGGCCGAGGGGAGTTCCATGGCGTACAGCGTGGTCGCCTTGTGCGGCGCGCTGTCATAGCCGGTGTCGGTGTGAAACATCATCTCGCCATCGGGCAAGGTGCCGATCGGCTCGCCGTTCTCGACGATGTTGGAGACGAACATCACCGCCTTGTGACGCTTGGCCATCGCGTCGGTGCGCAGCGCGCCGGGGCGGAGATAATCCCCGACCGGGCCGAAATATCCGGCGAAGCGGATCTGATCGGCGTCCGACAGCGCCTGGCCGCGGATCACGATGACCAGGTGGTCGAGCCAGGCCCGGTGGATGGCGGCGACGGTGTCCGCGTCCAGCGCGCGCGCAAGATCGACGCCGGAAATCTCGGCGCCCAGCGCCGGCGAAAGGCGAGTTACGGTGATTGCCATCTGTTCCAGTCCCGACAGGTTTCCCGCAGATTAGACCATATCAGCGCCGGGCGCGGGGGTGGGCGGCGTTGTAGACCGCAACCAGCCGTTCGGCATCGACGGCGGTATAGCGCTGGGTGGTCGAGAGCGAGGCGTGGCCGAGCAGTTCCTGGATGGTCCGCAGATCGCCGCCAGCGCCCAGCAGATGGGTGGCGAAGCTGTGGCGCAGCGCATGCGGCGTGGCGCTTTCGGGCAGGCCGAGTTGCGCGCGCAGCGCCCGCACCTGGCGCTGCACCACGCCGGCGTTGAGGCGCCCACCGCGCGCGCCGACGAACAGCGGTCCGTCATCGCCAAGCGCATAGGGGCAGGCGTCCCGGTAGACCGCGATGGCGTCGCGCACCACGGGCAGCACCGGCACCACGCGCTGCTTGTTGCCCTTGCCGGTAATCACCATGCTGTCGCCGCCGGGCGCCTGGCCGGCATTGAGCGCCAGCGCCTCGTCGATCCGCAGGCCGCTGCCATAGAGCAGGGTCAGCAGCGCCACGTCGCGCCGCGCGATCCACGGCGTAGCGCTCAGCCGGTCGGCGGCTTTGATCAAGTCGAGCGCCTCGTCGGGAGACAGCGCCTTGGGGATCGGCGGCTTGGGCCGGGGCGCGCGCACCACCTGGATGGCGGCGTTGGCGACCCGCCCGGTGCGGTCGAGAAAACGGAAGAAATTGCGCAAGGTGGACATGGCGCGGGCCAGCGACGACTGGGCCATGCCCTGCCCCACCCGGCGCGCCAGAAAGCCCCGGAAGTCGGCCACGCTCAGCGCTTCGAGATCGGCCAGCGAGGCGGGCTGGCCGAGATGGTCGCGGAGAAAATCGAGAAACGCGGCCAGGTCGCGCGAATAGGCGGCCAGCGTATGGCGCGAGGACCGGCGTTCGTCGGCGATCCAGCGCCGCCAGTCGGCGATCGCGACCAGCGTATCGGCGGCGGCGGCGAAGCCGGTCAGTCCGGCCGGTTCAGCCATCGCCGGATGCGGTGCTGCAGCACATGGGCGAAAAAGGTCAGCAGTTCGGTGCCCTGGCGCGGGTCGTATTCACGCGGCTCGGTGGAGCCCAGCGCCAGCATGCCGCGCGGCGCGCCCTCGCCGAAATCGAGCCGCATCAGCGCCACCGAGCGGATGCGCGCCGCCTTGCGGCCGAAGATCGCCTTGTCGCCCTGCACCTCGGACCTGAGCACCACCGGGGCGCGGCCCTCGAACAGCTCGTCCAGCGTGCCGGGCGGGATCAGGATCACGCCGATGTCGCCGGCATTGCCCGGCAGCGGCTCGCCGGTCTCCACGCACAGCGACGCCGCCTTGATCTCGAACAATTTGGGCAGCTCTTCGGAGACCACGCCGATCAGCGCTTCGAACGTGCGCGGGCCGAGCAGCGCCTCGATGGCCGCGTGCACCCGCGCCTGGGTCCGCGCGTTGGCTTCGGCGGCGTCGAGCAGCGCGCGTTCGCGGGCCGCCATCTGGGCGTGATCGCCGCGCAGCCGCTCCAGCATGAAACGCTGAAAATCGACGATTTCTCCGCCGTGGTCGATTTCGGGCGGCACCAGGGCCGCGATCAGATCGGGGCGGTCGTTCAGGAAGCTGGGGTTGCGTTTCAGATAGGCGGCGACGGCCTCGGCGGTCGGCGCTTCGCCGCTCGACGCCTTGGCCTTGGACTCGTCGGATTTTCCGCTCATCGGATCAGGCATCCAGGATCGACTGGCCGGTCTTTTCCCAGTCCGCCAGGAAGGCGGCCAGGCCGGCATCGGTCAGCGGGTGGCGATAGAGCTGGCGCAGCACGCCGGGCGGCATGGTCGCCACATGGGCGCCCAGCTTGGCGGCTTCGACGATATGCATCGGATGACGGTTCGAGGCGACCAGCACCTCGGTGGTGAAGCTGTCGTACTGACGGTAGATGGTGCAGATGTCGGCGATCAGCTGCATCCCGTCGGCGCTGATATCGTCCAGCCGGCCGATGAAGGGCGAAATGAAGCTGGCGCCGGCCTTGGCCGCCAGGATCGCCTGGCCCGGGCTGAAGCAGAGCGTCACGTTGACCATGGTGCCGGCGTCCGACAGCGCCTTGCAGGTCTTCAGCCCGTCCGGCGTCAGCGGCACCTTGACCGCGATATTGGGGGCCAGCGCCGCCAGTTTCCTGCCTTCCTTCAGCATGGTGTCGAAGTCGGTGGCGGTGACCTCGGCGCTGACCGGACCCGGCACGATCTCACAAATTTCGCGCACGACATCGAGAAAATTCCGGCCGCTTTTGGCCACCAGCGACGGGTTGGTGGTCACCCCGTCGACCAGCCCGGTGGCGGCAAGATCACGGATTTCCGCGGTATCGGCGGTATCGACGAAAAACTTCATGGCGGTTTGGTGTGTCTCCGAATTGCGGGGCCGGCGGTTCGCGCGATTGGCCTCCGTCCGAACCTTGGCTAAAGTCTAATCCATGCCACCGGACAGTGCCAGCGCGACCCCAGCGGAGATCGAAGATCGGACAAGCGTGCTGCTGCCGCTGCCGCTGGCCGGCGCATATGACTATCGCGTGCCGCCCGGACTGGACCTGAAGCCGGGCGATTTCGTCATCGTCCCGCTCGGCCGGCGCGAGCTTACCGGCGTCGTCTGGGGCCCGGCCGGCAACCAGGTAAGTTCGGAAAAGCTCAAAAATATTATCGGCTTGCTGGATGCGCCGCCGCTGCCGGACGGGTTGCGCGCGCTCATCGACTGGGTCGCGAACTATACGCTGAGCGCGCCCGGCGCGGTGCTCCGCATGGCGATGAGCGTCCCCGCGGCGCTGGAGCCGCCGCGCACCAGCACCGCCTATATGCGCGGCCAAACCGACCGGGCAGAGGGCGACGGGCAGCGAATCAGGCTGACGCCGCCGCGCCGCCGGGTGCTCGCCGTGCTCGGCGAGGGACCGCCGCGCGCCGCCGCCCAGCTCGCGCGCGAAGCCACCGTGACACCGGGCGTGGTGCGCGGCATGGCCGATGCCGGGCTGCTCAGGACGGTGGCCCTGGCCGAGACCGCGCACCTGGCCGTGCCGGACTGGCGGCGGCCGGGACCGACCCTGTCGCCGGCGCAGAAGGACGCCGTCGCGGCGCTGGCGGCCGAGGCCGAGGGCTTCTCGGTCACGCTGCTCGACGGGGTGACCGGCGCCGGCAAGACCGAGGTCTATTTCGAGGCCATCGCCACGGCACTGGCCGCCGGACACCAGGCGCTGGTGCTGGTGCCGGAGATCGCCCTGACCGCGCAATGGCTCAAGCGCTTCGAGCAACGCTTCGGCGCGCCGCCGCTGGAATGGCATTCCGAGCTGAGCGGGGCCGAGCGGCGGCGCGGCTGGCGGGCCATCGCCGGCGGCGCGGCGACGGTGGTGGTCGGCGCGCGCTCGGCGCTGTTCCTGCCGTTTCCCGATCTCGGACTGATCGTGGTCGATGAAGAACATGACGGGTCTTTCAAGCAGGAGGACGGCGTCATTTACCATGCCCGCGACATGGCGGTGGTGCGCGCCCGGCTGGGCGACTTTCCGATCGTGCTGGCGTCGGCCACGCCGTCGCTTGAAACCGTGACCAATGTCGAGGCCGGCCGCTACCGGCGGCTGCATCTGCCCGAGCGCCATGGCGGGGCCACCCTGCCCGAGATCGAGCTGATCGACATGCGCGCCCAGACCATGGGCCGGCAGAGCTGGCTGTCGCCGGTCCTGCAGACGGCGATCAGCGGCACGCTGGCGGCCGGCGAACAGGTGATGCTGTTTCTCAATCGCCGGGGCTACGCGCCGCTGACGCTGTGCCGCCGCTGCGGCGAGCGGCTGCGCTGTCCCAACTGCACCGCGTGGCTGGTCGAGCACCGGCGGCGCGGACGGCTGCAATGCCACCATTGCGGCTACGGCATCGACCCGCCGGAGACCTGTCCCGAATGCGGCGCCCGGGACTCGATGGCGCCCTGCGGTCCGGGGGTCGAGCGGCTGGCCGAGGAGGTGACGGCGCGCTTCGCCGAGGCCCGCATGGAAATCATGGCGAGCGACACCATCCAGGGCCCGGCGGCGGCGGCGGCCCTGGTAAACCGCATGCAGAACGCCGAAATCGACATTCTGATCGGCACCCAGATCATGGCCAAGGGGCACCATTTTCCGCTGCTCACCATGGTCGGCGTGATCGACGCCGATCTCGGCCTGTCGGGCGGCGACCTGCGCGCCGCCGAGCGCAGCTATCAGATGCTGCATCAGGTATCGGGCCGGGCCGGGCGGGCGCGTCACGCCGGACGCGTGCTGGTGCAGAGCTTCCAGCCCGACCACCCGGTGATGCGGGCGCTGGCGTCGGGCGACCGCGACCGGTTTCTCGCCGCCGAGGCCGACGAGCGCCGCCGCCACGGGATGCCGCCCTTCGGCCGGCTGGCGGCGCTGATCGTGTCGGGCCCCGACGCGCACCGGGTCGCGTCCACCGCCACCGCGCTGGGCCGGGCGCGGCCGACCGGGGACGGCATCAACGTATTCGGCCCGGCGCCGGCGCCGCTGGCCGTCCTCCGCGGCCGCCACCGCCACCGGCTGCTGCTCAAGGCCCGGCGCGACGTCAATGTTCAGGCGGTGATCCGGGACTGGCTGGGCCGTGTCCGGGTGCCGAGCGGGGTCCGCGTCGCCGCCGATATCGACCCCTACAGCTTCGTCTGAGGGCTATCCGGTTGCATGGCGCGAACGAGTATGTTAGCTAGACGCGCCCTTGCGGGGCACGGGGCGCCGCGGCTTCCGCAACCCAATCGGGGTTGCCGCTAATCGCCTTAAACTTCAATAATTACTGGCTAGACCTCCGTAAGGGGTTCGGAAGGCAAAATTCAGTGGCATCGCAATCGACAGGCACAACCGGACTGGCTGGCCGGTACGCCACCGCCTTGTTCGACCTGGCGCAGGAGCGCCATGCGATTGATACGGTGAACGGCGACCTGGCCCGGTTGCAGGCGATGGTCGATGACTCGTCCGATCTCCGCCGCCTGATCAAGAGCCCGCTGTTTTCGAGCGACGAGCAGGGCGCGGCCATGGCCGCCATCATCGAGCGCGCCGGGCTGTCGAAAATCGTCGCCAATTTCGTCGCCGTGATCGCCCGCAACCGCCGCCTGTTCGCGCTTGAGGACATGATCGGGGCCTGGCGCGAGCTGCTGGCCCGCCATCGCGGCGAAGTGACCGCCGAAGTGACCTCGGCAACCGCCTTGAGCGACGCGCAGCAGAGCGCGCTGCAACAGGCGCTCAAGGAAGCCACCGGATCGACGGTCGCGGTGAGCCATGAGATCGACCCCGGACTGCTCGGCGGGCTGGTTGTCCGGGTCGGCTCGCTCATGATCGATTCCTCGCTACGGACCAAACTTCACAGACTTCAACTTGCGATGAAAGGGGCCGCGTGATGGATATCCGCGCCGCGGAGATTTCCGCCATTCTCAAGGAGCAGATCGCCAATTTCGGCAACGAGGCCGAGGTCGCCGAGGTCGGGCGCGTGCTGTCGGTCGGCGACGGTATCGCCCGGGTCTATGGGCTGGATAACTGCCAGGCCGGCGAGCTGGTCGAATTCCCCGGCGGCATCGCGGGCATGGCGCTCAACCTTGAAACCGACAATGTCGGCGTGGTGATTTTCGGCAACGACCAGACCATCCGGGAAGGCGACACGGTCAAGCGCACCGGCGCCATCGTCGACGCCCCGGTGGGCGAAGCGCTGCTCGGCCGCGTGGTTGACGCGCTGGGCAACCCGATCGACGCCAAGGGCCCGATCGAGACCACCGAGCGCCGCAAGGTCGACGTCAAGGCGCCGGGCATTATCCCGCGCAAATCGGTGCATGAGCCGATGCAGACCGGACTGAAGGCGATCGACAGCCTGATCCCGGTCGGGCGCGGCCAGCGCGAACTGATCATCGGCGACCGGCAGACCGGCAAGACGGCGGTCGCGATCGACGCCATCCTGAACCAGAAGGCGATCAACGCCGGCACGGATGAATCGAAAAAGCTCTACTGCATCTATGTCGCGATCGGCCAAAAGCGCTCGACCGTGGCGCAGGTGGTCAAGACGCTCCAGGACGAGGGCGCCATGGATTACACCATCGTCGTTTCCTCGACCGCATCCGAGCCCGCGCCTTTGCAGTTCCTCGCGCCCTACACCGGGTGTTCGATGGGGGAGTATTTCCGCGACAACGGCATGCACGCCCTCATCGTCTACGACGATCTGTCGAAGCAGGCCGTGGCCTATCGCCAGATGTCCCTGCTGCTGCGCCGCCCGCCGGGGCGCGAGGCTTATCCGGGCGACGTGTTCTATCTGCATTCGCGCCTTCTCGAGCGCGCGGCCAAGATGAACGCGGACCATGGCGGCGGCTCGCTGACCGCCCTGCCCGTGATCGAGACCCAGGCGGGCGACGTGTCGGCCTACATCCCCACGAACGTGATTTCGATCACGGATGGCCAGATTTTTCTCGAGA
>SMVB01000798.1_pt1 | contig 10636 bp, 9 predicted proteins | sample 2456461 | NCBI WGS metagenome assembly SMVB01 (sample SAMN11095934, study PRJNA526329) | marine sediment metagenome | biome: Marine sediment; feature: Surficial sediment; material: Deep marine sediment; isolation source: Hadal surficial sediment | place: Pacific Ocean | collected 2014-05 | depth 0-1...
CAAAAAAACAGAATAATAAACCAACTGATAATACAAAAAGGCCTAGATCAAGAGTTTAATAATATCATTCAAATACTGAATAATGGAAGTAAATACGAAACTAATAAAGACAATCAAAAGATAGTTTTTTATTTAAATTCAAATGATTTAAATAGTTCTGATACTGTATTTTTAGAAATGAAATATGAACCTATTGCTAATCAAATAACTAACACAAACTAGTAAAGTTATTCATTATGCATCATCATTTAATTCAGTTGATTTGCCAAATTCTTCTTCCTCTTTTATTGTAATTTCATCTATTAACCATAAACCATCAACCTTTCTTAAATGATAGAGTTCCTTTTGTTTCATACCACCTGCGGCAGTCATGATCTTTGCCTGTAAGACTATAAGGGATTTGTCTTCTTTAGTTAGTTCATCAATTATTTCTCCGCCTAAATGTTCATATTTAATTTGTCTTATGATATTGGAATATCTAAAAGCCCAATCTTCTTCACTTTGATCATTTCTGAAATTCAGAGTTGTAAGATATGCAGCTTTTAATAAATCCTTTCCATACACTTGAGTCCAATTTAGGACTACTTCTTTAGGAGATAAATCTACTTTTTCTCCAGAGCTAATACTTACTAGAAGGAATACTAGAACAATAGCTAAGAATAAGTATCTATCAGTTCTCATAATACTAATTAATCATAATAAAATAAAGTAAAATAATCTAGTTTGTTAATTACCCAATTATTTTTAAGACAAACGAAACAAGAAGAAGAAAGTTAATCTAACTGGTTTAATAATTAGTAGAAAAAGCGTCAGGCTTTTGTTGTTTTGTTATTGACGGATTAGTCGTAAAATGCTTGATTCTACTCCTGGAATAAGAGAACATATTCCCCCTTTAATAATGCAGTCAACTCCGTATGTATATATATGTCCTCATTTAACAGTCTTGCTTAGGCTAGGCAGTAATTCCCGAAAGAATACGGAAAAGGTAGGTATTTCCCCAGCTGATAAGAATTAGACGGATGGTAGCAAAAGCACGTAGTGTTGATAAGGTTATAGATAACAAATTTAATGAATTTGCCTTGTCAAAACTTATCGGTGCTAAAATAAAAAGCGCTTATCCGACTAAATAGATATATCCAGTTAAAGGAGTAATTTTAAAATAAATCACTCCTTTGAAAGTTAAACTTATCTAACTTGATCTGCAACTGCTATAATATTGATTTTTTGTTGAGGTATTATTTTAATTGGGGTTTTTATATTATCTAGATGTTTTTTTGTTTCTTTTTCAAATCCCCATTCGCAGAGTAAACAAAATATAGACTCCTCCTGATTTATGTATTCTTCTTTATTCTTAACTACTAAATTGTGTTTTAGCACAATATGAGCAAGTTCGTGTGCAACCACGGCAACTGATTTGCCTAATTGCTCATTTTCAAGAGAAGGACTCAAATAAACTACAGGTACCCAGGCAGCAGATCTAAGACAGTTCTCTCCTTTATCGTGTGGGTATATTGTTGAGAAGAAAGGTATAATACCACTGGATTCGCTGTAATCTGGAATGAACCATTCAAATAAAAAGGCATATTCCTTAAGTTTTATGTAATCTTTTTCAGGTATTCTTCTCAAAACCTCCAAAATAGCGTGATGCCTTATACTGTTTTCTGGAATGGGAGACGTTTCGAATCTTAAATCACTGATAGGTAATAGATTGTCTTCCCAAACCTCTTCTAAAGAACGAAGATACTTTATACTAATAATAGCGCCTCCTTAAAATTATTTTTTACTTAATATATTAATAAGCAATTATGATGCCAAAACTTCAGAATTAAATGGGGTCAGGCTTTTGTTATTTTGCTTTTGGTGAATTTTTGTGGTATATTTATAATCTAACTATGGCTCGAAAACCAAGACTCCATGTACCGGGGGGCTTTTACCATGTGATTCTCAGGGGAAATGGAGGGCAAGATATATTCTTTTCTGTTGACGATACAAGATACTTTGAGAGTCTTGTGTCTGAAGGTATCAAGCGGTTTGGACATAGAATTCATTGTTATTGCTGGATGAAAAATCATGTTCATCTTGTGATACAGATAGCAAACACTCCACTGTCTAAGATAATACAAAATATATCATTCCGCTACACGCTGTATATAAACAATAAATATAGCAGAAAAGGGCATTTATTTCAGGGGAGATATAAAGCTATATTGGTTGATCCACAAAGTTATCTTTTGCAGTTAGTGAGATACATAAACCTAAATCCGGTAAGGGCTAAAATTGTAAATAAGCCAGAGGAATATAGATGGAGCAGTTATAGGGCATACCTGGGGAAGTCCAGTTGTGATTGGCTTATTACTGATTTTGTTTTATCTTTTTTCTCAGAAAACAAGAGCGAGGCATTAAACGATTATCAGCAATTCATTGTCGATGGTTTACAGGAAGGATATAGGAAAGAGTTTAACAATGGTTCTGCGCAAGGATTAGTACTTGGTAACGATCAGTTTGTGGAAGAAGTATTGAAAGCTGCAGAATCTAAAAATGAATATCTAATAAGTATGGAAAAGATAATTACATCAGTATGTAGGAGTTTTAATATTAACAATCAAGAATTGACTTTACCAAGTAGAGCCAGAGAGATTAGTAAAATAAGGACTATCATTGCATATCTTATAATGGAATATGGAAACTGCAGTCTGACAGAGTATTGCAGGTTTATAAGACGAGATATATCTACGCTTAGCAATGCTGTGAGGGAGTATCGAAACAAGCTAGCGGATAATGAAGAAGAGCGGATATATTTGGCCACAGTAACAAATGAATTAGCTTTAACAGAACAATAACAAAATAGCAAAAGCCTGACCCCATTATTTATTGGGATATGGCAGGTGTTTAGGGTAAATAGTTAAAGTAATATATTAAGATTCATTTAAATATCCCTTGTTTTGTAAATTGTGACAATTTAAGTTTTCATTCTAACCTCCCTAAAAAATTGATTATTTTTTAATATGCATCTTGACATTAGCCCCAATTTTTTATATAGTGGTATGAAGTGGCATAGAGTGGCTTTAAGTGTACTGATAGGTTACTAAAATGTTTAGAGGAAGATATGAGCATACTATGACGGACAAGGGGAGGGTCAGTGTTCCTTCGAGATTTAGGGATCTTCTCAAAACCAAATATGAAGAGGAAACTCTCATAATAACAAACTTTAATAAGTGCCTTGCCGCTTACCCGCTTCAGGAATGGTATGAGATTGAAAATAAGGTTGCAGAGCTGCCTCAGTTTAAACAAGAAGTTATTTCATTTCTAAGATACTTAATGGGTGGTGCTGTTGAATGTCCGATAGACAGTCAGGGAAGAATCTTGATACCCCAATCCCTAAGAAGCTATGCAAGGTTGGATAAAGAAGTTGTTCTTATAGGCATGCTAAACAGATTTGAAGTATGGTCAAAAGAGGTTTGGGAAACTGAAGAGGCAGTCAAATCTTATGAAGAATTTCAGAAAAGCAGCGAAATTTTAGCTGGTCAAGGTATTTAATATGCTGAGTACTGCTATGAAATTAGAGCAAAACAATACTATTCATACCTCTGTTATGAAAACCGAGGTTGGGGAGTATCTAAATCCTCAGAAAAATGGCACATATGTCGATGCTACCCTCGGATTTGGAGGGCATACATTACTAATATTAGAAAAGACTGACTATACAGCAAAGGTTGTCTGTTTTGAAATTGATAAGGATGCACTTTCAATAACCTCTGAAATGCTTTCCAATTTCAGTGAGAAACTAACATTTGTTAACAAAAATTTTACTGAACTTGAAAATGTCTTAAACGCTCTCAATTTAAATGAAGTAAACGGGGTTGTTGCTGATCTGGGATTGTCATCCTTTCAGCTGGAGCAAAGCGGCAAGGGATTTAGCTTTCAAAAAGATGAATTTTTGGATATGAGAGCAGACAGCACAACCGATGTTACAGCATTTGATCTTATAAATGATCTTTCATCTGGTCAACTATCGGAAATATTCTGGAAATATGGCGAAGAAAGGTTTTCAAGGCAAATTGCAAGAGCGGTAACAAAAAGCAGGGAAGAAAAAGAAATATCCACTACACTGCAGCTTTGCAGTATCGTACAAAGTGCAATTCCCGGTAAGTTTAGACCAAAAAAAATAAATAGTTCTACAAAAGTGTTCCAGGCTCTAAGGATTGCTGTAAACAATGAACTCGCAAACCTTGAGCTATTTCTACATAAAGCAATTAAGTGTTTGGCGGTAGGTGGGAGAATAGTGATTATTTCTTTTAATTCCCTAGAAGATAAAATTGTTAAGAATGTTTTCAGGCAGTATTCTACAGTCTGTACCTGTCCTCCCGATTTACCCATATGCAGATGTGGAAAAGAACCTGTACTAAAACTAATAAATAAAAGAGCTATGAGTCCCAGTAATGATGAGGTATCGATTAATCCCAGGAGCAGAAGTGCAAAGTTGAGGGTAGCTCAAAAAATTTAGATAAAATGCGCAGAATAAGTTCAATGTTAAAACAAAAAATTAGTTCAAAAGAAATATTAATGCTGATTTTGTTAATAGTCGGGTTTTTTATGTTTTATCTGCATACCAAGATTGAACTGATTGAAGTAGGTTATGAAATTTCAGACAATAGAAATTATAAGAAATCGTTGCTTGAAAAAAATCAGATCTTAAAAGCTGAGTTTTTTAACCTAAAATCTCCAGATAGGATTGAAACTCTTGCTTTAAAACAAGGGCTAATATATCCATCGCAAAAAGACATTTTGTATTCAAGTGATAATAAAAGTTTAAATGCAAAAAACATAAACCCAAAAAACATAAACAATGGACAGTAATCAATTTAAAAGTAAATTAACGCTTACAAGAAATTCCGATAAGCCCAAGTGGAAGCTTGCTTTAGTCACACTTTTTATTTGTTTGATGTTTTTTCTAATAGCAGCAAGATCGGCACAGCTTCAGCTGCTTAAAGATGATAAGGCATGTTTGGTTGGCAGGGGTCAGCACGAATTTGAAATTGAACTTCTTCCTGAAAGAGGCTCCATTAAGGATGTGGCCGGAAATAATTTGGCTATGAGTATTACTTCCTATTCTATTTATGTAAACCCTTCTAAGATTGAAAATAAAAATGAATTTATATCTAAAGTGTCCGATTCGATGAAACTGGGGAAGGACTATGTAGAGCAAAAAGTAAGTTCTAATAAATCATTTGTATGGCTTAAAAGACTTGCTAGTGAAAAAGATAAACTTGCACTGCAAGAATTAAAGTTAGCAGGGCTTGGATTTATAGAAGAGCCAAAAAGAGTTTATCCGCATAATCACCTTGCAGGACAGCTTCTTGGCTTTACAAATATTGATTCCAAGGGGATTGAAGGAGTTGAGTATTTGTACGATTCTTACCTTTCGGGCAAAAGAGATAAATTAATTTTAAAAAGAGACGGTCTTGGAAGGGTAATATTTGAAGACCCTTCAAAAATTGAAGAGCAAGGCTTGGGTTATGATATTGTGCTCACAATCGACTCTCGTATTCAGCATATAGTGGACAATGTTTTAAAAAGAAATGTTGATTATCTGGAAGCTGAAAGTGGGTTTGCCGTAGTTTTAGATTCCGAAAGGGGGTCAGTTCTTGCTATGTCTTCATATCCATTTCTTGATCCTAACAATTTTAGTGAATCGAGTGAATTAAGCCGAAAAAACTTGCCTATATGGAAATCATTTGAGCCAGGCTCAACTTTAAAACCAATTCTTGTAGCAGGAGCTTTAGAGGATAAGTTGGTAAATCCAAAAAGCAAATTTGACTGTGAATACGGTATGAGAAGAGTTGGTAATACTGTAATAAATGATGTACATCCTTATAATGTTCTTTCGGTTTCAGATATAATAAGCTTATCCAGTAATATATGCGCTTCTAAAATTGGAGAAAAACTGGGTAAAAACAGGCTTTATGACTATCTGGATAAATTTGGTTTTGGCAAAAAAACTGGGATTGAAATACCGGGTGAAACATCAGGGAAATTAGCCAATTCAGATAGCTGGGGTCCTGTTGAGCTTGCCACAATTTCGTTTGGTCAGGGCATATCTGTATCTGCGCTGCAACTAGCAACAGCTTTTTCGTCAATAGCAAACAAAGGCTATTTAATGAAGCCATATATTGTAAAAGAAATAGTTGATTCAAAAGGAAATATTATTAGAAGGAATCTGCCGGAAATTAAAAGAAGAGTGATTTCTTATGATACTGCTCAAATGATTACTGATATGCTTGTTGAAGCTGTTGATAACGGCACTGGTAAAAATGCGCAGGTAAAACTTTTTAAGGTTGCCGGCAAAACAGGCACAGCGCAGGTCCCTGACCCTAAAAACGGTGGTTATTATTCTGATAAATATATTTCATCATTTGTAGGCTTTGCCCCAATCAATCCTCCAAGTATTACAGTAGTTGTTGTGATCGAAAACTCTAAAAAAGGATTTTACGGTGGTGAGGTTGCAGCTCCAGTATTCAGGGAGATAGTAGAAAAAGCTCTTTATTATCTGGAAATAAATCCAGATGGGGAACAGCTTGACAATATAATAATGCCAAATTTTGAAGGCAAAAGCAGACGAGAAATTCTCCGGTGGTCTGAAACACAAGGTATTAAAGTGGATTTATCGGGAAAAGGTTTTGCAATAGATCAAAGTCCAAAGCCAGGAGAGATAATAAATACAAAAGAGGTTTGCTCTATAAAATTGCAACAAGCTATATGAATCTGAATGATCTGTTAAAAGGTTATGATTTTAAACTAATAAATGGAGATAAAAACACCAGAGTATCAGATATCACTTATAGTTCAAAGGAGGTAAAAAAAAATTCACTCTTTGTTGCAATAAAAGGTGAAAAATCTGATGGACACAAATTTATAAATGATGCAGAAAAAAAAGGAGCAAGTGTTTTAGTCCTGCAAGATTTAAATAAAGAAAATAAAGGAAAACACAATACATTAATAAAAGTTAAAGATAGTTTGGATGCGCTTGCATATATGTCGGCACGATTTTACGGCGACCCAACAAAAGATATTAAGGTTTGCGCAGTAACAGGGACAAATGGAAAAACAACAGTAACTTATATAATAGAATCTATTTGGAAGGGGGAAAATCAAATAGCAGGAGTTATAGGTACCATTAACAATAGGTTTAACGAAAAGCAGTATCCCTCCGCCCTTACTACCCCACTTTCAAAAGAGTTGCAGGAACTTTTCTCCCAGATGAAAAAATCAGGAGTGCAAAATGTGGTGGTTGAGGCATCATCTCATGCTCTTGATAAAAAAAGACTCAATTATACTAATCTCGATAGCGCTGTTTTTACTAACTTAACGCAGGATCATCTGGATTATCACAAAGACTTTGATAGTTACTTTGAAGCAAAAAAGAGGCTTTTTTCCGATGTTTTAAACGATTCTAATAAAACCAGAAAATACGCAATTTCAAACTATGATGACCCCAATGGCATAAGAATAATCAAAGATTTCAGGGGTGAAAAACTATACTATTCAGTTGATAACCCCAAGGCTCATTTTTATGCACGCAACATAGAAATTACTACTAAGGGGATAAAAGCCGAGGTAGTTACTCCCGATGGCACAATGGAAATTCGTTCAGAGCTTTTAGGCAGGCATAATTTATCAAATATTCTTGCATCTATTGCAAATACTATGCTTTTAGGTGCCTCTAAGGACAGTATAAAAAAAGGTGTTGCTTCACTAAAAAACGTGCCGGGCAGATTGGAAAGAGTACAAAACTCTAGAGGAATTAACATATTTGTGGATTATGCCCATACGCCTGATGCGCTAAGCAGTGTGCTGAAATTAACAAAGAGTCTGTGTACTGGCCGTCTGATTGTAGTCTTTGGATGCGGGGGTGACAGGGATGCTGAAAAAAGACCAATGATGGGCGGTGTAGCTGCAAGGCTTGGCGATATTGTAATCGTAACATCAGATAATCCAAGGACAGAAGAACCTGAAAAAATAATATTTGATATAGAAAAAGGAATTAAAGAAGAGCTGGGGGAAGACTCTAACTACTATAAGATAACTGACAGGTATGAGGCGATATTGAAAGCTACTGAAATATCGGTGGAAAATGACACAATTGTTGTTGCCGGCAAGGGGCATGAAGACTATCAGATAATAGGAGATAAAACGATCCACTTTGATGATAGAGAGATGTGCAGAAAGGCTGCTGAGGAGGCCGGATATAGCACCAATTAAAAAAGTAATGGATACAAATTTCGTTCTAAATTCAACAAAGGGAAAGCTAATTTCAGAGAACTTCGATTATGAATTCTCAGGTATATCTACAGATTCGAGGACTATAGTGGAAAGTCAATTGTTTGTAGCGCTAAAAGGTGAAAATTATGATGGCCATAAATTTATATGTGATGCGATTGATAGAGGTGCGGCAGGAGTAATTTTAGAGGACGTGTGTTTAAAATCAAAACCACGGGGCAAGCTTTATGTAAAAGTTGACTCAACGCTTGATTCCTTGGGTGATCTTGCAAAAAGCTTTCGAGAGAGTTTTGAAAACCTAAGAGTAATTGCCATTACAGGGTCAAACGGGAAAACAACAACAAAGGAAATGGTGTCGGCTGTGATAGGGCAGAAATACGATGTTTTAAAGAATACGGGAAATTTTAATAACCTTATTGGACTTCCTCAGACCCTTTTTAATTTGGAAGATAAAAATGAGGTTGCAGTGCTTGAGCTTGGAATGAACCGGTTTGGAGAGATAAGAAGGCTTGCTGAAATCTGCAGCCCTCAAATTGGAGTAATAACAAATATCGGTAAAGCCCATATTGGAAACCTGGGCGGCATAGATGGAGTAAAAAAAGCTAAATCGGAGCTTGTAGAAAGATTTGGCGCCGAGCAGACTTTTATAGTCAACAAAGACGATGCAATGATTTTGGATATAGCGGCAAATACCGGTTGCAAAAAAATCACTTATTCACTGCACGGTGATGCAGATGTAAGGGCGCTTAATATTGAAAGGGATGGTCTTAGCTCAAGGCTGTTCACTCTTGCAATAGGCAGTAAGAAAAGGTCAATAAGACTAAATAATATTGGACTGCATAATGTTTCAAATGCGCTTTGCGCCTCAGCATGCGGGGTAGCAATGGGACTTGCGCTGGATGAAATCGCAAGTGGTCTGGAAAAATTTGAGTTTCCTTCCATGAGACTTGAGATAATCGACAGTGCCCACGGATTTAAGATTATAAATGACTGCTACAATGCAAGCCCCGATTCTATGAAAAATGCTATAGATGAACTGTCTGAACTTAAAAGTGAGTTTAAAAAAATTGCTGTTTTAGGGGATATGCTTGAGCTTGGAAAAGACGCTGAAAAAGAGCATGAATTACTGGGTGAATATATTGCTAAGTCTAATATTGATTATCTTTTTACTTACGGGGATTTGGGAAAGCTAATTGCCAAGGGGGCTAAACGCTCAGTTAATGCTAGTTGTTATCATGATCATAAAAGTATTGCAGATCAAATAATGCAAGTAGCAAAAAAAGGCGATGTAGTCTTAATTAAGGGGTCAAGAGGGATAAAGATGGAAAAAGTTATTAAATTTATTGAACCACAGGAATAAGGTTAATGCTCTATTTCTTATACACATATTTTGATAGTATTTTAATTTTTAATGTCTTTAAATACATAACGTTTAGATCGTTTGGCGCAGGAGTTACGTCATTTCTAATAAGCATATTTTTAGGCGGGAAGTTTATAAGTTTTCTTAAAAGCAGACAGCTGCAAGAAAGTATAAGAGGCGATGGTCCCAAGACTCATCTTTCAAAAGAGGGTACGCCTACAATGGGTGGGCTTTTTATAGTTGTATCAATAATCGTAGCATCTTTTATATGGATTAATTTAAGCATTGTTTATGTTTGGATTGTTTTGTTTTTTACGGTTGGTTTTGCGGCTATTGGCTTTTGGGATGATAGAACAAAAATGAAAAACGGAAAAGGTATGAGCGCCAGAGTTAAGTTTGCTCTTCAGATCTTGCTTGCGCTCGTACTGATTCTGATACTTGTTGGCGACAGTAACGGCTTTACAATGTCGCTCAGATTAAACGAGGTTTCTAGCTACTCTAATACTTCAGTGCTGATTCCTTTTTTTAAGAAGGCTGTGATTGAGCTAGGACCTTTATATATAGTTTTCGCTATCGTTGTAATAGTTGGATCTTCTAATGCCGTTAACCTTACTGATGGTCTCGATGGACTGGCAATAGGGTCAATTGCGGTCGTTGCTGGGACGTATTTGGTGTTTTCGTATTTGTCCGGAAACATCGTGTTTGCGAGGTACCTGCAAATTCCATATATAGCAGGCAGTGGAGAGCTTGCTGTATTTCTGGCAGCCGTTGGTGGAGCATGTCTTGGATTTTTGTGGTACAACTCACATCCTGCTCAGGTATTCATGGGCGATGTAGGATCGCTTGCGCTTGGCGCCGCAATTGGATCGGTAGCAGTTGTTATCAAGCAGGAAATACTGCTTGTGATAGTTGGCGGTCTGTTTGTTGCCGAGGCGCTCTCTGTAATTCTTCAGGTCTTTTCATTTAAACTGACCGGCAAAAGAATATTCAAGATGGCCC